>Ga0326728_10013870_pt1 | contig 17332 bp, 4 predicted proteins | sample MB3enrmetagenome_FD_207602 | JGI IMG/M metagenome (GOLD analysis project Ga0326728, IMG submission 207602) | Lab enriched peat soil microbial communities from McLean, Ithaca, NY, United States - MB31MN | ecosystem: Environmental > Terrestrial > Soil > Wetlands > Peat | place: USA: New York... | reverse complement strand
CTGCCGTCTGGTCGTTGAAGGCGGGTTCCACCCCGACGAGATTACTCCACGTCCGCCTTTCAAGACCGAACAGTTCCGAGGGCGAAAAAACATCCTCGTTTATGATTCCTCATCCGCTGGCGGCGGCGAGCAGACCGTTCTGGGCGGTCTCAAGACGAAGAACGTCGACGTCGTCGTAAATAAGAGCGGTATCGGGCCATGCATCGCGGTATCCCACAAGGGCGTTCTCGGTGCGTTCAGGAATCTCACCAATCGGATGGAGGAGGCAGTCGGAGACTGCACGAACATCCACATCACCTACCCCGCTTTGGTCTACGGGTATCTGGTGGCGATCCGGGCGAACCGGCGTAGCAACCTCAGCGATCCAGCAGTGAGATTGCCCACGGACGACGATTCCGGCGCGCGCAAGGAGGGCGGCGGTGAACTGACCGAGGCAGCCGTAGTAGCCGGAGGTGAATTAGCGGACAGCGTCGAATCCGACGATGTGGAAACCGCCGATCTGGCGATTCACGAGGGTGGCGAGCCAACCGCCATGATCGCCCGATTTCACCAGGCGATGCGGGAGCTGACAGGCAGGCGGGGCGTCCGAAACGACGTTAGCCGGTATGAAGCAATTGCAGTTACCTTGGCCGATCCCGCCGAGGGTACTCGCGGCGAATTGTTGACGGCCTTTCCGTCCTCCGAGAGTCCGCTCCGCTTTGAGCGGTTTTTCGCTCAGATCTACACCCGGTACGACGAGCGGTATGTCTATGGCGCACCCGACCTGAAGACCGTAACGCGGCGTCATGAATGGTCGGCACAGTCCCCGGCACTGCGGGAGGAATTGGCTTCCGCTCTCGATTACGAGCCTCGTTTGTCGGCAGAGCGATAGGCCGCTGCGACACGTCCTCGAACAGTCTTGCCGTGCAGGCGGTCCCCGGCGGCAAGACGATCCACGCCGGACCGCGCCGGGCTGTTTGAGTTTCTCTCCTTCGTGCTGTGTACGCTCTACGGCAGCGCCACCCTCTTGGCGCTGCCGAAGTACAGCCCGTTGAACAGCAGCTTATATGTGCCGTGCGGCTGATCGCGGAAGTTCACTTCCGGACCCAACAGCACCACCTTGCCTTCGCCCACCGACGCTTCGGCCACGGCGGTTCCGCCGTCCAGGTATTGCTGGCCCCAGGCCCAGCCGCTGTCCAGCACCTCGGCGCCGCTGAACCAGCCCACCGGCGAGGTGTGCTGCAACTCCACCGTCGGCGCCAGCTTGAACACCGGGCTATTGTCGTAGAACACATCCACCTGCCGGGGCATGCCGTATGCCAGCGGATTGGTGTTGTCCACGTTCATCCGCAACAGCGATCCCGGAATGTAGAATTTCTCGGCCGGCAGGTTCCGCTCGCGGATGTCCGGCCCCATCTCAACCAGATAATTCTTCACCGGCAGGCCGAACCACCCGGCCACGCTCGTGGAACTCCCGATGGTCACCATCGACCCGCCCGATTCCACGAACTTCTTGAGCTGCGGAAACGTGTTCCGCTCGGTGACGCTGCCCACCATGGCGCGATACTCTTCGGGAACCTCCGCGCGGCCACGGCCACCCTCGCCGCCGAAGCCGCCGCGCCCACCGGCGGCGCCCGGGCCCCGGATGGCGCCCGCGGGAAACACCAGCACGTCGAACTGGCCCTTCAGGTCGCCGCCATCCAAAGTGGCCGGATACACCAGTTGGAAGGGCATCTCATACTGCTCGAACAGCCAGCGCGTCCAGCCCGAGGGCATCGAACCGCCGTAGGAATTGTACAGCCCGATGCGGACCGGCTGGAGCTTCAGCGCCTCGCCCGAGGGCTTCCTGGCCACGGCCTGCACCGGAACGCCCAGTTCCTTCGCGCCGCGCTCGAGCACGGCGTGCGCCTGGGGCGATGCCGGAACCCAGATGGCGCCGGCGCCCATGCCCGCCTGTTCCGTCTTCAGCCAATACACCTCGCAGTTGGCTTTCAGCAGGCGGTTGGTCACGATGAAGGAATTGTTGATCTGGTGGCTGATCAGGTATCCCGCCGGATTAGCCGGTCCGCTCACCGTGGCGGCGGGCGGAGGCAGCAGACCGTCGATTTTCGGGAACGACGCGGCCGGCGTATCGAACCCGTCCAGGATACGGTCGTACTCCACGCCCATCTGCATGGCCAGGGTCCAGCCGGTGATGTCGTATGGCCGGTTCGGCGGTCCGCCGGGATAGGCGAAATCGTTAGGATGGTCCTGCGGCTCGAACATATCCATCACGTGCGGCCGGAAAGCCTGCGCGGTCTTGACCACGTACGATCCGGCAGGGTAATTCTTGCCATTGACGGTGAACGCGGCCGACGCCTTCAGCACCGTGATGCCGGTCTTGAGCAGCGCATTGACGAACTCCGTGGCGTTGGCGAAGTCGGTCTGGCCGGAAGGAATGATGTACCCGCGCGGATCGCGCAGCTTGGGGTCGTGCAGCACGCTGTTGTAGAGTTCCATGGGGATGCCCCGGCCGCCGCGACCGCCACCGCCTCCGAATCCCGGAAGCATGTCGCCTCCCGCCGGAACTGTGTCCCCGCCCGCGCCTGCCGCCGCCGTGGCCGCCCCGCGTCCGCCCCGTCCACCGCGCCCGCCACGGCCGCCGCCCGCCGCAGCCGTCCCGGAAGCTTCCGCCGTGGCCGCCGCCGCGGCTTCTTCCAGCGCCGCGATACGTTTGGGCGTGACCGTCCAGTAATCCTTGCCGCCCTTCTCGATGGAGTTCATCCCCATGCGGTAGATGTTGTACAGGAAGGTCTCGCGATAGCGCGACGCCAGGTCGACGAGGGCGCGGTCATTGGTAATTTCATAATCGATCGACTGCCGGTAGTGCCACGGACCGGGCTCGACCGGCATAGGCCAATCGCCCTGCGGCAGTTGCTTGCTGGCGACCACCGGAATGGTCATGGGCGTGGGATCGCCGATAATCTCCGTCAGAATGCCGATCATGTTGTGGAAGTAGGTGATGGTGCGCAGTCCGCCGTTCCACCACGTCGAATAGCTGGCCCCGCTGCGCATGGCGCTGCCGCCCTTGCCTTCCGCCACCAGCCGGCTGTGCATGGCCGTGCCCACCATCTCGATCCCCAGCGGAACCAGCGGATCGAAATTGTAGTTGAACGGATCGCGGAACGGCGGGATGAAGATCACCGCGCCCGCCGGACCGGTCTGGTGGTGGTTGTAAATGATCTGCGGAAACCACTCCAAGAAGAGCTGGCGGTTCATGTTGGTGGTTTCCTTCATGTTGGACATGTAGAAGTCGCGGTTGTCGTCGTGTCCGATGTACTTGGCGTACAGCCGCGGCAGGCCGCTCATGGTACGCTTCTCCTGCGGCAGCAACGGCGCGTCGGCTTTCTCCGACCCGCGCATGTACCAGTTGGCGATCAGCTCCTGGCCGTCCGGGTTGGCCTGCACACAAAGGATAATGACGTCGCGCAGAAACCGCAGCGTCTCTTCGTCGGTGCGGCTGGCCAACTGATACACCCACTCCATAAGCTGTTGCGACCCCACGGATTCGGAAGCGTGCAATCCGCCGTCAATCCACACCACCGCCTTGCCCTCGCGCGCCAGGGCGTGCGCCTGCTCGCTGGTGAGCCCTTCGGCGTGCGCCAGCCGCGCGGCGATCTCTTTGTAGTGGTCCAGCTTCTTCATGTTCTCGGGCGAGCTGAAGATGGCCATCCACTGGTCGCGGCCTTCTTCGGTCTTGCCGATGGAGACCAGCTTCATGCGGTCGCTCTCGCTGGCCAGTTTTTTCCAATAGGCTTCGAGCTGGGTGTAATTCGCGACCTGGTAATCGTCGCCGATATTGAATCCGAGAGCTTCCTTGGGAGTGGTGATTTTGGGGGCGGGCTGGGCCTGCAGCGTGCAGACCGCCAGAACCGCCATCACGGCAAACGCCGGTGCGCGGAAGGGCCGACACTTCATAGGTGAGAGTGTACTACAGGGGCAAACGCCACTGGTGCGCGGTAGCGGCGAGGGAAAGCGCCGGCCCTTCAGCGTCCCGGTCCCATTTGCTGCCGAACCAGGGCCTTCGACTGCTCGTAGATCTCCTTCATCAAGGGCAGCGGATTCCCCAGCCCCGGGCGCGTCGAGAGCTGCCCCAGCGGCCGATCGTAGCCGCTGAACTTCTGCGCGGCGTCGAACTGGAACAGCCGCGGCTGGTGCTCTTGCACCCGCGCATAGGCCTGCTCCAGATATTTCATTTGCTCGGGATCGGTGGTCAGCATTCCGGCGAGGTATCGCAAGTAACGGTAGCGCCAGAGGCTCTCGTCCAGCGTGGTATTGACGATGGCGAACTCCTGCAACCAGCGAAAACGCGTCTCCAGTTCGGCGGCCTGCTCTTTGGCCAGGTGGGGTTTGGCCAGTTCCAACTCGCGCAGCATCTCCTCGATCTTCGCCAGACAGGCCGCCTTTTCCTCGCCGATCAGCCGGATATTCTCCTTGGTGGGCTCCAGGTATTTGGCGAATTCGGGCAGGTAATAGCGGTTTGTATAGCGCAGCAGGGCTTCGCGCCGCGCGATATTGCCCGCGAAATCCGAATTCGTGCTCGATCCCATCCCCAGCGGCGAAAACGTGCGATAGGTCGCCTCTTCGCTCAGGCGCAACGCCCTGACGATATGCGGAGCGGCCTCTTGGCCGTAGATCGGCGTCGCCCAATCCGTCCAGATCTTGTCGAGCGATGCGTTCGCGTTCCACGAGAGTTCGCGCCAGGCGTAGACATTGATGCTGTTCAGAATGTCGTCGAAGAGCGTGTAATTGGACTGGTGCGTGCCGCCGGGCCCCACCTGCGTTCCGCCCTCCGGCCCGATCAGCGCGAACGCCTTCTTCATGGTCCATGCCATGTGGTCCACCACCGATGCCGGGAAATAGAATCGTCCGGTGGTCTGACCGGTCACTTGATACTCCACAAGCTGGGTATGCGGCTTGGCCTGGCCCAGCAGCGTGTTGAGCCGCGCATCCGGCTCGCAATCCGACTCGTAGACCTTGGTCTGGATCGCGACATCGGCCGGCAGCTCGCGAATGGAACGGCCCCAGAGGTCCAGCTCCGAACCCGCGAAGCCGCCGTTCCCCGGCGCGTGCACCCACTCCTCGTTGAGCCAGTGCGGCGCGCCCGACGACCAGCTTCGGAACAGCAGCTTCTTGCCCATGGGCCGCAGCACGTCGTAGTAATGCCGGAGCACCGTGTACATCTCGTTGGAAAACTGGTTCAGCCCGTCGCGCACGCAGCGGTCGTCCTGGCAGTAAATGCCGAACTGGTCCCAGAAGGTGGCTTCCAAGCCGTCCGCCTGGCTGGCCTCCGCGTATTCCTTGACGAAAGCATCCATCACCTTCCACGTTCCCGGGTCGGAGGGGCACAGCGCCGCCTTCTCTAAGGAGTCGGGCGCGTCCACGCCCTTGGCCGTAGGGAAGGCTTTCAGCGCGGCCGCGTAAAGCTGCGGCGACCAGCGGCTGAAGTTGTTGCCGTACGGCAGGTCGGCGTAGCAGGTGACGTCGGCCTCGCGGCATTCCTGCATGAAGCGGGCGGCGGCTTCGCGGCTGAAGCGCGCCTGCTCGTCCAGCCGGTGCTGGTCCTCGGGCGAGAGCAGGTTGTAGACCTCCGGCAATGTCTGCCGCAGCGAAACCACGATGCGCATGTTACTGGTGATCAAATTGGCGCCCATGGCCGCCACGTGTTCGGCCAGCCCACGGCCGGCGCGATACGTGGTGGTGCTGCGGACGGCAAAATCCGGATCGCGGACGAATGTGCCCGGCGTGCGATCGCGCCAGAGGTGTGCATCGCCCGCCGCATACAGCAGAGACCGCGGCCGGGCCCCGTGGATGGTAGCCCCGCCGTTGCGGAACACAATGACATAACCATCGTGCTTGAGCGCCTTGGTTTCGATATCCGGGCCGGACTCCAGCACGATTTCGCCTGGCGCAGCCGTGGCAACCTGCCGCACACTTTGGACCGCGTCTTCCGGCAGCTCCAACTTCTGCGCCAGGAGTTTCGCCGCCGAGTGGATCGCCGGATGGGCCGATTCGGCAATCACGATCTTCTGGTAGTGCGCGGACCAGGCCGCGCCGGCCAGGAGGAAAAAGAAGACGACTGGTTTCATAACTCTTAGGGCAATTCTCTTCACCAGAGTAGTGTGCCCCATCCGGATTGTCCACAAATTGGGTTGGCGCTGCGGTATGGGCTGGGCCGGCCGCGCCATCGGCGCCAGGCCTCGCGCCGTCTGGAAAGGCCCCGATATCCGATGGGTAGCGATGGCCGGGTCCGTGTACGGGCCCACGGTCGCGTTCGCCGGCCCGCAAGAACACCCAGGCTCATCGGAAGTCTCCTCTTCCCGCCGCGGATTCCCGGCCGCCTCGCACATGACCAGCTTGGACCGGCGAGCGAAGTGAGAAGGCATCGGCAATAGCAGGTCCGATTCTCTTGATTTCAGAATGGAATTTCCTATTTATACCCCCGATTTTCGTCGATATGTAGAACGTGACGATGAGCCTCTCCGTGCCCGCCGGGCGGCCTCGACCGGCTGGGAAGGCGCCACGGTCGGGCCGTGCCCACACGGTCCATGGAGGGACTGCAGGCGCATAATGGACCACCCCGTCTTCATACAGCCGAAGACACGAAGTCTCCTGTTTGCAGCGGCTTGGCTGTTGGCCGCCGGCAGCGGGTTGCACGCCGCCGAGCGCTCCCTGTGGCGCACATGGGGAGTGGGCGACGGCTTCGTAGAGACCTACGCAACTTCCATCGCCGTCTCTCCCAACGGATATGCCTACGTTCGCCACGGAGCGGTACGGTCCATGAGCCTCTTCGACGGCTACCGCGTCACTTTCATCCCCGACCCTAGGATCGGCGCGCAGTTGAGCATGGGCGAGAACGGGAGGGTCCGGGCTGATTCTTCAAACGCGCTATGGACCGTTTCCGAAGGTGCGCTCAAGGAATACAAAGGCGGAAGGTGGCTGGTTCGATACGTGCCCCCGCCGGGCCAAAGCCTTATCGCGGCGATTCCCCAAGGCAGCCGGGTTCTGGTAGTGATGGCGGACGGGTTGCGGGAGTACGATCCCTCCTCGCACGGCTGCCGGGAAATCGCGGCCGGCCGGAAATCCGCCATCGGTCCGTTTCTCAAAGCCGCCGCCGGCGAACGCGATATCTGGCTGGCGGGCGAGCATGGGCTGGCGCGGGTGACGGGTCCTCTCGACAGCGGCCCTTACCGATGGGTGGAAACTGCCGCGGATCCCGGCGGTCTGTTCCACTTTGACTTTCCGCAGCCGGGCACCGATGGCGAGGTATTCGCCCAGGCCACTTCGCGGCGGAGCGGGCAAAGGGCGATCGTCCGCTGGGCGGGGAACGGCCTGCAATCGATTTACACGTCCGTCGCGGAAACGCTCCGCGGCTGGCGCGGTCCGGACGGCGTCATTTGGATCCTCGACGGGGCGTCGATGTTCCGCCTGGTGGAGGGACGAAAGTATCCGGTGGACGAGGCCGGGGCGCCGTCGGGCAACGTCTACGATGTCTTGTCCCGGCAGGACCAGACGTTCTGGGTCGCTACCAGCGAGGGCGCCTCACGATACTCTCCGCCCCTGTGGCGGCCGCCCGCCAGCCTGGAGGACTTCAATCTTACCGTCCATGCCGCGGCGGAAGACCGGATGGGACGCCTGTGGTTCGCCGCCACCGAATACCTGCTGGAGCTGGATGGCTCCCGTTGGACGCGCCATCGCTTGCCTGGCGGACTTCTCACCCACACGGTTTACACCCAGGGCGTGATCGTTCTGGACGATGGCCGAATTCTCCTGAAAGCCGTTCGCGCCGGCCAAGTGGACGCGGCGCTGGTTTTCAACCCCGCCACCGGTGCGTTCTGCGAATTCTTGCATCCCGAGGGCCGGATTATCAGGCTTCTTCTGCAGCGTCCCGGCGGCGGAGTATGGGTAGTAACCGAAACCCACGGCACGCCCGGATTCCGGGTGGAGATTTACGCTGGTTCCAGTTTTCGGAAGCGCCTGGAAGTCGGCGCGGAGTGGAAGGGCGCAAACCTTCGATCCGTGGTGGAGCGCCCCAACGGCGATCTGTGGCTGGGCGGGATTACCGGAGGGGGCGTCTACCATGGCGGCCAATTCATCCCCTTCTTCGACAGCCGCGGCGGTTACAGCGACAGTGGCGTGTTCGCGCTCGGCCAGCTTCCCTCGGGCGAGCCCGTCGCCGGCGGGCGCGATCGAGTTCTGAAGTACGACGGCGCCCGCTGGGTGTTGCTGCGGAGCGGCCTCGACCGTATCCGCAGCTTCAGCGTCGCCCGCGATGGCTCGCTGTGGGTAGCGTCCGGAGCGGGCGTTCACCGGTTCAAAGATGGAAGCTGGATCTCGCACCAGACCGACGAAGGGCTGCGCTCGGTGCTGGCCTACCTGGTGTTCCACGATAGCTCCGGCCGCCTTTGGGCGGGCACCACCCGCGGCCTCAGCCTGTATCACCCCGAGGCCGATACCGATCCGCCGGTCACGCTCCTCGACGGTTCCACCAATACCAGGGAGATCCCCCCGGCTGGCGACGCGCGGTTCGTCTTTTCGGGGATCGACAAATGGAACCAGACCACACCCGACCGCCTCCTGTTCTCCCATCGTCTCGATGGGGGCGGCTGGTCGCCATTCGAGTCGTCCGAGTACGCCTCGTACCGCGCGCTGCGGCCGGGAGCGCACCGCCTGGAAGTGCGGGCCATGGATCGCAGTGGAAACGTCGATCCCCATCCCAAGACCCTTGAGTTTGTGGTGTTGCAGCCGTGGTACCGGGAGGCCGGATTCCGGATTCTCGCGGGGTTCGGATTGGCCGCGATCCTCACGCTGGCGTGGCTGGCGATTTCTCAATATCGCCGCCGGGGAGAGCTGATCGTCCAGCTTCACCACGCCAAAGAGCGCGCCGAGGCGGGGAGCCGCCATAAGACCGAGTTCCTGGCCAACATGAGCCACGAAATCCGCACCCCCATGAACGGTGTGATCGGCATGGCCGGTCTGCTGCTGGATACCTCCCTTACGGCCGAACAGCGGGACTACGCGGAGACCGTCCGCCGGTCGGGAGAGGCGTTGCTGACCGTCATCAACGACATTCTGGACTTCTCCAAAGTAGAAGCCGGCCGGCTGGCCATCGAAGACCTCAACTTCGACCTGCGGATGGTGGTGGAGGAAGTCAACGAGATGCTGGCGCCGCGCGCCGAAGAGAAGGGCCTGGAGCTGATCCTCCACTATCCGCCGGATATGCCGCGGTTCTTCATCGGGGACGCCGGGCGGATCCGCCAGGTTCTGACCAACCTGGTGGGCAACGCGCTGAAGTTCACCGCCAAAGGCCAGGTAGTGACGACGGTCAAGCGCCAAGATTCGGACAACGGAATCGCCCGAATGGAGGTCGCGGTAGCCGATACCGGAGTCGGCATCGCGCCCGACAAGGTAGGTCTGCTCTTTGAAAAGTTCAGCCAGGTGGACGGCTCCACCACCCGGAAGTACGGAGGAACCGGGCTGGGACTGGCGATCTCCAAGCAGTTGATCGTGCTGATGGGTGGAACCATCGGCGTGGATAGCCGGCCGGGCGAGGGTTCCACGTTCCGGTTCACCCTGCCGCTAAAGCTCGATCCCGAGCAGCCCGCCAACCCCGTCGCGATCGACGATCTGCGGAACCTGCGGGCGCTGATTGTGGACGACAACGAAGTCAATCGGCGCGTCCTGCACGAACAGATCGCCAGTTGGGGCATGCGGAACGGCAGCTTTGGGACACCGGAGGAAGCGCTCCAAGCCCTGCGGGCGGCGCAGGACGGCGGCGACCCATACCATTTTGCGCTGTTGGACTATCACATGCCCGGTATGGACGGCGTTACGTTGGCGCGGGCCATCAAAGCGGACCCGGCGATCCGCGGCGTGCGGATCGTCATGTTGACCTCGGCCAGCCAACTGGAAGGTTCGAAGGACGGCGAGCCGTGCATCGAGGCGTGCCTCCGCAAGCCGGTCCGGCAGTCGCAGCTCATGAACACCCTGTCCGCCGTCTGGTCGAAGAATCCGAAGGACGGGCCGCCCGCCCCACCCAAGCCCAAGAATCGGGCGGCGGAGCGCAAGGCCGCTCTGGCCGCCAAGGCAGGTGGCGCGGCGATCCGGGTCTTGGTGGCCGAAGACAATCCGGTCAACCAGAAAGTGGCCACCGCGATGCTCGTCAAGTTAGGCGTCCGCGCCGATCTTGCAGCGAACGGACGGGAGGCAGTCGACATGGCCGAGGTGGCGCCGTACGACCTGATCCTGATGGACTGTCAGATGCCCGAGCTGGATGGTTACGACGCAGCCAGCGAGATCCGGCTGCGGGAAGGCGCGCGGAGGCGCGTCGCCATTGTGGCCATGACGGCCGAGGCCATGGCCGGGAGCCGCGAGCGCTGTCTGGCCGCGGGCATGGACGACCACATCGCCAAACCGGTGAAGGTGGAAGACCTGTTCGATGCCCTGATGAAGTGGGTTCCCGGGCGGAATTCAACTTGCGCCGCGATGCGGCCCGCCGAAGCACTGGACCCTCACCTCCCGGCCAGCGTTTGACCCGCTCGGAAAGTGGCCGCCGGCGCCTCCATCCGTGACCGGGAGTGACTGTCTGAGCGGCGTCATGGACCATTATTTGCAGCTATTCGTTGGCGCTCCTCGGCCGCCTGCGAACCGGCCCCGTCGCCCGCGTTCCCGAAGCCCTTTTGGCCGCCCGGCGTGATAAAAAGGAGAGTAGGATGTCCGAAAAAGTAGCCGTATTCGACACCACCCTGCGTGACGGTGAACAGGCCGCCGGGACCCGCCTGGGAACCCGCGAGAAGCTCATGATAGCCGCGCAGTTGGCGCAATTGAACGTGGACGTGATTGAGGCCGGCTATCCGGCGTCTTCGCCGGAAGACTTCGAGTCGGTGCAGCGCATCTCGCAGGAGATCCAGGGGCCGGCGATCTGCGCTCTTTCGCGCGCCGTGTCCGCGGACATCGAGGCCTGCGGCAAAGCGCTGGCCAAAGCCAGGCGGCCGCGCATCCACACCGGCATTGGGTCGTCGGATATCCATATTCGCGGGAAATTCCAGGGCGAGCGGTACGGCAAGACGCTCGGTGAAAAGAAAGTCAAGATCCTGCGGATGGCGGCCGACGCCGTCAAGCTGGCCAGGCAGTACGCCGATGACGTCGAATTCTACGCCGAAGACGCCGGCCGCGCCGACCCGGGATATCTCTTTGAAATGCTCCAGGCGGCCATCGAAGCCGGGGCCACTGTCGTGAATATACCCGATACCACGGGCTATGCCATGCCGGAGCAGTTCGGCTCCCTGATCCGGTCGATCCGGGAGAAGGTTCCAAACATCGGCCGGGCGACCATCAGCGTGCATTGCCACGACGATCTCGGATTGGCGGTTGCCAACACGCTCGCCGGTATCCGCAGCGGCGCGCGCCAGGTGGAAGGCACCATTAACGGGATCGGCGAAAGAGCCGGCAACGCGGCCCTGGAAGAGGTCGTGATGGCGATTCGCACGCGCGCCGATTACTTCGGGCTCGATACCGGCATTGAAGCCCGCGAGCTTTATCGCACCAGCCGCCTGGTCGCGGATATGCTGGGGATGAAGGTCCCGCCCAACAAAGCGGTGGTTGGCGGCAACGCCTTTGCGCACAGTTCGGGAATCCACGTCGACGGGTTTTTGAAGGAGCGCGAGACTTACGAGATCATGCGTCCGGAACATGTCGGCATGCTGGAAAGCCGCGTGGTCCTGACCGCGCGCACGGGGCGCCACGGGCTGGCCGACCGCCTCCAAAAGCTCGGATATTCTCTCTCGCAGCGGGAACTGGACCAGGCCTACCAGAGATTCCTGGTGGTGGCGGATAAGAAGCAGGAAGTCTTCGACGAGGATCTCATCGCCATTCTCCACGACGAGATCCATCCCGTGCCGGAAATCTACCACCTCGATTACATCCATATCTACAGCGGCACGTCCGCCATCCCCACGGCGACCGTGCGGCTCCGCGTCGCGGACGGAACGCGCGAAGGCGCCGCGATCGGAGACGGGCCGGTGGACGCCACCTGCAAGGCCATCTCCGCGGTGACCAAAACCTCGGCCAGGCTTGCCGGGTACGAGATCCGGGCCGTAACCAGCGGCACGGAGGCGATGGGCGAGGTCACCATGCGGCTCGAGGAGGATGGCCGCAAAGTGATGGGCAGAGGCGCTTCAACCGATGTGATCGAGGCCAGCGCCAAAGCCTACATCGATGGTCTGAACAAGCTCGCCAGCCTGGGATTGAAGCCTCGTGAGTGAGTCTCACGCCGAGACTCACTCGGCAGCGGGCTTCGGTAAGGCAATCGGCCCGCGCGGCATGCCTCGGGCGGCGTCGGGCGGTACGGGGAGGGTTTTGGAAGTACCTTGGCCGCAGTCTTCTCCGGCATTACCGCCGCTGCGCCAGAGCCGGCCCGGCTATTGCAACAGTCGCCGCGGATCAATCGGAAGGAGAAAAGTACACGAATGTTACGTAAATCCTTCATGCAAATGCTGGCGCTGGCCGGCCTGATGTTGTTGCTTCCGGCAAGAGACCGGGCGCAGACGGAGGGGCCGCGTCCCGTCGTCACGCAGGCAATTGACGGGAACAGGCTGGTTACGCTGGCGGGTAACACCCGCCCCGAAGCGAATAGGCAAAACGACTTGGGGCCGGTCGCTGACAGTTTGCATCTGGATATGTACCTTCAGTTGAAGCGTTCGCCGGAGCAAGACCTGGCGGCTCGACAATTTGTCGAATCGCTTACCGACAAGACCTCTGGGAACTTCCACAAATGGATTACGGCCGCGGAATATGGACGGCGGTTTGGCGCGGCTGCCGAGGATATTGCGACTGTTTCGCGCTGGCTGGAATCGCACGGATTCACCGTCAACAACGTTCCCTCGAACAACATGGTGATCGACTTCTCCGGCAACGCAGGCCAGGTGCGCGAAGCGCTGCACACGGAAATTCACACTCTCGAGGTCAAGGGCGAGCGTCATTTCGCCAACATGAGCGATCCGCAAATTCCCGCCGCTCTGCTGCCGGCTGTGACCGGGGTCGTCTCCCTCAACAACTTCAAGCCGCATGCGATGCTCGTGCCAAAGGCACAATACACGGTGAACTCGTACTACCAGACAGTCGTTCCGGGCGACTTGGCGACCATCTACAATTTGAATCCGGCGTTTTCCGCTGGGTATACCGGCCAGGGACAGACCGTCGTCGTCGTGGAGGACACGGATCTTTACAACGGCACTGGCGATTGGAACGCTTTCCGAGAAACCTTCGGGCTGACTCAGTACTCTTCCGGTTCGCTCACGCAGGTCCACCCGGCGCCTGGGACCGGCGGCGCCGCTTGCTATGACCCCGGGATTAACGGCGACGACCCCGAGGCGGCCATCGACGTCGAATGGGCTACCGCGGCTGCCCCCAATGCCGCCATCGTAATGGCATCCTGCAGCGGTACGACTAACTTCGGCGGATTCATCGCTCTTCAGAACCTGCTGACCAACGGCGGCACTCTTCCAAGCGTGGTCAGCATCAGCTATGGCGAGTCGGAAACGGAGAGTGGAGCGGCGGAAAACAGCTACATCAACACCTTATATCAGACGGCGGCCGCCGCGGGCGTGTCGGTGTTTGTCTCCTCCGGCGACTCCGCCGCGGCGGCGGCCGATCGCGGGGGGACCGCGGCAATAGACGGAATCGGAGTCAGTGGCTTCGCCTCGACGATATACAATGTCGCCGTCGGCGGCACGGATTTCGGCGACTCCGCTCTTGGCGCCGCCAACACTTTCTGGAATTCGACCAATGGCGCCTACTATGATTCCGCCAGATCCTACATTCCCGAGATCCCGTGGAACGATTCCTGTGGAAGCGGAGCCATGGCCAACTATTATGGATTTAGCACGACTTACGGCACTACGGGTTTTTGCAATGCCTACCCCTACTACGCCAACACCGTTGGCGGCGCCGGCGGGCCGAGCGGGTGCGCCACGGGAGCCCGGAGTGTCGACTTTGCGGTCAGCGGGACGTGCGCCGGGTACGGCAAGCCTTCATGGCAATCGATTTTCGGCAACCCGAGCGACGGTGTTCGCGATCTGCCGGATGTCGCACTTTTCGCGGCCAACGGCGTTTGGGGCCACTATTACGTAGTTTGCTTTTCGGAGGAGAGCAGTTGCGCGGGTGCGCCTTCCACTTGGGCCGGATTTGGAGGAACCTCGGTTTCTTCCCCGATCATGGCGGGGATTCAAGCCGTGATCAACCAGGCGTTGGGGTCGAGGAACGTGGGCAACCCGAATCCCGTCTACTACCAGATCGGTCAGAACCAATACAGCACTCCGGAGGGCAGAATCGCCTGTAACTCCACCACCGGCCCTGCCTCGACTTGCAGCTTCAACGACATCACCCAGGGCGACATGGTCCTTCCCTGCGCGGGCGCATTCAATTGTTACTTAAACGGGGAGGCGATGGGTGTCCTGTCAACCTCGAATACATCGTTTGAGCCTGCTTACGCAGCGGCTTCAGGGTGGGATTTTGCGACAGGCATTGGCAGCGTGAATGCCTTCAACTTGTTGAATGCCTTTGTAAACTCCATTGCACCCTCCAGCGCCCCGGCGGCGCCGGTGCTGGTATCGCCGGCCAATGGGGCCACGGGCGTCTCGCCTGCGCCTTCCTTGACCTGGAACGCTTCGGCCGGGGCCACGTCCTACGACGTGTACTTCGGCACGGCGTCTACGCCCCCGTTGGTGACGAACACGGCGAACATCAACTATGCCCCCGGGTCACTGAGCTCCGGGACTACGTATTACTGGGCGGTCGGGGCCAGGAACAGCTTGGGCACCACCGCCTCCACGGCGTGGTCTTTCACGACCGGTTGCGTATCGGCGCTGACTCCGTCCAGCGCGGCGGTCTCCGCGAGCGGCGGCGCCGGCACTATCCCGGTAACCGCTGCAACGGGCTGCGCGTGGACGGCGGTGAGCAATGTCACATGGATCACGATCGCGTCCGGAGCCTCCGGCAGCGGCAACGGGACGGTCGGCTACACCGTAGCCGCCGGCACGGGCGCGCAACGCGCCGGCACGATCGCGATTGCGGGCCAGACCTTCACGGTGACGCAGACGGGTATCTACCCGGTTATCTCGACGCTGGCGGGCGGAGCCATGCCTCCTACGACGGCGCCGGGAGCCTCGGTCTCGATTCCGGTTTCCTACGGCGTCGCCGTCGACTCGTCCGGCAATACCTACTTCCCCAGTCCGAACCTGAATGCCGTCTTCAAGGCAGACCCTACTGGCGTGGTGACGCGGATCGCCGGGACCGGCGTCCCGGGACAATTGGGTGACGGCGGACCGGCCCTGAGCGCTGAATTGAACGGCCCGAACGGCGTGGCCGTGGACTCCCTGGGTAACGTCTACATTGCGGACAGCAACAACGAGCGCATAGTGAAGGTGAACGCGTCCGGCGTCATCACCACCGTGGCCGGCGACGGAAGCGGGGGTTATGGCGGCGATGGCGGCCCGGCTACCATCGCGCAACTGGACCACCCGAATGGCATCGCGCTGGATGCCGCGGGTAACTTGTATATCGCGGACACTTACAACTACGTCGTCCGGAAGGTGGATGCCGCGGGAATCATCACGACGGTAGCGGGCAACGGCACGTACGGCTACTCGGGCGACGGGAAACCGGCCACCAGCGCCGAATTCAGGGAACCCTTCGGCGTGGCGGTGGACGGCGCCGGAAACTTGTATATCGCGGACACGTACAACTACCGCATCCGCATGGTAGTGGCGACCACCGGGATCGTCACCACGGTGGTGGGCAATGGGAACTGCTGTTTCAACAACGACGGCGTTCCGCCCACGAGCGCCGAACTGTATGACCCGGCCGGCGTGGCAGTGGACGCCGCCGGAAACTTGTATATCGCGGACATGTACAACAACCGCATCCGCAAAGTAACCCCCGGCGGGCCCATCACGACGGTGGCGGGGAACGGCACGTCCGGCTTCTCCGGCGACGGCGGCCGGGCCACCAGCGCCGAACTGCACTACCCGAGCGCCGTGGCAGTGGACGCTTCCGGCAACCTGTACATTGCGGAAGAGGGCAACGCGCGGATCCGCAATGTCTCGGCGGCCGGCGTCATCGGTACGCTTGCGGGCGGAGGCCGCGGCGACGGCGGCCTGGGGGTATTCGGCTTTCTGAATCAGCCGTCCGGCGTGGTCAGAGACAACGCGGGGAATACCTATATTGCCGATACCAACAACAATTGCGTCCGCAAGGTGTCGGCCAATGGCACGATCGCCACGGTTGCGGGCACGGGCGTGGCAGGATTTCATGGCGACGGCTTGGCGGCTACCGGCGCCCAGTTGAATGGTCCGCAAGGCTTGGCGCTGGACGCATCCGGCAATCTCTACATCGCGGACGCCAGCAACCGGCGCATCCGGATGGTGGACGGCTCGGGGAACATCACCACGGTGGCGGGTAACGGGACCTGCTGCGGATCCACGGGCGATTTCGGTCCGGCCACCAATGCGCAGATCGGAACGCCCTACGGTCTGGCCGTGGACTCCTCCGGGAATCTGTATATTTCCGATATCGCCAACAACGTAGTCCGGAAGGTGGCGGCCGCTTCGGGAATCATCAACACGGTGGCCGGCAACGGCACGTACGGCTACGCGGGGGACGGGCAACCCGCCGCCAGCGCCGAATTCAGGGATCCCTACGGTTTGGCGGTGGACGCGGCCGGCAACTTGTACATCGCGGACCGCTACAACTACCGCGTCCGCATGGTTTCCACCACGGGGACCATCACCACGGTAGCGGGCAATGGGAACTGCTGTTTCGGTGGCGACGGCGGCCCAGCCACAAGCGCCGAACTATACGCCCCGGTCGGCGTGGCAGTGGACGCCGACGGCAACTTGTATATTGCGGACACCTACAACGACCGCATCCGCAAAGTAGCCTCCGGCGGGACCACCATCACGACGGTGGCGGGCGACGGCGCCAACGGCTACTCGGGCGATGGCGGTCCGGCGACCGGGGCGACTTTCCGGTATCCATACGCCATTTCCGTCGATGCTTCGGGCGCCATGGCCGTGGTGGACCAGAATAACAACGCCATACGGCTGTTGACACCCACGGAGACCCAGCCGGTTCTCACCATCCAGAGCACGCACTTCGGCACTTTCCCGGCCGGATCGACTGGCGCGTACACCCTGACCGTCACCAACGCCGCCACCGCCGGCGCGACCACCGTAGCGGTCACGGTCGCTGAAACGCTGCCGGCCGGTTTGACGCTCGCCGGCATGTCGGGTTCCGGTTGGAACTGCGGCGGGAATAC
>Ga0326728_10013869_pt1 | contig 17332 bp, 16 predicted proteins | sample MB3enrmetagenome_FD_207602 | JGI IMG/M metagenome (GOLD analysis project Ga0326728, IMG submission 207602) | Lab enriched peat soil microbial communities from McLean, Ithaca, NY, United States - MB31MN | ecosystem: Environmental > Terrestrial > Soil > Wetlands > Peat | place: USA: New York... | reverse complement strand
GTTCGAGCTTTCACCTCCTGAGTCGCCTCACGAAGGCGTCGAATATGACTACGCGGGTAAATCAGCCAATTCCCGCGGCCGGACTTGCACCGGCAAGACAGGCAGCCTTATGGGCTGCAAACAGAGGACACAGAGAAATGTTTGCTAAAAAAACAAGGAATTACGAGCTTGCAATGCAGACCTGTTTTTCAAGGTCTGCGGCTTTTGTCGTCGATGATGCCAAACGGCCTTGACATCTGTTCGCAATAATGCGAACATGCAGGAGAGAAAGCGATGCCGACTGTTGAGGTCATCTTCTTTCAGGAAGCCGCGAGCAGAACGCCGCCTATGATTGAATGGTTGGACGGACTTCCTCCAAGCCAGGGAGGTAGCAATGGCGAAGAGAATCAAATCCAAGGCGCTCCAATTTGCCTATGACCGTTATATCGGCAAGGACCCTGCGCTGGTAGCCGCCTTTGAAGAGGAGCTTTTAGCGGCCGATATCGCTAGCCAGATCTATAACCTCCGGAAGCGAGCAGGGCTCAGCCAGAGGCAGCTTGCGGCAAAGGTGGGAACGACGGCGTCCGTCATTTGCCGGCTGGAAGACTCGGACTACAATGGTCACTCCCTCTCCATGCTCAAGCGAATTGCTGCGGCCCTGGACAGACAGGTCAAGATCCTCTTTGTCCCGGCGGGTCGCCGCCGTGCCACTGCTTGAAGCCAGGCGTTACGGAAGTGGGATTCCTGCGATGTTCGAGAAGGTCAGAAACAAATTGGGGAAAAGGCCCAGATAGAAGATGCCGAGTACACTCACCGCCAAGGCAGCCCTCAAGGCCATGGGTAAAGAGGCTGTGGAAGCGCGGGGCTTGCCTTCCCGCATGTACATGGCGACGACGATGCGAAAGTAGTAGTACACGGCGACGACGCTATTCAGCAACGCGATGATGGTGAGCCCAATCAAGTGCGAGTGGACAGCGGCGCGGAAAAGGAAGAACTTTCCGAAAAAGCCTGCGGTAGTCGGGAAGCCGGCGAGCGAAATCAGGAAGAGGGTGAGGCAAGCGGCGGCGCCCGGCCTGGCATAAGCCAACCCGACATAGTCGTCAATTTGGGTCGAGCGCTCGTCATTTCCGGCCAAGTGGGCGATCAAGACAAATGCCCCGACATTCATCAAGGCATAAGCGGTGAGATAGAAGAGCACCGCGGAGGTGCCCTCGTTGCTCCCCGCCGCCACTCCCACCAAAACATAACCGGCGTGAGCGATGGCCGAGTAGGCCAGCAGGCGCTTGATGTTCGTTTGCCAGAGCGCCGCAAGATTGCCCAGGCACATGGTGAGAATGGCTGAGACCCAGATTATCCAAAAGCGGGTGGAACCAGCGGAACTGAAGCCTCCCAGGAAAACCCGCAGAAGAACGGCAAAGGCCGCCGCTTTGGGGCCCACCGAAAGGAACGCGGTCACCGGCGCCGGCGCTCCCTGATAAACGTCCGGCGCCCAAATCTGAAACGGGACAGTGGAGAGCTTGAACGCCAAGCCCACGAACATCAAGAGAAGGGCAACCCGCGCCAGCGTCGTCCACTGCGCCGGGTGGGCAAGCCGTGCGCTCAACTCCAGCAGGTTGGTGGTGCCGGTGAGGCCGTAAACGAACGCAATCCCGTAAAGGAAGAAGGCGGTCGCAAACGAGCCCAGCAGGAAGTATTTCAGCGAGGCCTCGTTGCCGAGAGCGTCTTTTCGCTTGAAGCCCGCGAGAATGTACGTGGCGATGGAAGAAATCTCGAGGCCGATAAACACCATGATGAGGTCGGCGGAGGAGGCCATGAAGCACATCCCTGCCGTGCCCATCAGGATCAGCGCGTAGAACTCTCCGTGTTGAATGTTGTCGCGCTCGAGATAGTTGACCGAGCCCAACAGCGTCAATGCCGCGACCAGCAAGAAAAGGTAAATGAAATAAAAACTGAAATGGTCCGCAGCGATGGACCTGCCAAACGCCAGCCCCGCGTCATGAGAGGCCCGCAACGTGCCGCCCGCCGCAGCCAGCACTCCGACCAAGGCAAGCCAGCCCAGCCAGGACCTTTTCTGCGGAGCTACGAAAGGCTCGAGGACCATGACCAGGATTCCAAACCCACAGAGGATGATTTGGGGGAGAATCCGCATCACGTCGGCAGGGTGGAAAGTGATCATCGGCCACCCCCTGTCGAGGGAATAGGGAACAGGGAACAGGGAATAGGGGGAAAAACCGTATGTGGTATGTCGTAGGTGGTATGTGGCGGCAAGCTGACGGCCACAGCTTCTGAGTGAATATGTTGTAGCGCGGGCGTCTCGCCTGCTGTGGCGCGCGCATCCTGCCCGCGCAAAACTGTGGCCCGCGTCACCGCCGCGCCAGAACTGCGGAGATTCTTCTCCCGCGGCTGCGGGATCAGAATGACAGCGAGAGGAGCGGACCCCCTGTTCCCTGTCCCCTGTTCCCTGTGCCCTATTCCCTGTCCCCTGTCCCCTGTCCCCTGTCCCCTATTCCCTATTCCCTGTTCCCTATTCCCTGTTCCCTGTTCCCTATTCCCTGTTCCCTGCACTCGCGACATGATGGCGTCCACGCTACGATCCATGCGGCGCAAGAAAGGCTGGGGATAAATTCCCATGGCAATAATCACAACCACCACGGTGGTAAGGATGAGCTTCTCGAGCGGGCTGCAATCCGGGAGATTCCTGTTCTTTTCATTCGTAATCTCGCCGAAAAAGACGCGTTGGTACATCCAGAGCAAATAGACGGCGGCCAGCACCACACCCAGGGCGGCCAGCGCGGCGTAGACGGCCCGGTTGTGGTAGGAGCCGACGATAATCAGAAACTCGCCCACGAATCCGTTCAGCATGGGAAGGCCAAGGGAAGAGAGGGTCACGATCAGGAAAAAGGTGCTGTAGACCGGCAAAGAGGTAGCCAGGCCGCCAAACTCGCGGATGAGCCGTGTGTGACGGCGCTCGTAGAGCAGGCCGACCAGAATAAACAAGGCGCCGGTTGAAACGCCGTGGCTGAACATCTGGTAGATGGAGCCTTCCATTCCTTGAACGTTGAGAACAAAGATCCCCAGGACGCAGAAGCCAAGGTGCGCTACTGAGGAATAGGCCACCAGCTTCTTCAAATCAGGCTGGACCATCGCCACCAATGCCCCGTAAATGATACCGATGATGGCAAGGGCAATGACGAGCGGGGCAAATTGCCGGGAAGCGTGAGGAAACAGCGGCAGACAGAAGCGCAGCATGCCGTAGGTCCCCATTTTCAGCAGCACGCCGGCCAGAAGCACGGAGCCTGCGGTAGGCGCCTCAACATGCGCATCGGGCAGCCAGGTGTGGAACGGGAACAAGGGGACCTTGATCGCAAAGGCCACAAAGAAGGCCAGAAAGAGCCACCGCTCGGAGGAAGGAGACAACAGAGGGTGGCTCGTGAATGCCCCGACAATGCGCAGCAAGTCGAAAGTTCCCGTGACGGTGTAAAGGTAGAGAATGCCCACCAGCATCAGGGCGGAGCCCGCCATTGTATAGAGAATGAACTTCACCGCCGCATAGACTCGCCGCTCATGACCCCAGATGCCGATCAGGAAATACATGGGGATCAACATGACTTCCCAAAAGACGAAGAAAAGCACCAGGTCGAGCGATGCGAAGACGCCGATCATTCCCGTCTCGAGCGCCAGCAGGAAGATGAAGAACTCCTTCACCCGCTGGGTGATGCTGGTCCATGACACAAGCACACAAAGGGGGGTTAGGAATCCTGCCAGCAGGATGAGCAGCGCGCTCAGGCCATCCACGCCAAGGTGATAGTTAATGGGCGGTACGGCGATCCAGGGGCGGAACTCCGTAAACTGCATGCCGGGGGTGTCAGCCCGCAAGCCGGCGTAAAGCACGACCGTCACGACGAACGTAAGCAGCGAAACCAGCAGCGCTACCCAACGGATTTGTTGGGCGCGCTCGCGGCTGAGGAAAGCAATGATGACTGCTCCCGCCAGCGGCAGAAAAATCGCGATCGTGAGAAGATGCTCAGCCAACCAAGGCATAAATTGAGTCAGTTACGTTCCGTCTTGGCCTAGTCCGTTGTCCGTTGTCCGTGGTCCGTTGTCCGTCGTTTGTCGTCCGTTGTCCGCTGTCCGTTGTCCGTTGTGACCATTATGCGGTGAGTGGCCGGTAGGGAAAAAGCTCTGCCCGCCCTCAGCTTACTGAATACCGCCTACTGGTTACTGCCTACTGCTAACTGCCTACTGCCTACTTTCCCTGGCACCTGACACCTAGCACCTGACACCTGGGACCTGCCCTCACCGCGGCCAGAGGATGTAAACCAGCCAAAGCGTGGCCCCCAGCAGGACCCAGGAGGCGTAGCTTCGGATATTGCCGGATTGAATCCGGCGCAGAATGCCTCCAACTTCTACTACGGTCTCGCCAGTTCCATTCACCATGACGCCATCAATAGCCTCAACGTCCACGCGCTGCCAGAGAATCTTCTCCGACCCGACGCGAAGAGGCTTGACCACCAACCAGTTGTAAAACTCGTCCACATAGTACTTATGAATCAGTATGTCGTAGAGTCTCGGGAAGCGCTCCGCCAGGCGGGCAGGCAAGCGGGTGGACTTCAAATAGAACCAATAGGCAACGAGGATGCCAACCGCTGCGAAGATCAAGGCGAACAGCATCAAAGAGCCGCTGCTGAGCGCAGGACCGGCACGATGCGCGTAGGCCTGAAGGAAATCCTCCGAGGGTTTGAAGACAGGCTCGAGGTAGCGGTCAAAGGCTTCGCTCCCCCCAAAAGCCTTCGGCCAGCTCACGTCACCCGCGACAATCGAGAAGAGCGCCAGCACGAGCAGCGGCACGGTCATCTTCGAGCCGCTTTCGTGGACGTGGCGCTCGACCTCAGGCGCCATGCGCGAAGCCCCGAAGAATGTCAGGAAGAGCCCGCGGAACATATAAAATGCCGTCAGTCCTGCGGTGAGGGTGGCAAGCCAATACAGCCAGGGCTGGCCGAGAGGTCCTTCATAGGCTCCCGCCAGGATCTCATCCTTGCTGAAGAATCCCGATAACCCCGGCACGCCGCTAATGGCCAGCGTGGCGATGAAGAAGGTCAGGAAGGTAGTCTTCATCTTGTGCCGCAGGCCGCCCATCTTGCGCATGTCCAATTCGCCGCCCAGAGCGTGCATCACGCTCCCGGAGGCCAGAAAGAGGAGAGACTTGAAAAAGGCGTGGGTCATCAGGTGGAAGATTCCGGCAGCAAAGACGCCCACCCCGCAGCCGATGAACATGTATCCAAGCTGGCTGATGGTGGAATAGGCCAGCATCCTCTTGAGATCGTTTTGTGTAAGCGCAATCGTCGCCGCATAGAACGCCGTCACACACCCCACCACGCCCACCACTTCCAGAGCCTGGGGTGCATGTGAAAAAACCGGGTTCGACCTCGCCACCAGGTAGACCCCGGCCGTAACCATGGTAGCGGCATGGATCAATGCGCTGACCGGCGTGGGGCCTTCCATGGCGTCCGGAAGCCAAATGTAAAGGGGGATTTGAGCGGATTTCCCCACCGCGCCCAGGAAGAAAAGAATGCCTATGGCGGTCAAGACGCCCTGCATTTCGCCCACCTGGAGCGGCGCAATGTTGGCGAAGGTTTGCTGGAAATTCAGCGACCCGAACGTCCAGAAGAGCAGCGCCACGCCCACGGTGAAGCCCGCGTCGCCGAGGCGTGTGACGATGAAGGCCTTCTTTCCAGCGTCGGAAGCTGACTTCTTGCGGAAATAAAAGCCTATGAGCAAATAGGAACAGAGGCCCACGCCTTCCCAGCCCACAAACATGAGCGGGTAGTTGGCGGCGGTCACCAGCGTCAGCATCATGAAGAGAAAGAGGTTCAAATAAGTGAAAAAGCGATAGTAGCCACCCTCGTGTTCCATGTACCCCCGGGAGTAGAGGTGAATGAGGAAGGCGACGACGGTGACCGTCACCGTCATGACCAGGGTGAGGCGGTCGTAGTAAAGGGCATAATCAACGTGGAGATTTCCGGATTCAATCCAGGTGAAGTAGCGGTGAATGAAAGGCGCAGGTTGGCCGGCGGACCTCGAATACGTCCAGGCGCTGAGCAGCGCAAAGACCATCGAGAGCCCTGGCGCGCCGCATCCGACCAGGGAAACCACGGCCTGCGAAAAACGCCGCCCCAATATACCGTTCATAGCCGTCCCTATCAAGGGCGGGAGCAGCATGAGGATGAGCAGGATTTCCATAGCTACATCTTCATCGAGTCAAGGTCCTCGATGTTGAGTGTGTTTCGGTTCCGATAAACCGCGATGATGATGGCCAAGCCCACAGCCGCTTCGGCCGCCGCCACCACGATCACGAAGAAAACAAACAACTGCCCGTCCAGGTTTCCCAAATAGCGCGAAAAACCGATAAAAGCCAGGTTGACCGCGTTGAGCATCAGCTCGATGCACATGAAAACCGTGATGATGCTTTTCCGAAAAACAAAGCCTGCGGCGCCAATCACGAATAGCGTGACGCTGAGGGCCAACACGTGTGACAGCGGAACCATGTTCGAACCTCAAGAACCTCTTCTGGAGTGCGGCAGCTTGCTGCCGCCTTTTTCAGGCCAGCTTGCTGGCCGTCCGGTGTGCCCGCGAGCAAGCTCGTTGGAAAAAAGCGGCAGCCCGCCGCGGCGGGCCGCACTCCAAACTCAGAACTCCTTCTTGGCCAGGACCACGGCGCCCAGAATGGCTACCAGGATCAAGATCGACGTAACCTCGAAGGGCAACACGTAGTTCCTGAATAAAAGGTGACCAATGGCGGCAGGTCCGGCGTCCAGGGATGCGGCAGGGCGCGTGCTTCCCGCGGGAAACTGCCGCCAGACCGCAAGCACAACTTCCACCAGGAAAGCAGCCACCACAGGGGCGCCGAGCCAGTGCGCCATTCGGCTGCGGTGGGTGGGCGCTTCCCGGCCGGCGTTCAGGAGCATGATGACAAAGACAAACAACACCATAATTGCGCCGGCATAAACAATCACCTGGATCACGGCGATGAACTCTGCGCCCAGCAACAGATAAACCACGGCCAGCGAGCACAGCACCACGATGAGCGAAAGGGCGCTGTACACAGGCGTGCGCTGCGCGACCACACTGATGGCTGCAAGCACAGCCAGGGCAGCGAAAATGTAAAAGAGCACCAGCATATTAGTCGTAACGCGGATCGTATAAGCGTTCGCGCGAGACGTGCGGGAGTGTGCGGCGCCGCTAAGTGAATTGATCTCCGACCTTAGCTCGGGCTGCCAAAGATTTCCCAGCCTTCTTGGCGCTCGTCCTTCCAACCCTGACCGACAACGAATTCCTTTCCTGCGCTCCGGTCAAAGATATAGAATACGCTCCCTGATTTTGTCTTTGCTTTCTCCTCGTACGTCTTATTGGCCACGACTTCGCTAGGAACGACGAGGTAATCGGGCCGATTTTCTCCCCTCAGGTTGATGAAGATGTAAATGTGAATTGGAGAGCTGATTTCGCGCGCTTGGCTCCCTACTAACCAGAAGTTCGCCGCCTGTCGCTGGGTCTTCACTTGCACTGACCACGCTTTCTGGGACTTTTGATCCGTAACAAGCAGGTCGGCTCCTTGTGCGCTCCTAGAAGTAGGCGAAACAATGAAACCTCTGTTTGTTAGTTCCGCAGCAGCTAAGTACACCCCTAGCATCCCGGCCAGCTGACCTTTATGCTTGGAACTTGCCATGAAGAAGCCCCCTCCTGCAGGTCGCTCAGAAGCATATGGGGTAAGGAGTCACGACTCCGCAGGCCTTACAAAAAACCGCGGACCGCAAAAGCGGCGGTCCGCGCTGCCGTCCTCATCACGAAGGGCTGATCCAGGCAACCACGAAGCCGGTCGCCAGGATATTAAGCACGCCCACCGGCAACAGGAATTTCCAACCGAAGGCCATCAACTGATCGTACCGGAAGCGGGGCAGAGTGCCACGGATCCAGATATAGAAAAACAGGAAGCAAAAGAGCTTCACGCAAAACCAAAAAACAGGGAGGAACACGCGAAGCACGTAGGGCCCAAAGACGGGGCCATGCCATCCGCCGAAAAACAGCAGGGTGGCCAGGCACGAGACCGTGATCATGTTGGCATATTCGGACATGAAAAACATGGCGAATTTCATGCTGCTGTACTCGGTATGAAACCCGCCCACCAACTCGCTTTCACCTTCCGGCAGGTCAAAGGGAACGCGGTTGGTTTCCGCGACAGCAGCGGTAAAGTATACGAAAAATCCCACAGGTTGCACGAAGATGTTCCAGTGGGGAAGGAAGGTATTGACTCCGCCGATATGCCAGAAGCCCGCTTGATTGTTCACAATGCCGCGCAGGCTCAACGTCCCGGCCATCATCAGGACGCCCACCACCGCCAGGCCCAGCGACAGCTCGTAGCTAATCATCTGGGCGGAAGAGCGAAGCCCGCCCAGCAGCGGGTACTTGCTATTCGATGACCAGCCGGCCAGCGCGATGCTATAAACCCCCAGCGAAGTTACGGCGAAGATAAAGAGCAGGCCCACGTTCAAATCCGTAATCTGAAAACTGATCGTGTGGCCGTAAATCGTGAAACCCTCTCCGAAGGGAATCACGGCGATGGATAGAAGGGCCAGAGTGAATCCCAAGAAGGGCGCCAGCCAGTAGATGACCGTGTCGGCCTCGAGGGGTACGATGTCTTCCTTGAGAAAAAACTTCATTCCGTCCGCGACAGGTTGCAGAAGCCCGTGTGGCCCCACCCGGTATGGCCCCCAGCGGGCCTGAATGTGTGCCACGACTTTCCGTTCCAGCCAGGTCAGGTAGGCGATGGCCGTCAGCATGACGACCACAACCACCGCGATTTTTATCAGGGTGATAAGCAGCAGCCACCCTGCGTCAGAAAATGTGGCCATAGGGTATCTTGGCTTCGTCCACTGAATTGAGCGCCCAACTGTAACGGCTCACGGTCCCGGAAGTAAAGAGCGAATCCCGCGAGGAAAAAACCAGGTCTGTCCCCTCCAGCTCAGGTGGCATCCCCTCGGGCCGCGTCACAACGGCGCGGCCGACCAGCAAGCTGGGAAGAGGCACAGCGTAACCGGGCACCTTGGCGATAATCTCCCGCGTCACGTCATCTACGGATTGATAATTCCATTTCCGGCCAAACAGTCGGGCCAAAGCCAGCAGGATTTCGAAATCGCTCCGGGTCCCTGCCTTGCGCATGGTCTTCTTGAGCGCCTGAACCTGCCCACAGGTGTTGGTGACGGTGCCTGACTTCTCGGCGAAACTTGTGGCGGGCAAGATCACGTCCGCCACCTCCGTGGTCTCCGTGGGGAAAATCTCAGCGACCATCGCGAAGGCCAGCTTGCTCCAGGTCTCGTTCGATATCCCAAACGTCTTCACGGGATTCGATCCGAAAACCAGCAGGGCCTTGATTTGACCCGATTCGATGCCGGTGATAATTCCTCGCGCATGGCGTCCGGGCTTTGCCGGGAGATTTGCCTCCCAGGCGGATTCAAAACGCGCCCGCGCAGCCTCCTCAGTGATGGCCGAGTACCCCGGAAGAGTTCCCGGCAGAATTCCCATGTCAGCCGCGCCGCGGGAGTTGGCGTAGTCGCCCAGAGCGATGAATCGCGTCCGGCCCGGAAGCGAGAGTCCCCACTGCACCAAATCGTGAATCGCTTGGCCTTGAATCTCCTCTCCGAACACGACAATCGTGTCGCTTTCCTTCTGGATTTTTTCGCGGAGTAAGTAAAGCTCCCCGAGGTCGCCGACGAGCGCCGACGGCGCTCCCTCAGAGCGGGCCAGAGTGCGGATTGCTTCCGCCTCTCCGCCTGGCTCGACCGTAACATAAAGGCTCGACTGGCGACGGAGTTTGACCTCCTGATGATTGATGATGTAGAGCCTCGCCCCTTGCCGTTGGACTGCCTGTCGAATCTGGTAGGCGGCCAGCGGATGTTGCTGGGTTGGGTCGTTTCCGACCAACAGGATGCTGGAGGCTTGCAAGACGTCCTCCATCGCCGCGTGCCGGTCGGTGGCCTGCGATTGAGTCAAGGCGCGCACCAGCGAAGGGTAATCCGCGGTGCGGTGGTGGTCCAGGTTGTTGGTGCCCAGGATCGTTCGCGCGAACCGCCCGAGGAGATAGTTCTCTTCGTTAGTGGTGCGGTTCGAGCCGATGACCGCGATTGAGTCCGGCCCATATTCCGCCAGGATGGTCTTGAGCCGCTCCACCGTCAGGCTGAGAGCTTCATCCCAGGCGCCGGTTTCCTGCTTACCGTCACGACGGATCAGGGGAGCCGTCAGCCGCTTGTCGCTCGAGACATAGTCCCATCCGAAGCGCCCCTTCACGCAGAGGAACTCGCCATTGAATCCGGAATGGTCGCGATTGTTGGCGCGGATGATCTGATTGTTGCGAACGGAAAGGGTGGTCTTGCAGCCGTCGCCGCAGTGATTGCAGATCGTCCCCGTATAGGTCATCTCCCACGGCCGGGTGTGATAGCGATAAGTCCCGCTGGTGAGCGCGCCCACCGGGCATATATCAATACACATCCCGCACTCTTCGCATTCGAGTTGCTCTCCGCGATTGGGAATAATCTCGCTATGCGCGCCGCGGAAACCGATCCCGTAGGCATTCACGTCCAATCCTTCGTCGCACACGCGGACACATCGGTAGCAGAGGATGCAACGCGGCCAATCATAATAGACAAGGCTCGAGAACTTCCTCTCCTCGTGATGGAGCTTGGACTCCATGAAGCGGCTCTCCGCCGCCCCGTACCGGAAGACGGCGTCCTGGAGTTCGCATTCTCCGCCCTTGTCGCAAACCGGACAATCCAAGGGGTGGTTGGTGAGTAAGAACTCGAGCATAGCCTTTCGGGCGTTCTTCACTTCCTCAGTCTCGGTGTGGACCACCATCCCGTTCGTCACCACCGTGGTGCAGGCGGTTTGCAGCTTGGGCATCCGCTCGATCGCCACCAGGCACATGCGGCAAGCGCCCTGTAAGCTTAAGTTCGGGTAATAGCAGTAAGAGGGTATTTCGATGCCCGCCTGCTTGGCGGCTTCAATGAGTAAGGTGCCGGCGGGAACCGTCACGGCCTTGCCATCGATCGTGAACTTGACCCCCTCGGGCGCAATCCCCTTCGTGGCTGCGGGAGCCGGCAACAATGCGGCGCTTCGAGTGTAAGCACACGGAATTTGGCGGGTCTCTTCCTTGCGAGGGTGGTCCAAGATCTCGAACCCCGGGTTTTGCGCCCCGTCTTTCATGCCACCGCCTTCTCTCGTAGGGGCGGCCCTTGTGGCCGCCCTGGGGCAACCACAAGGGTTGCCCCTACAAGTGCGCGATCCTTCACGCCACGCTTACCGCCTTCTTCTCGAACGGGCAATAGCCCAGCTTCAGGTGCTCTTCGAATTCGGACCGGAACTTCTTCAGGATGCTGATGGTCGGCATCGCCGCCGCATCTCCGAGGGGGCAAAGCGTTTTGCCCAGCATGTTGTAGGAAACGTCCAGGGCAGTGTCCGGATCTTCCGGAAATCCGGCGCCGGAGTGGAATCGTTCCAGCAACAACTTCAGCCACGAGGTTCCCTCGCGGCAAGGGATGCACCAACCGCAAGATTCGTGCGCGTAGAACTTCATGATGCGATGGGCGACTTTCACCATACATGTTTCTTCGTCCAGAACCACGACCCCGCCGGAGCCCAGCATCGAGCCGATTTTGGCTACGGCATCGAAGTCCATGGCAACATCAATTTCCTCAGAAGTCAGCACAGGGCAGGAAGAGCCGCCGGGGATGACCGCCTTCAACTTCTTTCCGCCCGGCACGCCGCCGCCCACCTCTTCGATCATCCGCCGGAGAGGAAAGCCCATCGGCAGTTCATAGACTCCCGGCCTCTCAATGTGGCCGCTCAGGCAGAAAAGGCGAGTGCCCCCGTTCTTCGGCGTTCCCAGCTTGGCGTACCATTCCGCGCCGTTGAGGATGATATGGGGGACGTTGGCGAGCGTCTCGACGTTATTGATGATAGTGGGGCCTTCGTAAAGTCCCACAATAGCCGGGAAGGGTGGCTTGATGCGTGGGTAGCCTCGCAGGCCCTCGAGCGAATTCAAAAGCGCCGTCTCCTCGCCACACTCGTAAGCGCCCGCACCCGTGTGGGTGTAAAGGTCAAAATCGAAACCCGTTCCCAGGATGTTCTTTCCCAGGAATCCGCGCGCGTAGGCCTCCTCCAGGGCGCGATCCACGATGCCCATCAAATAGCGGTATTCTCCGCGGATGTAGATGTAGCCTTGGTGAGACCCGATGGCGAAACCGGCGATAATGATCCCCTCGATCAATTGGTGTGGATCGTATTCGAGCAACGGCCGGTCCTTGCAAGTCCCCGGCTCGCTCTCGTCGGCGTTGCAGATAACGTACTTGGGCTTGGCGGATTGTTTGGGTACGAAACTCCACTTCATGCCGGTGTTGAAACCGGCCCCACCGCGACCGCGCAGGCCAGAGTTCTTCATCTCGGTGATGACGGCGTCCGGCCCCATTTCGAACGCCTTCTTCAAGGCCTGGTAGCCTTCGTGCTCGAGGTAGACGTCAATCGAAGTGGAGTTGGGGATACCAAACCGCTTGGTGAGCACCCTCACCTCCAGCGGCGACCCTTTGGCGTAATTCTGGTAATCCGACATGCGTTCCTTAGGGAACAGGGAATAGGGAACAGGGAACAGCGTGACAACGGCGTTCCCGTCCCCTTCTTAGGCCAGAGCGAGATTCCTCGCCCTGCGGCCCAAAGCCTTCGGGCGACGGGTCGCTTTGCTTATCCGGTCGTTTCACCAGACCACCATATGTTGCGACTCGCCTTCCTCAGGAGCTACCTCACGACCTCATAGCGCAGTCGGACGACGCCGTCGGGGTACTTCCTGGCTGAGCGTAAGCGAAGCCGCACGTCCCGATGGCGCGGTGCCACGAGTGGAATACCCTCACCGATGAGGGTAGGAATGACGTGGATGTCGAACTCGTCGATCTCGCCGGCGTCGAGGAATGAGGCGATCAGTTCTCCGCCACCCATCATCCAGATGTGTTTTCCCGGCGTCGCGCGCAGCCGCTGCGCAAACGCTTTCACCGGCTCCGACACGAATTCCACGCCTAACGTCGCCCGTTTCGGAGGCTTCCGCGAGAACACGAAGTTGGCGACCTTCGTGTCGAACATCCCGCCTTTCCTACCCCTCTTCTTGTAATAGTCGAGAAGCCAGTCGTAGGTCTTGCGTCCCCACAGGATGGTGTCGATCGTGGTGTAGAACGCGCCCATCCCGTAATCGACTGTGCGCGGCCGGCGATTTAGCCATTCGACATCGCCGTCTGGCCTGGCAATGTAACCGTCGGCGCTCGTCGCGATGTAGACGATGATCTTTCGCCGTGCTTTCATGACGTATCCTCCGCTGGCTCAAATTCTTCGGAAAAGGCAGCCGCGGTACCTACACTACGAATAGTGGCGTGCTGAAACAACCGGATAAGCAGAAGCCTCCTAATCCCTATTCCCTGTTCCCTGTTCCCTGTTCCCTACCCGCAACTTCTCCAAAAGCGTATCAACCTTTTCCGGAGTGAGGTCTTCGTAAAAGTCGTAGTTCACTTGCATGGCCGGCGCGCCACAACAAGCGCCAAGGCATTCGACTTCCTCCAAGGAGAATAGTCCGTCAGGCGTCGTCTCCTTGTGGCCGATTCCGAGCCGCTTCTTGCAACGTGCAAGGATTTCCTCTCCGCCGCGGACCATGCACGAAACATTCGTACACACCTGGAGGTGATACTTGCCCAGCGGCTTCCGGTGGAGCATCGAGTAGTACCCGATGTCCTCAATCACCTCGATCGGCCGGACCTCAACCCGGCGGGCAACCTCCTCGATGACCTCGTCGCTGATAAATCCGATTTCATCCTGAGCGAAAAGGAGGCACGGGACGATAGCCGATCGCTTGAGCGGATAGTGCGAGATCACTTGCTCGAACTTTTTAAGCAGCGCGTCCGTAAGCATGGCAGCGAAAAAACGGAAACTGGAAAATCGAAAAGCGAAATTCGAAACTCGAAAATCGAAACTGGAAACTCGAAAATCGAAAATGAAAAATCGAAACTCGAAATTCGAAAATGCTATCAGGTTCGTAAGGTCTGTCATTCTGAGCGAAGCGAAGAATCTCCGCAGTTCCCGAACTTATCAACTGCCAAGATTCTTCGCTTCGCTCAGAATGACATGACCCGGGGATTCGTCAGCCATCCGCCAAGGTCCAGAATCCCAAATCGGCAATCGACAATCATCAATCGACAATCATCAATCGACAATCGTCAATCGAACATCCCCTCACCGGTCCACTTCACCCAAGATAATATCGATGGTGCCGATGCAAGCGACCACGTCCGCAATCAGGCGGCCTTCGATCATCTTAGGCAAGGCCTGCAAATTAGCGAAGGAGGGCGCGCGCACGTGGCAACGGAAGGGTTTAGGCGACCCGTCGCTCACCATGTAATAGCCCAGCTCGCCGCGGGGCGACTCGATAGCCTGATACACCTCGCCGACGGGGGGATGAAATCCCTCGGTCACAATCTTGAAGTGATAGATCAGCGCCTCGATGGATGTCTTCATGCTCTCCCGGTCCGGCAGCACGATGTGGGGCGCGTTGGCCTTTATAGGCCCCTCGGGAAGGCCCTCCATCGCCTGTTGCACGATGCGGAGCGACTGGCGCATCTCTTCCAGCCGGACCAAGTACCGAGCGTACACATCGCCCTCCGGCCGCGTGGGGACTTTGAAATCAAATCTATCGTAGCTCGAGTAAGGCTGCTTCTTTCGAATGTCCCAGTCCACTCCTGAGCCGCGCAGCGAAGGACCCGAGAGTCCCCAGGCAATGGCCTCGTCGGCGGTGAGCTTGCCGATTCCGACCGTCCGGCGGAGCCAGATGGGGTTCTTGGTCAGCAAATTCTCGTATTCCTCGAGGTGGCCGGGGAATGCCTTCACGAACTTTTCCACTCGCTGGAGCCAGCCCAGAGGCGGCTCGAGAGCCAGACCGCCGATGCGGAAATAACTGGTCATCATGCGCTGGCCGGAAACCATTTCGAAGATGTGGAGGATCTCTTCGCGCTCCCGGAAACAATAGAGAAGGACGGACATCGCTCCCAAGTCTATGGCGTGGCTTCCCAGCCACACCAGATGGCTCTGGATGCGGGTGAGTTCGGTTAGCAGGACCCGCACCCACTGCGCGCGTGGCGGGATTTCGATGTCCAGCAGTCTCTCGACGGCCAGGCAAAAGCCCAGGTTGTTGGAGAGCGGGGAGAGGTAATCCATCCGGTCGGTGAGCGTGATGCCTTGCGAGTAGGTCTTGCTCTCGAAGGATTTCTCGAAGCCCGTATGCAGGTAGCCGATGTCATAAATGGCTCGAACCACCGTCTCGCCGTCGAGTTCGAGCACCACACGCAAGACCCCGTGCGTCGAGGGGTGCTGCGGCCCCATGCTCAGGATGACCCGCCCTTCCTGACCCGGAATTCTCTCCAGCGTTATGGGCATCTAACGATATCCCTCGGTGGGATAATCCTTTCGCAACGGGTGGCCTTCCCAATCTTCCGGCATGAGGATCCTCCTCAAATAAGGATGCCCCGTGAACTGAATCCCAAACAGATCGAAGACTTCGCGCTCGAAGGCGTTGGCGGATGGATATACGGGAACCAAGGAGTCCACACGCGGATTCTCCCCGCCGGTCCGCACCTTGAGCCGAAGCCGCTCCGCGTTCTGCAACGATAGCAGATGGTAGACCACCTCAAATCGCGGTTCGTTGGGGTAGAGGTCCAAGGCTGTGACGTCCGCAAGGTATTTGAAAGCGACGCCGGGCTCGTCACGCAAGAACTCGCAGGCTCTTATCAGTCTGTCGGGGCGAATGTAGATCGTGAGCTCGCCGCGAAACTCCCTGGCACTTTCGACCGACTCCGGAGCAAATTCCCGAAGCTTTTTCAAAGCAAGGTTGGATTCGAGGTCGGAGGGCATGACGCGTGATTGTCGGGTTCAGAGGGTCAAGCCGCGGCTCGCTGCGGCTGCGATATCTGGCGCTTGATTAACAGCCGGGCTGGGAGCCAAGCGCCACCACTTGCCCCGGCTTGCCGTGGGTCTTACCGCCCTATGCCGCCGGGACGGCACCGCTACCGCTTCCAGTCCAAGGCGCCTTTCTTCCAAACGTAGACATACCCTGCCAACAAGATGGCAATGTAAAAAAGCATTTCAAGAAAGCCGAACCACTTCAAGCTCTTGAAAACAACTGCCCAGGGATAAAGGAACACAGCTTCCACGTCGAAGAGGATGAAGAGCATGGCCACGAGATAAAAGCTCACCGAAAAACGCTCTCGCGCATCACCCACCGGGGGGATGCCGCATTCATAAGGGCTCAATTTCGCCCGCGACGGGCGTTTGACTCCCACCCAGGCGGACAGGCCCAGGATGGCCGCCGTCAGTGCCACTACAACCAGGAAATGGATCAGAACAGGCAAATAAGGGCTTGTCATTGCAACCACTTACAGGGAATGTCGTTAACCCCACCCGAACGTTTCACTATACGGAGGGCAGACCAAGGTGTCAAGTTTTTTCTTGCCTGCCGCCGGGTACAATCGTTACCATGGTTGTTACGCTGGGGTCTGGTTCGTCCGCCAACACCGGGGCTGTGTGTTCGAAAACTAATGTACTGTCACACTTAACCTCTTACAATGAGTCATGGTTTGGAGAAGCAGGTCGTGACCGTCCAACTAAACGGTGAACTTCGCGAGGTGCCGGAAGGCTTGACCCTGGCGGCATTGATTGAGTGGCTGAAACTCCCTCGCGATCTCGTGGCGGCGGAACGCAATCTCGAAATCGTGCCCCGAGCCCGCTGGAATGTGACGCCCCTCCAAGCGGGTGATCGACTGGAAGTGGTACACTTGGTAGGCGGCGGGTAGGGGCAGGCCTTGTGCCTGCCCTCACGCATTGGGCACCCACAAGGGGTGCCCCTACACAGCAGGTAGGGGCAGGTCTTGTGCCTGCCCTCCAGCATTGGACACCCACAAGGGGTGCCCGTACAAAAGCCTATGAATCCCTACTCGAGCAGCTCCGCAGCAGCCATCCTCGTGGCCTTGCTTATCAAGCTGGCGGTAATCGCTCTCCTGGCAGGTTTCATTGCGCGCTTCGGAAGATTCCGGCAATTGATCTTTATCGAGCAACGTTCTCCCAGCGAAAAACTCGAATTCGCCGCATTTCTCGGGATACCGTTTACCTTGGGTGTTCTGGCCCGCTTATTGGCCCACTATTCGACCACCGATCTCAGTTTGGAGGTGACGGTCGTGGCGGGCCTGCTGGGCGGGACCATTGCCGGCTTGGTCGTTGGGATGATGGT
>Ga0326728_10013868_pt1 | contig 17333 bp, 20 predicted proteins | sample MB3enrmetagenome_FD_207602 | JGI IMG/M metagenome (GOLD analysis project Ga0326728, IMG submission 207602) | Lab enriched peat soil microbial communities from McLean, Ithaca, NY, United States - MB31MN | ecosystem: Environmental > Terrestrial > Soil > Wetlands > Peat | place: USA: New York... | reverse complement strand
GACGCAGTTTCCTGATTATGAGAACGCGCGAATCCTGGGGTATCCAGCGGTTGATGTCATAGGCGACACCGAATGGCTGAAGGGAGAGTTCCTGCAGACCGTGAAGAAGCGTGGTGCCACGATCCTCGAGGCGCGGGGCATGTCGTCTGCTGCCAGCGCCTCGCATGCCATAGTCGACTCGGTGGCCAGCATTGTGCGACCGACGCCGCCCGGTGAGTGCGTGTCGCTGGCGGTGGTGTCCAGGGGCGAATACGGAGTGCCTGAGGGGCTGCAGTTCGGATTCCCGGTGCGATCAGACGGGACCAGTTGGGAAGTGGTTGGTGACCAGCCGCACAGTGAGTTCGCGACCCAGCAGATCGAGGCGGCGATCGTCGAGCTGCTCGAGGAGCGGGCCGAGGCGGAAGGTTTGCTGGGGGTTAGACCAAGCTCCTAATGGCGCAGGACAACCGTGCCAGCCGCCTTGTCGTGGAGCGTCTGGTTGCGTCCGTCCCACAGTGGCCAGAGCAGGTCGAGGAAAGCTGTGATCGGAATGATGGTCAGCAGCCCGGCCGCGAGAGAACGGATCGCCGCCTTCGCGGGACCGATCGGTGTGCGCCCCTCGACTGCGTCGACAGCGTCAAGCCTCATCCAAACCATGCCGAGCGTGTGGCCCCAGAACCCGACCAGGGCGAATGAGTACACGAAGCCCACTGCCAGGTCGAGGTACAGGTAGCCGGTGCGGGCGCGGATGCCGGCAGCGACGTCGATGAGATAGGTTGCGACACCGATGACAACGGCGTCGGCGGTAGCCCCGACGGCGCGAACCCCCCAGCTCGCGAGCGGGACAACACCGATGGGCACGTGGCTCGTGCGGTTCACGCGTCGCTCCATTCGCCGAGTCGATCATGGGTCCACGCGAAGTACCCAACCGTGGTGTATCCGACCTCGATACGTCCGCCGCTGGCGTCGACCGCCGCTGGTATCCGGTCGGAGAGCCGGGCCCGGGTGTCTTGGTCGAGCATCCGATGGTCCGGGTGGGTGGAGACGAGTTGGAGCCAGCTCTCCGTCTCGCTGACGACCCAGTTGTCGGCCCCGTCGCGGCTCTCGCCCCCGTGACTGACCATTACGTTCCAGAAGACGGTGAGAGTGCCGAGTGGCCGGAAGGCCCGGCAGGCCTGGGCACACTGGACCTCGGCGTTAAGAAACGGGGCGAGGTTGCACCGGGCGTGGTGGCATCGACAAACTGCGACCAAGACGTGCCGCTGCTCGTGCAAGGCAGGAGCGTTAGATGCTGACCTCGACGCCAAGCCGCTTCAGATAGGCGAGCCGACGGCTCACGGCCTGAATCCAGTTCTTGTAGTCGGCCTCGAAGTGATCACCGTCTCCGTCCTCGTAGGCATGCTCGAGTTCGTCGAACGCTTCGTCTTCCCGGTCGAGCAACACGCGGTACTGGGTCAGCATGTGATCGTCGACCACGCCTGTCAAGGTCATTCTTCGTCTCCCTCTCGTGACGGCCGTTGCAGCAGCGTACCCCCATGTTCTCGCGCGACAGATCGCGCTTAGGTGACGATTGCATGACCAGAGCGGATCAGGCCGCCGGAGACAGAGGGGGATCGGGAATGCCGATCCACGTCCGGAGAAGTTCGGCGAGATCCGATCGAAGAGGTGTTGGTCTCGAGTCATAGGTGCGACCGTCCGGACGGAGGAAGGTCAACGAGCCGTGCGGATCGCCGAGGATCCTCCAATGTCGCTCATGGAGGACCCGATGATGTTTGGAACACAGCATCACGAGATTGTCAGCGTCGGTCGGGCCGCCGTCGGCCCAGTGGACGATGTGGTGAGCATGGAGGAAGTGAACCCGCCCACAACCGGGGAAGCGACAACCGGAGTCGCGACGCTTGAGCTGCCGGGCGAGCCAAGGTGGGACCGTTCTCACTCTGCGGCCGAGCCCGATGGCCTTGCCGTTCTGCTCGAGAACGATCTGGAAACGACTGTCGCAGCAGATCCTGCGGGCGGTCGCGGCCGCGATGGCAGGGCCGGCGTCGAGCTCTGCCTCGCCGTCGAGACCCGCCAGAGCATTGGCGTCGATGTGGCAGATCACCGTCGCACGCCCGGCCTCTGCGTAGTCGCCAAGCCGGACGGAGGCGAGCCCAACCAGCGCGTCTGCCATGCGTAGCTCAAGCGGTTCGTAGCTGTCGGTCTCGGGGTCGACCGGTGAGTCGTCCGCCGCCTTGAACAGGGCGTTCAGAAGCGTGGCTCCGTCGACATCGCTTGCCTCGCCCCAGTAGCAGAGCTTGCGCCTGCGCCACCTGAATCGAAAGAAACGATCTTCGTGGTCCACGTTTGCCTCTGCCAACGTGACCGGGCGTGCACGCCGCGCCAGCTGCTCGCACTGTGACACCGACAGGCCGAGGGCCCGGTCCGCGAGCATCTCGTCGGTCTCGGCCGTAGCAACGCGCGAGAGGGGCTTCACCTGGTCGAAGGTGAGCTCGCCCGCGGCGTACTTGGCGGAGAGAGCCGGCAACGAGCCGAGCGAATGTGCGACGGTGGCCCACGCGCTTGCCCGCGATCCAGATACAGCGAGGCGTTCGGTCAACCATCCCGCCATCGACACGGCGCCGTCTTCGGCAAAGGCCTCTCGTTCAGCGAAACACTCGATTGCCGCGAGGAGCTGTACTTTGGTGGCTTGCAAGAGAGCGTGGAGCTGGACGATGGTTTCGGCGAGCTCGTCGTTGTCAGCAGCGGCAAAGGCCTCTTGCTCCATGCACAAAGCTTACGAAAGGGGTGTATCGCTCCCTGGGACAGGCGACGTCTGCTCTGACTCGGAACCTTGCTCGAAACCGGCAAGCACGCGCGGTCAGCAGCCGTCCAGGAGCGCCCAGCACCGGCAAGTGGGGGAGAGTCGCTCAGGGATCGGCGGTGATGCGGCCGTAGGACGTAAGAGTTCGCAGGGCTTGGAGCGTGACGACTCCTCGCCACTCAAGGGTCGCAGCCCCGCTGGGCGGCTCCCAAGCAATGGGCCATCCCCCGTCGTGCTGCTGGTTTCGCGCTAGGTAGTCGAGGTTGTCGCTGATCTGGGCATCGGTGAAGAGTCTGCGCCAACGTGAGCTTGCAGCCGGAGCGAAGTGCAAGGGCGACAGCCCGTAGCCGGGCGTTTCGGGATCGAGGTGGAGCCCGGCAACCTCGTCCAGATGACCGGCAATGCCCTCTGCACAGCGGTCTGCTCGGTCTGTGTCGGGTACGTTCTCGAGGAAGACGAGCGCTTCTGCGAGCGTGTGTGCGCTATCGGGCAACCCGTCGGCTTCGAGTCGTTCCCAGCAGTACCGAGCGGCCTGTTCCCTCCAGGGGTGCTCGATGCCAAGCTGATAGAGCAACCCCACCAGCCCTGCAGTCGGATTGAGGCCGGGCTCGTAGGTCCACTCCGTCCAGTGCCGTGCTCGAGGGAAGGACTCGATGAGCGGGGATGCAAGTGGGACGGCGCCCCCGGCGCCGGCTTCGTCGGCCGAACGGGCCAGGAAATCGCAGGCCCGAAGGACCATCGATCGGTCAACAGTGGCTACTGTGGCGAGCGCCTGGAAGGCGGTCTCGACGTAGATCGGGAGACTGGCCGGGCAGCGCGTGTCAGGTTCGAGGGCGTGGCCGAAACCACCGTCCTCGTTCTGATAGCCCCGCAGCACATCGACAACCCCGATCGCCGGCGCACCCAGGAAACACGCGGCAAACAGCCGTCTTTCGAGCAAGCGCGCCGAACTCAGCAAGAAGCGATCCCCCGCTGCGAACGCGTCATTCATGGACCGAAGATATCGGACGATTAGCGAGTGCCGGCTTTCGCCCCCCGCACATCATGCAGCATCCAGACGTTGGGCTCCCAATAGTCGCCGACGCCTTCGGCGATCGTCAGGGGGGCAAGACCCCCGGGAAAGACGTACTGGCCGCTATCGGGGAATGCCATCTCCGTCCAGGTCTCCCAGTCTTGGACCGGAGCAGAGATCTGGAGCGAGCAGGGTTCGCAGCGTACAATGCGTGCTCCCAGACGGGCATGGGCACGCATCCAGGGGTCGAAAGGAAGACCGTCGTCCCGCTGCCAGGCGGCGTAGCGCTCGATTGGGATCAACGGGTAGCGGTCCTTCCACGAGGGCCGGACAGGGGCCAGCAGAGGTGTCAGGCCGGCATCCCGGGCGACGGAGCCCATGGCCTGGACGAGCAGTCCACTCAGGCCGCAGCCTTGGTAGTCCAGATCGACCTCGGCGGCCAAGGCCGACAGCGCCGTTGGTCGACCCGTGTCGTCCACTGCACGCAGACCCACGGCGTCGATCCCAGCCGGGAGGTCCTCGAGGGTCCCGTCCCAACGGAAGGGGATCGTTCGGGCTCGTGCGATCAGGCGGTCCGAGCGTCGGTCCAGGAAGAGCAGCTGAAATCGCGCGTGGCGGGGCAACAATGAACCGAAGTACCGGCAGTTGTTGCCGTGGAGGTTGTACTCGGGCCAGAGCTTGTCGAAGAGCTGCTGTTCTTGAGCCAGCTCCCAGAGCTCAGGCCTCTCCGCGGCCGTGAAGGCCTCCAGCCACTCGGGAGCACCTGAGGGCGCCTGCATCAGCCCATATGGTGACAGAACGTCGGTACCGAGGGCGCCGATGATCGACCTCTGTGGCCACGTCTGGCCGACACCGGGCTGACCGGCCAAGAGGCCAAGAGGCCAAGAGGCCAAGAGGCTGAGAGGCTGAGAGGCTGAGAGGCTGAGAGGCTAAGAAGTCTGCCCGCGACCGAGTGCGGCAGCGAGAAGGGGCGCGACCCGTGCGAGGAGGTCTCCCGCCGAGACGAGCGCGCGCGAGTCACCTCTCAGCTTGATCTTCCCGGCGGTCAGCAGATCTGGCAGGGACGCCGTTGCTGACATGATCGCCTCTGCGGTGGACCAGTCCTCGACGAGGATCACGTTCGCCGGTTCGGTGGAATCGCGGACCAACGATGCCGAACCGTCTTGTCGCAGCACGATCGTGTAACGAACCTCACCTTCCTGCACTCCCGCGGCACCGACCTCGTGGGGCACTTCCGTGACGATCTGGCCAAGAGCGAGCTCACCCGCGGGCGCATCGGTCGGCGCAGCTTTAGTCGGGAGGCTCTTCAGAGCCGTGCCGAAAGCCTCGAACCATTCCTCGCTGAGGAAGTCAGTCACCGTCGCCAGGTTCTGGAGCGACCGGACCGGAGTCATCGGGCCTTTCGCTGACAGCGTCCGGGGCAGCGGCGCTGGGGCCAGCTTGTGCGTGCGCAGCGCCGGTGTGCTTGCGGGCTTCCGAGGCGCGCAGTGGCGCTGGACGTCCTGCGATCTTGCGCCCGAGCCACGCTACGGGGTCATAGCGGGAGTCGACGATGCGCTCTTTCAACGGGATGATCGCGTTGTCGGTGATGTGGATGTCCTCGGGGCACACCTCGGTGCAGCACTTGGTGATGTTGCAGTAGCCGATGCCCATGTCCTCGTGGATGTAATCGCGCCGGTCCAAGGTGTCGAGCGGATGCATCTCGAGCTCCGCCAAGCGCACGAAGAAACGCGGCCCCGCGTACCGAGGCTTGTTCTCCTCGTGGTCCCGGATTACGTGGCAGACGTTCTGACAAAGGAAGCACTCGATGCACTTGTGGAACTCCTGGCCGCGGTCGATGTCGACCTGAGCCATCCGGTGGAGGCCGTCAGGATCCCTGGGCCCGGGCTTGAAGGCAGGGATCAGCTTCGCGACCTCGAAGTTGTAGGAGACGTCGGTAACAAGGTCGCGCATGATCGGAAAGGCGCGCATCGGCGAGACCGTCACGGGCTGGTCGGTCGGGAGCGTGCTCATCCGGGTCATGCACATCAGCGCGGGTCGGCCGTTGATCTCGGCACTGCAAGAGCCGCACTTTCCCGCTTTACAATTCCACCGGACTGCGAGGTCGGGTGCCTGAGTCGCCTGGATGCGGTGGACGACGTCGAGCACAACCTCGCCTTCTTGAGGCGCTACATGGAAGTCCTGGAATCGGCCGCCGCTTGCGTCCCCACGCCACAAGCGCATCACGAGGTCCTTCGGCGGTGCATCAGATGGTGGTTCAGGAGCAGCGGAGGGGGACGCCCCGTTGTCGATTGCCATCAGTGCGCCCCTTCCTCGAAGAGTCTTGCCAGCTCGTCGGGCATCTGAGGCTTGGGCTCTTGTGCGACGACGTAGTCGCCGTCGACGAGGCGAGCGATCATGTTGACGTTCTCGAACTCCGGCCTGAAGCCGGGGTAGTCGTCGCGCGTGTGGCCTCCTCGGCTCTCACGGCGCTCGATAGCGCTCAAAGTTGTGCAGTTGGAGACTGCAAGCATCGACTCCAGGTCCAGGGCGAGGTGCCAACCGGGGTTGAACTGCAGGTTGCCTTCGACGGCGCACTTCGAGGCGCGTTCGGCCAGCACGGCAAGCTTCTCCTTCGCTTCGAGCAGCTCGCTCTCGATGCGGATTATGCCCACGAGTGCCTGCATCGTCTCTTGGAGGTCGCGATGTACGGCATAGGCGTCCTCAGTACCTTCGTTGGCGAAGTAGGACGTCGCATGTCTTGTCACGTCGGCGACTTGAGTCTTGGAAACCTCCGGGGCTCCTGGGATCTCGAGCGCGCGCTCAGCAGCGGCCAGTCCGGCCCTTCGACCGAACACGACCAGGTCCGACAGCGAGTTGCCCCCGAGCCGGTTCGATCCGTGCATACCTCCTGCCGCCTCGCCTGCGGCGTAAAGGCCCGCCACCGTGGTGGCCTCGGTGTCGGCTTCGACGCGCACGCCTCCCATTGCGTAGTGGCAGGTCGGGCCGACCTCCATCGGCGTCGTCGTGATGTCGATGTCGGCCAGCTCCTTGAACTGGTGGTACATGGAGGGCAGAAGGCGGCGTATCTCCTCGGGAGTACGCCGACTGGCGATGTCGAGGAAGACGCCGCCGTGCGGGCTACCCCTACCCGCCTTCACCTCGGAGTTGATCGCTCGGGCGACCTCGTCGCGGGGAAGCAGCTCAGGCGGACGGCGGAAGTCCTTCTTGTTCGTGTACCACTGGTCCCCCTCCTCGATCGTCTCGGCGGTCTCGGCTGCGAAGAACGGTGAGATGTAGTTGAACATGAAGCGTTCGCCGTCCCGGTTCTTGAGCACTCCACCGTCTCCTCGCACTCCCTCGGTCACGAGCAGACCGCGGGCCGAAGGCGGCCAGACCATCCCCGTCGGGTGGAACTGAATCGCTTCCATGTCGATCAGATCGGCACCGGCCCACAACGCAAGGGCCATTCCATCACCGGTGCACTCCCACGAGTTCGTGGTGAACTTCCATGCCTTGCCCAGGCCGCCGGTCGCGAGAACGATCGCTTTGGCGCCAAAGGTCACGAAACGCCCTGTCTCTCGCCAGAACCCGACCGCCCCGTTCACGGCACCTGCGTCGTCTTGCAAGAGCCGGACGATCTTGCACTCCATGAAGACGTCGATCCCGATTGACACGGCGCGGTGCTGCAGAGCCCTGATCATCTCGAGACCGGTGCGGTCGCCGACGTGGGCAAGGCGCGCGTAGCGATGCCCTCCGAAGTCCCGCTGCAGGATCCGACCGTCCGGCGTGCGGTCGAACAGTGCGCCCCACTCCTCCAGCTCGAGGACGCGATCAGGGGACTCGAGGGCGTGAATCTGGGCCATGCGCCAGTTGTTGAGCATCTTGCCGCCACGCATGGTGTCGCGGAAGTGGACCTCCCAGTTGTCCTCAGGCCACACGCTGCCGAGTGCCGCGGCGATGCCACCTTCGGCCATCACGGTGTGCGCCTTGCCGAGGAGGGACTTGCACACCAGTGCCGTGCGGGCTCCCATCTCGCGTGCTTCGATGGCCGCCCGGAGCCCGGCTCCACCGGCGCCGATGACGACCACATCGAAGTTGTACCGCTCGCTATCAGTCATCAGAAGATCCTCGGATCACCAAAGGCGCCGGATGAAACCAGGTAGATGTACAGGTCCGACGCCACGATCGTCATGAGAGACAGCCAAGCGAAAAGCTGGTGGTGTTTGTTCAACGGTGTCGTGAGGTTGGTCCAGATCCACCGCCGGGCCGGCGCTTTTGAGAACTTCTTCAGATTCCCACCGCTCAGGTGACGGCACGCATGACAGCCGAGTTGGTAGGCCCAGATGAGCACGGAGTTCGCGACGAGGATGAGTGTGCCCACCCCCATCCCTATGCCACCGGGGAAGCGAAACGCCTCGATGGCGTCATAGGTCAACAGCACGGCGAAGATGAACGTGAAGTACCAGGTGTACCGGTGGATGTTCTGGAGGACGAGCGGGAAGCGGGTTTCGCCGGTATAGCGCTTGCGGAGCCCGTTGGGCTTGGCCGAGGTCGAACCGGCATCTGCGACGGCACACGCCGGCGGCGAGAGCCAAAATGCCCGGTAGTAGGTCTTCCGGTAGTAGTAGCAGGTCAGGCGGAAGGCGAGTGGGAAGATCAGGATGATGAGCGCCGGTGAGAACCCCGAGTTCGCGGGCGTGACCGGCCCCCATCGCACTGCAGGCGGGCAATTAGAGGCGAGGCAGGGCGAATAGAACGGTGAGAGGTAGTTGCGCGCCTGGTCGAGACCTACGAAGTAGTGCCCGTTACGGAACGCGGCCCACGTCGCGTAAACGACGAACGCGAGCAGTCCGAGTCCTGTGACGAGGGGCTGAGCCCACCAGGGGTCCTTGCGGAGCACGATCGTCCTTGAGGGGCCGGCCCTCGGAGCGCCGATGCGGACGGGGATCGGCTGAGGCCGGGGTGCCGTCGACGGTACGTCCTCGATGACGCTCATCAGTTGCCTCCGTGGGGATTTATCTCGTCCGGGCCCGCGTCGGACATGTCCTCACAATCTCCGTGCAGCAAGGCGATCATCATTGCACCGAGGGCGCCCGCGCTGCGAGTTCATAGCCGTAGTCTCGGCGAATGGCCGGATTGCTCGGCCTTCAACAGACAGACAGGACCCGTCATCGGCGCCCGCGCAACGCTCCTCGACGGCGATTCATCTGGCTCCTCTTTGCTGCCTTCGACGCTCGGAGGGCTGCGCTCAGCGTGGCGCTCGTCGCAGGTCACGACGTGATCTTCCTCGGCGAAAGGCGGCAGGCCAAGCGCCGCATGATCCGTTCGCTCGTGGGCCTCCTGGATGAGTGGCTGCCCATTGTCCCGGGCTCGGAGATCAACGATGATCCCTGTTGTCCCGTGTCCCAGAGGGCCCGGGACCTGGTGGCGGAGGGAGTCGCTACCTCTCCGACGAGCTCACGCTGCACTGCGGGCTCGTGTCGAGGACCAAACGCGGGTTCCTCGCCATCAACGAGCTGCCGGACCCCGCTGAGCGCATCCAGGTCGGACTGCCCGACGTGCTCGAGGGGCGGGACGTCCAGATTCGCGGTCACAAAGTACGCCTGCCCCTCGACATCCTGTGCGTGGCCTCGGCAAATCCGGAGGACCTCGGGACCGAGCCGGAGATCGTGGCCCAGGTCGCCCAACTCAACCGGGGTCGAGTCTTCTTCGCAGCCCCGACACACTCGGCGATTGAGTCCTTGCCGAGTTCATGGAGAGCCGAAGGCAGCTTGCACAAAGGCACTCCCGGGGGTATAGGCGAGTCTTCGATGGCTGGATGAGCCGATCGCGGACACGAATGGCAGCCGTGCTGTGCCCACTTGACGGGCGAATCGAAACTCCCTCTTGCATCGGATCGCGCCAGGGTCCATGATAATCACCATCTTGTAACTACACGGTTGCGAGTTGTTAGGGGAGGGGGCGCCCAAAGTGGCACTCCAAATGTTGTTCGAAGGTGGCTTCGACAGGACCTGGCAGGGTCGTGCTAACTGCATGGGTGTCGACCCAGAGTTGTTTTTCCCAGAGCGGGGCGCATCGACCCGGGAGGCTAAGGAGGTTTGCCGCGGCTGCGTTGTCCGCGGGGACTGCCTCGAGTTCGCGATCGCCAACAGTGAGAAGTTTGGCATTTGGGGCGGCATGAGCGAACGGGAGCGTCGCAGGGTCCGTCGGGCTCGTGTCCTGGCCCAGACGGCCAATACAGCCTCCTGAGCCTTCGCGATAGGGCGAACCCGGTCTTACGAGGCACGCCTCGATTGTGCGGTCCTCGTCCAGGTCGAGTTGCGGCCGTCGGGACGTGAAGGTGGCCGCTGAGTTGCTCAGCCGCTCAGCTTGAGCGAAGTGCTATGAGTCGACGATGGCGGGCGATTCTTCTGCGTTCGCGCTCTGAAGTCCCGCCCCAGACACCGTGGTCGATGTGGTTGACCACGGCGTAGTCCAAGCACTGCTTCTTGACCGGGCAGTCCGCGCAGATCCGTCGCGCCACTTCTACCCCCACACCGTCACTTGGGAAGAACGTGTCAGGAGGCATCTCCCGACACTTCCCCCTCCCCATCCACGAAGTGTCCACCACACCATTGTGACGTGTTCAGGGACACAATGCCATGGCGTCGAGGATATTCGCAGGAAACTTTAAGATTCTGGTGGAGGCCCTGATTAGCCGGTTGGGAAGACACTGGCGAGATGAATTTCCTGAACGACAGGTAGATTGTTATCGTGGCAGGAAGCTCAAGCGGCGACGATGTTTCCGACGCCGACCCGTTGAGCCGGCTGCTGAGCTGGGGCGAGCCCGACCGTGCAGCTGAGGGCGCGCCTGACCGTGCGGCTGAGGGCGCGCCTGACCGTGCGGCTGAGGGCGCGCCGAACGACGAGGTGACCGAAGGTAGTGACCTCACCGAGGCGGCAGAGGGCGAAGCCAACAATGGCGGCATGACTGCCCCTGAGGGCGAAACGGCCGATCACGGCCGGACCGGGTACGGCCAAACGAGCTACGGCGAGCCGAGCTGGGGACCTTCTGGGGTTGGCTGGTCGGAGTACGAGCAGGATCCTTATCTCCCCGAAGGGCAGGGACCAGCCAATTACGTCCAACCCATCTTGTCCGGGCCGGGCTACGCGCAACCGCAGTGGCCTGATGAGTGGGCCTATCGGGAACCGCCGAAGCCCAAGGCACCGAAGCGTCCTCCGCGGACCACGCCCGGATGGTTCGGCGTGGCGCTGGTGGCAGCGCTGGTCGGAGCGCTGGCCGGCGGTGGCCTCGTCGCTGTGTTCGCGAGCCGAGCTCCGCAGACGATCATCCGGGAGTACTTCCCGACCAAAGGCGGCAAGGTCCAAGTCGGCGACGTCCAGTCGATTCTTGCGTCGGTTCTTCCTGCTGTCGTCTCGATCGACACGAGCAGCTTCCGGGGCGCAGGAGGCCTCGGCGCTTATGTGCAAGGTGCGGGCACCGGCATGATCATCAGGCCGAGCGGAGTCATCCTCACCAACAACCACGTAATTGAAGGGGCTCAGACCGTCACAGTCACGCTGTACGGGCAAGTCAAGCAGTTTCCCGCCAAGATCATCGGAACCGATGCTCTTAAGGACGTTGCGCTGGTGCAGATCGAGGGTGCGGGCGACTCGTTGCCAACTGTCCGTTTTGGGAACTCCAACGCAGCGCAACAAGGTGACGGTGTGTTGGCCATCGGCAATGCACTCGCGCTGGCCGGTGGCCCAACGGTGACCGAAGGCATCGTGTCGGCACTGAACCGATCGCTCACCGCCACGACCGACAACGGCACGACCGAGAACCTGACCGGATTGATCCAGACGGACGCTCCGATCAACCCGGGCAACTCGGGCGGCCCGCTGGTGAACTCTTCCGGGGAGGTCGTCGCGATGAACACAGCTGTAGCGACGAGCTCGCAGGGCAACGCACCAGCACAGAACGTCGGCTTTGCGATCGCGGTCGACGAGATCCGAGCCGTTGTGGCCCAGATCCTGCAACATGCGGTCCGGTCTTGACCGTGTCGCCAAGTGTTCGCTGGAACCTTCGCAGTCGCATCCCCCGGTACACTTCCGCCGGTTCTGCCGCCAAGGAGAGACAATGAGCTTGATCAACCCTGAGGAGCACCAACCGCCCGAGCCCCCGCGGGGGCATATACGGATGGTTTATCTGGGTCCTGTCGCGCCCCACTGGGAGGTGGAGTCGGAGTTCGGCGACCGTGCTGTCATCGAGGAGTTCCGTCAGCGCGCGCTCGCGCGGCTGGTATTGCTGCCGCCGCACGATCCGCAGTTTCGCAGGAATCGTGAGCGCATCGTCCGTGATGCGGAACGGGAGAACCTGATTCTGGAGTGGGACTTCGGCGTGCCGGAGGAAGAGGTTGGGCTCGCCTGACCGACCGGGGCCGAAGCCCCTGTCTTCCCCGGGGTCGCGAATCGGGCCGCGTCAAGAGTGAAGCGGCGCAGCGCCAAGCTCTAGGTTCCGTTCGCCTCCAGGTTGATGCGGGCGAGCCACAGCCCGGGGGCGTCGACTTCGGCCGGCGTCGGCAGATGTCCCTCGTCGACCCATAACCGTGCCAGGTCAAGTTCACCGGAACGCTCGAGCACGCCTTGCACAAAGGCCGCGCCGCGGTCGACATCTTCTTGATCCAGGTGCAAACCGAACAAGGACTCGGCGACGCGCTCACCCTCGCCTCGGCCGACGCGGCGCCGGCGCATTGCCTCGCCTATCGGTGCATGGCCGCCGATGAGGCGAGAGGCGACGACGGAAGTGACGTATTCCGCGTAGCCGGCGATCGCGGCAGTCAGTGAAGCCAGCTGGGAGCGAACCCTTTCGAGCTCGGGAGACGGGCCACAATCGGCTTCGCCCAGGAGCGAAGGGTCGCCGATGATCTGGGAAAGGCCGGGGATGGATCCAGGGTCGATGCCCTGCAGCAGCCCTTCGAAATCGCGGGGATCAGGGCGAACGAGCCGGACGTGAGCGACCACGAGTTCTTCGAGTCGCTTTGCAACGTGCGGGCGGGTGAGTACCGCGTGAAACGCCATCTCATGCGCGCACAGCCATAGCCGCAAGTCGTCGGTCGGGAGGCTCCACTCCTCGGCCACATGGTCCAGGTTGCCGACGACGACGAGGATCTCGCTCGAGGAAGTGCGCGGCAACGGCAAGTCGTACTGTCCGAGAGAGCGCCGTGCGAGATGGCCTACCACCGAGCCGACCTGCATCGCCGCCATCGCAGGAGCCATGGCCGAGGTCCACCGGCCGATCATCTCGGTGAGATCCACGTCTTCGGTGTCCGCATCGCCGCCAGATTCGTCACCCTCGAGAGCTTCTGGATCTCCGAGGAAGGGATCTGCCGGCATATCCTCTCCGTCAGTGTCGTGACCGTTCGTTGTGGCAGTCGATTTGTCACGAAGCTCAGAGTTTGCCCCGGTCGCGCCGGCGATGGGCCCGGATCCGGGCTGCCCGGGTGCGCCCGAACCAGAGCCTGGGCTCGGGACCTCGGCCGTGGTCGTCAATGCTGCGGCGAGGCGGTCAAGCAGAGGGCGCCAGGCTTCCAGGCTTCGTCGGGCCCATTCGACGCGCGTTGTCGGAACCAGCCGGAGGCTGGAGCCGCCAGATCCAAGGACCATCCCGGTGACGTCGCTCACGTGCAATTCGGCGATCGCACTCAGCTCCTCGAGACGAATCCTCGCGATCGGGTCCGGGTTGGGGTCGGGCTCGTCTCCTGCGGCCACGCTGGTGGCGAGTTGAAAGGCGAGCTCCCACTGCAACGGCCCCTCGGTTCGGATCAGGCGCAGGAGGTCGCCCAGCATGTTACGGAGGAAGTCGCCGCCGCCTGACGCGAGAGGGTCACTCACATGTCCGATGCTAGAGCGGGGGTCGCTCAAACAGGGTCCGGACCGCTCAGACGAGCGGCGGGGGCTTCAGGCTGCCGCTGTGAGCCGAGCGCGGGCGTCCCACACGTGTCCGCGGCGGACGACGTTGAGCACGATCGCCCGGTCCGGTGGCATCGAATACAGCGCTGCCACGATGCCCGACATCGTGCTGATCGGCTTGCCGTTTACGGCTTCGATGAGGTCGCCTGGCTCCACCCCGGCTTTGGCGGCCGCGCCACCCTGTTTGACCGACAGAACCTCGACCGCTGTCTTCGAGGACGACACCGAAGCGGTCTCACCGATGATCCCAAGCCATCCGTGGACGACCCGCCCGTTCGACATGAGGTCCTGCGAGACGATTGCGGCCAACCACCCGGGCGTCGCGACCAATGTCTTTCCCGCGACGCTCGTGACCATGCCGATCAGGCGTCCAGCGCCATCGACGACGACGCCACCGGTCACCACCCCGGCGAACGGATCGAGCGTCTTCAAAGATTCGAGAAGTGGCGGACTGTCGCTGGTTGCCGTCAGCTGGACATTGAGCTCGTTGACGGTTCCCCAGCATGTGTGAGGCCCGTCGTCGCCGACCCAGACAAGGGCGACGAACGATCCGTGTCCGATCGGCGTGCCCGACGCGAAGCTTGCCGCCGTGAGGGCATCGGAGTCGTGCACGCGCACGACGGCAAGCCCGGTGCCGGGGTCGACTCCGACCAGCGTCGCGACGAGTTGTTGGCCGTCGATGACTACCGAGATGTCGTCTGAGTCAGTGACGAGCGAGGCGGGCACTAGAACATAGCCCTTCGAGCTCACAACAACTCCGACGCCGCTCGCGGTGCCGTCAAGGACCATAGTCATGGCCGGCGCGACCCGGGACGCCAGCTTGTACAGGCCGGGATCGACTCCTAACAAGATCGTGGTCGTGGTGGAGATGGGCACGCCAAAGGCTGGAAGCTGCCGCGAGTTCGTTGGCACGTCGACCTGGCGGCGGATTGCTGACGTGGTCGACGATCTTGCCGAAGACGAGTAGAGCAGATGGGTAAGGTGACCGCCGACGAGTACGACGCCGGTCGCCAGCAGCGCGCCGACGATGCCCGCCGACCAAGCTCCGGCTCGCGAGGGCGTCGCCGCCATCCAGCTGCGACGGGCAGAAAGCGCCTCTGCGGTGACCGGAAGGCAGTGTTGACCAAGCTCGGAGGGGTGTCGCCAGAGACGATCGTCAGGTGGCAGAAGGGGACCGCAGGGGCCTTCATCGTGAACGTCGTCGAAGTCGTCTCCAAGTTCGACCACAGGCATCGAGGATACTGAAGGCGGGTCCGGTTGGGGCGTCGCGCCCTCGAGCGAGCTCTCTTGGCTTCGACAGGTCGCATACCATGGCCTACGTGCTCACGTCGGTGCAAGGCGACAACTGGCTCGAGCTGACCACCGAGCCTCTTGCGGTAGAGCGCGCCCTCGTCTGGGTGCAGAGGCCGTCGTGCGGCGCGGTCACGTGCTTTGTCGGTACGGTGCGCGACCGCGCCGAAGGTCGGACGGACGTGAAAGCCATTGACTACGAGGCCTACGCGTCACAGGTCCTGCCCAGGTTCGAAGCGATCGCGGCGGCAGCGCGGCAGCGCTGGCCTGACCTTGGCCGGGTCGTCGTCTGGCACAGGGTCGGTCATGTCCAGCTCGGCGAAGTGTCGGTCGTCGTGGTCGTCTCCACTCCGCACCGGGCAGAGGCATTCGAAGCTTGCCGGTACGTGATCGACACTCTGAAGGCGACCGCTCCAATCTGGAAGCGGGAGACCTGGGAAGGCGGGTCCGACTGGAGCCAGACAGCCCGGCCCGTCGAGTCGGTGCCCAAGGTCGATCCCCGGTGAGCGCAGACCTCGCAGTCGACTTTGGGACAGCACGCACGCTTGTAGCTGTTCGGGGCCGCGGCGTAGTCGTCGACGAGCCGACGGTGGCCGCTGTCGACCTCCGGCGGAACCGTCTCGTGGCCTTTGGCACCGATGCCGTTGGGCTGCGCGGTTGTTGTGCAGGCGAGGTGGCGATCGTCCGGCCCGTCTGCCACGGCCAGCTGGCCGATCTCGACCTTACCTGGGCCGTCGCCAGGGAGTTGCTGCGCTTGGTGAGGACTTGGTCCGTCAGTCAGCCGACGGTGTTGTGCTGTGCGTCGGGTGCGGCGACAAGTGTCCAACGGCGCGCGCTCGACCGGGCGTTCAAGGAGGCGGGCGCGGGGAGTGTTCGATTTGTCGAACAACAAGTCGCAGTGGCGCTCGGTTCCGGGCAACGGATCGAGGAACCGGTCGCCTCGATGGTCGTGGACGTAGGTGCCGGCACGACCGAGATCGGTGTGCTCGCCCTTGGAGGTCTAGTGACTCAGGCGTCGGTTCCCATCGGCGGAGGGGACTTCGACGAAGCAATTCAGCGGCTTTGCGCTCGCGACTTCGAGCTTGCGATCGACTCGGTGACCGCAGAGGGCATCAAGTACGCCATCGGCAGTGCCTGGGTGGAGGAGGACGACAAGGTCGAGGTGCGAGGCCGTGACGTCTCTAGTGGCATCGTGCGCTCGGTGGTCATCACACGGACAGAAGTGGCCGACGCAATCGCGCCGCGTGTCAACCGGATCCTTGCTGCGGCCGTGACCTGCATCGCTTCGGCACCGCCCGATCTGGCTAACGACCTACTGAACAGAGGGCTCTACCTCGCCGGAGGAGGCGCTCTGCTTACCGGCTTTGGCAAGCGACTTGCATCCGCGACGGGGATCCCGGTCCACCTCGTCAAGGAACCCGAGCGCTGTGCTGTCGTCGGCGCCGTCTTGTGCATGGCCACGATGGGTCACACGGCCGAGTCCGTCAGTCGTCGGCGGTGGTGACGCCGAGCAAGTCCTCCGCTGCTTGGCGAACTTGCCAGTCGCGGTCCTTGAGGCACCGCCGCAGCGCGGCGTCGGACTCCGGGCTTTCGATCGCGGCGAGCGCGATCACCGCCCGACGACGGATCTGCGGCTTGTCGTTCAACCCGGCCAGGACCGCGGGGAGACCTTCCAGAACGCCAATGGCCCCGAGGGCGGCCACGGCCGACTCCCGACAGAGCGCGTCGGTATGAGTCGATGCGATCTGCACGAGGGCCGGGACAGCCAGCACGTCGCACACCTCGCCCACGGCGTAGCACGCTGTTTCCACCACTGCTGGATCGGGATCCTCCAGCAATCTTCCAAAGTCCGCACCCGGCAAGTCGGCACCCAGCTCACATGCGCGTCTGCGTGCTTTGGGATCGGGGTCCGCCAGGGCGAGTGCCGAGTCTGCCGGTGTCGCGCGGCCCATGCGCACGAGCGCCCCAAGTGCGGTCGCGCGCACCTCTGGGTCGGGATCGCCGAGATACGACCGGGCTGCCGGCTCGTCGCAAGTATGCCCGGCGAGAGCCGCGTCTCCCCGTCGCCGAGCCGCGTCAGCTGTTGCCCGGGTGACGGTTTCGGTCACCTGCGGTGCCCGCGCAGTCCGGCGTCGTGGCAGGCTACGATCCGGTGGATTCGGTAAGCGATGGATGGAGCGTAGAGGGTGAGAGCCCGGGCGATGTTCCTGTCGTCGCGGTCGAGGTTTACGGTGACGGGGTCGGTGCTCTGCGCAGGCGTCGTGGCGGCGGGGATCGGTTCTCCTGGAGGGCGGGCCACACGTTGGTATCGATCCTCGT
>Ga0326728_10013867_pt1 | contig 17335 bp, 17 predicted proteins | sample MB3enrmetagenome_FD_207602 | JGI IMG/M metagenome (GOLD analysis project Ga0326728, IMG submission 207602) | Lab enriched peat soil microbial communities from McLean, Ithaca, NY, United States - MB31MN | ecosystem: Environmental > Terrestrial > Soil > Wetlands > Peat | place: USA: New York... | reverse complement strand
GTCAACACGCTCAAATCCGCCAACGCGTTCCTCAAGGCGCTCAAGAGCGAAATGCGCGGCGAGCTGGGACGCCGGCCGACGCGTCACGAACTCGAAGCGGCCTTCGCCAGCGCGCCGATTCCCGGATACAAGAACGCGCAAAATTTCGCCTCAGGGGTGTTCGGCGCGGCCGTCCTGACGCGCCTGGCCGGCGAGGATCGAACCACTCTGGTGTCCTTCGACGCGATCGAGGCGACGAAGAGCGCCGAGCTTGCCGCGGCCGCCGACGAGCCGCTGATGAACGCCGAGGAAGCCGCGCCGTTTCTCGACGGCGCGGTCGAAGCGGGGGCCATCGCGCCCGCCGAACGCGACCTGTTGGCGGCGATCATCGGCGGCCAATCGCTCGCCGAGGCGCTCGGCGCCGATCTCTTTCTGCGCCGCCGCTTGAAAAACGATTTCGACGGCGATCTGCCGGCCTATGTCGAGGACCTGTCGTCGCGAACCGCTCGCTTCGTCAGCCACGCGAGCGCCAGACCGTAAGAAGCCTGCGACGTCTTGCGGCCTTCGATCGAGGCGGCGAGAGTCGAGGCGAGGAGATGGAGATGGACCGCACGTTCGACCCGCAAGAGGCGGCGCGCTTTTTGCGGACCTTGCGCGTCGCTGCGCAGACGGCGCTCGCGTTCGACGATCAGCGGCCCGGGCGGGCGCCCATGCGGCCGGTCTCTTCGTTCGCCGCTTTGGCGGCCAAGGGGGCGGGCGAATGGCGATTTCCCGCCGCCGGCCTGCTCAGCGCCGACGGCCTCGTCCTCGCCCATCTCCTTCATCAGGACGAAAAGACGAAAGTGCTCGCCCTCCAGGCGCAGGGCGCAGCCGGGCTCGCGACCTATGCGCTGCGCGGCGTGCGCGTGCGCCTGGGCGAGGCGCTGCGGATCGAGGGCGTGTTCGACCGCGACGGCCGGCTGCACATCGTGCTGGACGACGAGGCGCCGAGCGAAGCCGAGCTTTCGCTTCTGGAGATCGAACTTCTGGACTCGGGGCCGTGACGGCGCGCGTCTTCGTGCCTCTGGTCGGCGCGACCGGCGAAGGCGCGCAATTGTTCGAGGCGATCGCCGACGAAGGCGCGCCCGACGCGCATCCGGCGCGGCTGTCGCCGCAAATCTCCGAGCTGTTCGATTTCGGCCTCTATGGCGTCGGCCAAACCGTGCGCGAGGCGATGACGCGCTTCGTCGCGGCGCGGCGCGCCAGGCTGTGGCTCAGCCGCAGCAACGGCCGCGTCCGTTCGTGGAACTTGCGCATTTCCGATTTGCAGATCGGCCGCCTTTCCCACGAAAACGCTCGTTCGGCCGGACTGGGGCTGGCGCTCGCCGCGCTTTGCCAGGCCTTTTCGCGCGATCCCGGCGTCGTCTTCGCCAGCGGGGAAATCCTGCTGCCTTCCGGTCCGGGCGCGCCGCGCATCGCCATCGGCCCGGTCGGGGGGTTGCGCGGCAAGCTGTCGCTGGTCGGCGACTATATCGCTCAGCATCGCCAAGCGCTTGAGGGCAAGCGAATGTTCGTCGTCCTGCCGGCCGTCGCGATGGACGGGCGCGCGCTCGACGCCGCCGAGGCGACGACGCTCGATCGCTTGGCCCGGGAAGCGCGCGGGGCCGGCGCGCGGCTGGAATTCGTCTTCGCCGACACGCTGGACGGCGTCGAGGCGGCGCTCGGCCCTTTCGCGATGCGCGAGATTCTGACGCCGGCGCGCGCGGCCGGGCTCGCCGCGGCGATGGCTGTGTTCGCCTTCATGGTCGGCGGCGGAATCGCGTTGACGCGCGCGCCGATCGCGCTCGCCTTCGAGCCGGTCGTCGCGCCGGCGTCGTTGCGCCCCGACGACGCCGCGCCGCAGCGCGCGCGATACGATTCGGCGACCGACAAGCTGCTGCTGCTCGGACCCTGTTTCGACGATCAGCGCCAACCCGTGGTCGTCGGCGGGGAAACGCTGGTCCTCAGGGTCAGCGCGCGCGACGCGCTGCCGTTCGCCAGCCGAGTGCGCGCGCCGCGTCTGTTCATCGCCTCGGTCTCGCGCGCCGCCGATCCGGTCATTCTCGACGCCGAGCATTTTCGCTCGCTCTACGGCGCGCCGCGCTCCGATTCCGTTGTCGATCTGACCGCGGCGATCCCGATCGAGCCGGTCGAGGACGAAGTTCGACTGTTCGTCGTCGCCACGCGCGATCCCTCGATCGAGATCACCAGCCTGCAGGAGGCGCTGCGCAAGGACCTGCAAGGCCTTTCCGGCGCGGCGGTGCTGACCACCACGACCAGCTTTCTCGCCGATCGCCTCGGCGCCGAAATCGAATATCAGTTCAAGGTGACCAATGACCCGCACGCTTGTCCGTCCTGACGAGCCGGCGCCGACGGGCGCGCGGCTCGTCTGGCCGCGGCGCCTCGCCGCGGGCGTCGGCGCCCTCCTCGCCGCGATGGCGTTCGCCCCCGCGCCGCAGGCGGCGCCGCTGGCCTTGAACGGCGAAACCGAAATCGCCGCGCTCGCCGATCGCGTGCGCGCCTATTCCGGCGCGAGCCGGGTCAAATGGATCGTCGCGGCCGGCGCGCAGGCGGACGCGGACGCGGCCCTCGCCGCGCTGGCGCGTCATTTGACGCCGGCGGACCGCTCTCTCCTCGCGCGCGTCAAGGCGCAAACCTTCGCCGAGGCCGCGCCGGACCTTGTCGGCGCGGCCGCGCCGCTCGCCTGGATCGCGCCCGAGATCGGCGCGACGCCGGGCGCGCCGGCCTGCTCGTGGCAGGTCTGGGTTTCCGATCCGGCGTTCCCCTCCCCCGGCCAAGCGCCGCTCGCGGTGCCGCTTGCGCCCAACGACCGCCTGCCGGTCGGCGCGGCGGCGACGTTCCGCGTCGGCCACTCCGGTCTGCTGCAATCCAAGCTCTACGCGTTCGACGAAACGCGGCCCGGCGCTATCCGCGACCTCGCGACCGTTCCCGACGCCGACATCCCCGTCGCGGCGGCGCCGGAGGGCGAAACGATCTTCTTGGCGATGGCGCGTCAGAGCGCGCCCTTTCTCGAGCGGCTGAAATCCGCTCTCGCCGCCAGCGACGGCCGGCGGCGCGACCTGGGCAAGGATTTCGCGCTGCGCGGCAAGCTCATCGGCGAAGGGCGCGGCATCGGCGCCAACATCCTGGCGATTCCCCCCGGCATGGTCGCGCCCAAGCGGGAGGCGGCGATCGCCGACGCCAAACCGGGCGCCGACGGCGCCGCGCTGATGGAGACCTGCCTCTTCGCGCTGACCCCCGCGCCGTGAACGGCGCGCGCCGCCGTCAGCCCTGGTCCGGCGCGCCGAGCAGGCGCCATTGTTTGAGCGCCGGCGCCAGCGCCGGCCCGCTTCTGCCGTCGATCGGGCCGGAATAGTAACGCGCCGCCGCGAGGCGCGTTTGCAACGCCTTGATCGTGTCGGCGGTCCAGGTCTGGGTCTTGCCGGTCAGATCGGCGATCGATTCGCCCGAGTCGGCGGCGACCGCGCGCAGCAATTCATCAGCCGCGGCGGCGGGATCCTTGGCGACGCCCCGCCCCTCGTCGAGAATGGCCGCGGCGGTGTGGTGGCCCTTGGGGTAGCCGAAACTCGCGGCGCGCTTGTAGAGATCGAGCGCGTCCGACTTCTTGCCGCCGAGGCCGTGTTCGGCCAATTCGGCGAGATCGTAGGTCGCTCGGGCCGACCCGCTCGCCGAGGCCTGTCGCAGCAGCGCGGCGGCGCGCGGCAGGTTCTTGGCGACGCCTTTGCCCTCCGCCAGCGCGACGGCGAGATTGATGGCGCCGTCGGCGAGGCCGCGCTCGGCCGCCTTCTCGTAGAGCGCATAGGCCGCCTTGAGGTCCTTGGGCGCATGGTCGCCGGTTTCCAGCATCAGGCCCAGAGAGTACATGGCGCGCGCGTCGCCGGCCTCGGCCGCTTGTCTGTAGAGCCCGTAGGCTTCATCGAGACGCCCGGCGGCGGCGGTCGCGCGCGCGAGCAGAGCCACATAATGCGGGATTTCCGGATGGCGCGCCGCCGCTTCGCCGCAGACGCCGATCGCGGCGGCGGCGTTTTCTCTAAGGTCCGCCAGATCGACCCCCAGCGTGCTCGCCGTCGCGTCATCGGGATGGGTCGCCAGGCGCTGGCACACGACGCCCGGTTCGGAGGCCGCGTCCTGCGCGTCCCGCAGGCTGGCGAGCAAGTCCTCGGCCTCCCGCGCATGCGCGCCCGAGGGATAGCGCGCGAGATAAAGCTCGACCAGCCGGCTCTGCCGCGCGCTTCGCGCCAGGCTCCACAGCAGGTCGTCGACGTTGGCGTTCGCCGCCGTCGCCGGCTTGCCCGACTTGCCGACCTCGGCGAGCATCGTCCTCACGTCGCCCGCGTGCGTACCCTCGGGGTAGCGATCGAGATAGATCGAGAGCAGATCGGGGTCGCGTTGACCGCCGGCGAGCCGCCACAGCAGGGTTTCCGGCGAAGCTTCGCTTGCGGCGTCGCCGGCGAAATAGAATTGCCGCGTCAGCGAGGAATTCTCCCAGGGAATTTGCGCTCCGCCGGTCGAGGCGATGACGTCGCGGCGCACCGCGATCATCATGCTGGAAATGTCGACGCCGGGCGAGGCGATGTGTCCGAGCAGCGATTGCGCGAACGGGCTGTTGCGGCCGGCGCCGTCGTAGGCGACGGCGTCGGGCTGGGTGGCGAAGGCGATCAGAAATCCCGCCGCCTCGCCGACGCGCGCCAATCCCGCCGAGGGCAGCGCGACGGCGGAACCCTTCAGCGGATCGTTGCGACAGGCGTCGAGAAACACGAGATGAACGCCGGCGCCCTTGGACTGCGCGTCGAGCACGTCGTCGAAATGGACGGTGCGCTTCTCGATGTCCTCGACATTGTGCAGCCGCGCGTCGACGGGGATGAGATAATTGTGGGCGGAAACCTGCAAGCCGTGGCCGCCGTAATAGAACAGCGAAACGTCGGCCGTGGCGGCGGCGCTGCCGAAATCGGCGATGGCGCGCTGCATCTTCGCCTGGTCGAGATCGACGCCGAGCGTCACCTTGAACCCCAAGGACTCGAGCGCCCCCGCCACGTCCCTGGCGTCGTTGGGCGGGTTGGCGAGTTCGGGAACCGCCTGGTAGGCGCCGTTGCCGACGACCAGCGCGACGCGGCTTTCCGCCAGCGCCGGGCCGGCCGCAAGCAGGACGAACGCCGCCAGCGCGACGAGGCGGCGCGTCCGAGCCGTTCCGACCGTAGCCAATCCGCGCGCGGCGCCCATGGGAGACATCCGGAAAACCTGGCTTCGCTCTCCGATGCGATCGGGCGCGCCGCAAGTCAAGGCGGTGTCCTGGCTCAAATCATATGGGACAGAAAGATCGAGGCGGATTTCTCCATTGTTTGCTTGGCGGAGCAAGGCGCGAGAGGAATTCGAAGTCAAGGATGCGAAGCGCCGCCTGCGGCGGCGACCCTTCGGGCCGTCCTTGAGTTCGAATTCGCCTCGCGCACAATCGCCTCCAAGCGATCAACGGAGCGCCGACGCCGGCGATCGTCTCAAATGTGTCTGAGCCCGGAAAGGCGGCGGACGAAGCGTCGCGAGCGGGCGCGCGCCGCTTAGAGCGCGCCACCCTTCTCCAGCGACAGGCTCGCCACGTTCAGCGTGTCGACGACGAAGACGCCGCTTCGCGTCTGGCGCTGCTGCGTATCGGGATCTTCCGCCCGCACCAGGGTCATGTCCTTGTGAATGAGGGCGGCCGCCTGGTTCAGCGCCTTGATCGCTTCGGCCTTGGTTTTCGCGAAGCGAACCCGACGCGCGGCCCGCGCCACGACCTCGGGCATTTCCTGCAATTCCTTGGGCAGCCGCGGCGCCACGGCGGCGAGCGCTTCGGCGTAGCGATCGAGCGCGTCGGCGACGCAGTCCTGAGCATAGCACCGGCATTCCTTGATGTAGTCCTGCGTGGCGCGCGAGAGGGACTTCACGGCGTCGCCGGCGTCGCCGGATGGAGACGCGGGCGCGAGCGCGAGGCCGCCGGTGCCGCAGGCCCCCAAGGAGTCCGCGCCGGGACCGAGCGTTATCGGCGGGTGGCCGCCTGAGGAGGAACCAGGACCGGAAGGACCGGAAGGACCGTGACCGGAGGCGCCAGCGGCGGTCGCCGCGTGCGCGCAAGTCGCGAACACAGCGAGAACCAGCGCCGCCGCCAGCGCTCGCGCGGCGCATTGAAGCGAGATCGAACGCATGTGCTCTCTCCATCCGCAGACATATCGGGGATCAGGGCAAACTCGCCGCCCGCCGATCGAATTTCTCTCGCCCTTCGCGCTTACGGTCTGCGCGAGGGACGATGGCGCCTTTCGACATCGTTCGTTATTGTTACGTCAATTATGGGGTCCGGTCTATTCTTGCCGCCGAAGTTGACGGGCGGGGTTTCGCGGATCATTTGACCTCCCGACGAAGGCGGCCGCCATGGCCGGAACAGTCGAGGCGCCGGCGATCGGTCTGGCCGAATTCGCGGGTTGCGCGGCGCCGTCGACAAGAAACCGATCAAGCAGGCGCGGGGGCTGCGCCGAAGGGAGAACCGGGATGGCGATCGAGGGACGCAGCGACGCGGCGCCGGGCCGCAGAATCAAGCTCGGCATGGTCGGCGGCGGCGAAGGCGCCTTCATCGGCGCGGTGCATCGGCTCGCCGCGCGCATGGACGACCACTACGAATTCGTCGCCGGGGCGCTGTCCTCGACGCCCGAGGGCGCGCATTTTCCCGGCGTCGAAGACGACGTGAAGGGCCTCGCCTTCATCGAGGCGGCGGTCGAGTCGTCGAAGGCAAACGGCAAGTGGGTGAAACCGGCGAAGGCGTGAAGCGCGGCGCGATCCGCCCCCTACGCCCTCTCCACCCGCACCAGCGAGCCGTCCTCGACCGCGACGACGCGCACCTTCGCGCCGGCCGGCAGATCGTCCCCGGCGACGCGCCAGACGCTGTCGCCGACGCGGATGCGCCCGAAGCCGCGCTCGATCGCCTGATCGAGGAAGAACTCCTTGCCGATCAGCGCGTGGGCGCGGCTCAGCGGCAGTTGCGGCGTCCCCGCCTCGAGCGAACCGTAGACTCGCCGCCCGAGGAACACGAGAGCGACCATCAGCGCGGCGAACAACAGGAGTTGCGCCGTCAACTCCAGGGGAAGGACCAGTTCGACGACGCCTACGATCACCGCCGCAGCGCCGATCCAGATCAGGAACGCGCCGGGAACGAGCGTCTCGGCGGCGCAGAGCGCGAGCCCCGCGACCATCCAGACGACATAAGGGGGGAGCGCGAACAGGCCGAAATCGACCATCGCCTAGCCCTGCCCCGGCGACGCGCCCCCCGGCGCCGGCGGCGGCGAGTCGGGGACCACGCCGGCCGCGCGCCCGGCGGCGCGCCCGGCGCCCTCGCCGAACGCGCCGGCGGCGATCTGCGAAATGCCGCCGAGCGTGCCGGCGAGCGAAGCGAGCTCCAGCGGCACGATGAACACCTTCTGATTGGGCGCCTGGGCGAGCGCCTGGATCGCGCGCACGTATTTGTCGGCGATCAAGTAATTCAGCGCGGCGACATCGCCGTGGGCGGTCGCTTCGCTCACCATCCGCGTCGCCGCCGCCTCGGCCTGGGCGGAGCGCTCGCGCGCCTCGGCGTCGCGGAACGCGGCTTCCTTGCGCCCCTCGGCCTCGAGCACCACCGCGGCCTTGCGTCCCTCGGCGCGGGTGATGTCGGACTGGCGCATGCCCTCCGCTTCCAGGATCACCGCGCGCTTTTCGCGCTCGGCCTTCATCTGCCGGCCCATCGCCTCGACCAGGTCCTTGGGCGGCGCGATGTCCTTGATCTCGATGCGCGTGACCTTGACGCCCCAGGGCAGCGCCGCCGCGTCGATGACGTTGAGCAGGCGCACGTTGATCTCGTCGCGGTGGGACAACAGCTGGTCCAGGTCCATCGAGCCCATGACCGTGCGGATGTTGGTCATCACCAGATTGAGCAGCGCCTGCTGCAGATTGGCGACCTCGTAGGACGCCTGCCGGACGTCGAGCACCTGGAAGAAGGCGACGCCGTCGACCGTCACCGTGGCGTTGTCCTTGGTGATGATCTCCTGGGTGGGAACGTCGAGCACCTGCTCCATCACGTTGAGCTTGCGCCCGACGCGGTCGATATAGGGGATGACCAGCCCGAGCCCGGGGGTCAGGGTCTTCTTGTAGCGGCCGAAACGCTCGACCGTGTAATTGTACCCTTGCGGCACCTGCCGCACGCCCATCAACACCGTCACGACGACGAACAGCGCGATGGCGATCGCGACCACACCGAATCCTACGATCATTTGCGATCCTAAGATCATTTGCGTAAGTCTCCCCTCGGACCGCGGCCCGTTCGCCCCGACGCTCGTCGGCGCTTACGGGACGGGGCAAACTCTAGCCTGACCCTGGGCGCATAGCCACGGAAATCCTGGCGCCGGTCGAGGCGACGCTGACGCGGGATTATGACGGAACGGCTGCGCGATTCGCGAGCGGAGGCCTTCCCCACGATCTTCGCTATGGGCGCCCGAAAGCCTCGCTCCCCTCCACCGCCACTCCGACGTCGCCGGCCCTCAAGCTCCGCCCCGCCGCCTTGGCCTCTTCGACGCGGTCGAGCCGCAGCAGCGCGAGCGCGTGGCGCCCCGAGGACGAGCCGATGAATCCGACGGGAAGTTCGCCGTCCCTCACCGCCGCGCCCGGCACCGGCGCCGCGCCGATAAGGCGCACGCGAACGACGCGTTTGCGCGCCTCGCCGCGGTGCTTCATGCGCGAAACGACCTCCTGGCCGACGTAGCAGCCCTTTTCGAAGTCGAGGCCGCGGAAGAGGTCCATGTCGGCCTCATGCGGAAAGGCCTCGCCATAGGCGAAATCGACGCCGCCCTTGGGGACGCCGAGGCTGATGCGCAGCGCCTCGTATTCGTCGATGCTCGCTTCGCCAACCGCCACCGCCTTGGCGCGCGGCAGGATGGCGCGATGGCCGAGTGCGCCGGCGCGCGGATCGGCGTAGAACACCCCGCCCGGCGCGTTTTCCGGCTCGTCGTTCCAATAGGCGATGATTCCATGGTCGGCGCTTTCGTCGGCGATGACGATCTTGGCGCGCAGCTTGTAGAGCGCGAACCGCTTGACGAGATCGCCCGCGAGCGCGGCGGGACAATCGATGAGAAACGCGTTCGCGTCGGCGGGCGCGCGCACGAGAAGGAAATCGAACAGAACCTTGCCCTGCGGCGACAGCAGCGCGGCGTAACGCGCCTCGCGCGCGCCGAGCTTCGCGACGTCGTTGGTCAGCAGCCCCTGGAGAAAGCCCGTCGCGTCCTCGCCGCTGACGCGCACCACCCCGCGGTCGTCGAGGAAGGCGGCTTTTTTCGTCATCGGGGACCCTCCGGCGCGCTTGCCATGCGCGCGTTTGTAAATTAGGCCGATCCCGCCGCGCAAGGAAGAGAGCGTCGCCGGGTTGTAATTGGCGCCTTCCTGTCGCAAGAATGAAGCCCATGAACCTCGCCGGGATATGGCGGATTGAAAACCACGCGCTATTTCGACGAGCAGGTCCTACGCAAGCGACCCTATATTCAGGCGGTGTGGATCGCGCCGATTCTCGCCAATCCCGTCCGCCGCCTTGCGCAGCCTGATGGCCGGGTCCGGGTATGGGGCGCGGTCGTCGATCCGCGCGACGGGCAAACGCCCATTTTGCGCGCGGTGACGCTGGCGGACGGGGAAACCGTTCATAACGCCTTTTTCGATCGCGACTTCGAGGGCAGGAACCGATGAAGCTTCATTATTATCCCGAGACGGACAGTCTCTACATCGAATTGAAGCCAGAGCCCGGCGCCAGGACGCGCGAAGTCGCCAGCGGCCTCAACGTCGGTCTCGACGCCAACGGCGAAGTGGTCGGCTTCGATATCGACTTCGCTTCCAAACGATCCGATCTTTCCACGCTGGAAACGATCGCCTTGCCAGTGCGCGCGACCCTCGCCGCGTAGCGCGCAAGGAAGGACGCCGGGATGTCGCGCCTGTTCGACTGCATTCTCGCCGACGCGACCGTCGTCAACGAGGACGGCGCGGGCGAGCGCGACATCGGCGTCCTCGACGGCAAAATCGCCGAAATCGGCGATCTGCGCTCGGCGAGCGCGGGCGAGCGCCTCGATTGCCGCGGCCTGCATATCCTGCCCGGCGTGATCGACAGCCATGTCCATTTCCGCGAGCCCGGCCTGACCCACAAGGAGGACCTGGAGACCGGCTCGCGCGCGGCCGCGCTCGGCGGCGTGACAGCGGTGTTCGAAATGCCCAACACCGATCCGCCGACAACCTCGGCGAAAGCGCTCGCCGACAAGGTCGCGCGCGCAACCGGGCGGATGCATTGCGACTTCGCGTTCTGGGTCGGCGGAACGTATGAAAACATCGCCGAAATCTCGGAGCTGGAGCGCCTGCCCGGCGCGGCGGGGATCAAGGTGTTCATGGGCTCTTCGACCGGCAAGCTGCTGACGCCCGACGACGCCGGCGTGCTCGCCATCTTGAAGGCGACGCGCCGGCGCGCGGCGTTCCACAGCGAGGACGAGGCGCGGCTTAACGAGCGCAAAAACCTGCGCGTCGCCGGCGATCCTTCCTCCCACCCAGTCTGGCGCGACGAAATCGTCGCGCTGCGCTGCACGGAGCGGTTGATTCGCCTCGCGCGGCAGGCGCGCGCGCAGGTGCATGTGCTGCACGTTTCGACGCGCGAGGAGATACCGCTTCTGCAGGGCGCCAAGGACGTCGCCTCCTGCGAAGCGACGTCGCACCATCTGACGCTGAGCGCCGACGACTACGTGCGGCTCGGAACGAAGTTGCAGATGAATCCGCCGGTGCGCGGCGCCGAACACCGCGAAGGAATCTGGCGCGCCCTCGCGCAGGGCGTGATCGACGTCATCGGCTCCGACCACGCGCCGCACACGCTCGAAGAGAAGGCGCGGCCCTATCCCGAAAGTCCCTCCGGCATGACCGGCGTGCAGACGCTGGTTCCGATCATGCTCGACCATGTCGCGGCCGGCCGCCTGACCCTGCAACGCTTGGTCGATCTCACCAGCGCCGGCCCGGCGCGCCTGTTCGGCGTCGTCGGCAAGGGCCGCATCGCCGCGGGCTACGACGCCGACTTCACCATCGTCGACTTGAAGCGCCGCGAGACCATCCGCGACTCCTGGATCGCCTCGCGCTGCGGCTGGACGCCCTACGACGGGCGCGAAGTCGTGGGCTGGCCGGTCGGAACTTTTGTGCGCGGCCGGCGCGTGATGTGGGAGGGGGAGATTGTGACGCCAGCGCAGGGGGCGGCGGTGAGGTTTGCGTGAGGCGGCGCGCAACCCTTCTTCCGCAAGGGGGGCGCGTCGTTCGCCACAACCTAGGACGCCGAGCGCGCCGGCCGGGCAGCCTCCTTGCGCGCTTCCGGGCGCGAGTTGCTCGCCACCGCGCGCGGTTCCGCGCCCGACCCAACCGGAGCTCTTGCGGGCTGCCGGAAGGCGTGCGGCGCGGCTTTTTGCAATTGGTCGCGCAGGGCGTTATCGCCGCCCGCTCCACCAACGTGGAACTGTCCGATCAGACCGGAAAGCTGATCGGTTTCCTGCGACAGGGAATGGCTCGCCGCCGTCGATTGCTCGACCATCGTCACGTTCTGCTGCGTCGCCTGATCCATCTGGCTGATCGCGGCGTTCACGTCCGCGAGCGCCGTCGCCTGCTCCTTCGACCCCGAGGCGATTTCGGCGATGACGTTGTTGATCTCCGCCACCTGGGTGACGATCCGCTCCAGCGACTTGCCGGTTTCGGCCACCAACTTGACGCCGTGATTGACCTGCGTAGTCGAAGTTGAAATCAGACCCTTGATCTCCTTGGCGGCTTCGGCCGAGCGTTGCGCCAGCGCGCGCACTTCGGAAGCGACCACCGCGAAGCCGCGGCCCGCGTCGCCCGCCCGCGCCGCCTCGACGCCTGCGTTCAAGGCGAGCAGATTGGTCTGGAACGCGATCTCGTCGATCACGCCGATGATCTGGCTGATCTGGTTCGCCGATTTGGCGATGGCGTCCATCGCCTCGACCGCCTGGCGCACCACGATGGCGCTCTTCTTGGCGTCGTCGTCCGCGGCGGCGGCGACCTGACGGGCGTGGTTCGCCCCTTCGGCCGATTTCTCCACGGTCGTGGTGATCTCATGGAGCGTCGCGGCCGTTTCCTCGAGGCTCGCCGCCTGCTGTCCGGCGCGGCGCGACAGGTCGTCCGAGGCCGCCGATATCTCGCGCGTTCCAGACTGGATCGCATCGGCGCTGGCGACGACCGCCAGCATGGTCTGCTTCAACTTGTCGATCGCTTCGTTGAAGTCGTTCCTGATCCGCGCGTAACTGTCGGAGAAACCTTCGCCGAGCCGGACTCGCAGATCGCCGGCGGCGAGGTTTCTGAGGCCTTCCCCCAGGCGACGCACCGCCTCGGATTGCTCCTCGGCGGCTCTTGCGCGTTCGGCCGCCGTTCTCTCGCGCTCGGCTTCGGCCTCGGCGCGGTGCGCGGCCGCTTCCGATTCCACGCGCGCCCGTTCAACGGCGTTGTCCTTGAAGACATGCACGGCCCGCGCCATATCGCCCACCTCGTCTCGGCGGTTATGGCCGTCGATTTCGACGCTGAGGTCGCCGCCGGCCAACGCTTGCATTTTCCGCGCCAGCCTCGCCAAGGGACCCGCGATCTTGGATGACGAAATCCAAGCCATGAGCGCTCCCGCGACGATTATCGAAACAGCTCCGGCGATCGCGATAGTCCACAGCGCTTCCTCCGATTGGGCTCGGAGATCCCTTCCGGCTCTCACATTCGCGGCAAGCATGGCGTCATTGAAAGTCACGAGTCCGCTGGCGATCGCGCGGGCCTGCGTGTCGATCTCTGCCAACAGGCGCGCGCCCTCGGCCATTTGATCGAGTTCGTCCGGCTTGAGAGCGCTGCCGTTCGCCAAACCCGGAGAGGACTCGGCAATCTCGAGGGGCTTTTTCGCCTTTTCCGCCAGAGCCTTAAAGCGTTGTCTAAACCCGTCGAACACAGACGCGTCGTCGGGATCGAGATTCGCGGCGGCGTCCAGCAGCGAGTTGAATTTGTCGACCGAGTCGAGGAAACCCGAGGCCGCCGCGCGTCCTTCCGGAGAACTCCCGTCGTAGATCAATGCGCCGGACACCGAGTACGGGGCCATGATCATGCTTTGGGTTGCGCGCGCAGCGTAAGCCGCCGCTTTGTCGCGATGCTCGATGATCTGGCTCGCCGACTGGCTGATGGCCATCAGCCTTTGCGCGGAAAACGCGACGATTGCGAACACCACGATGGCCATGGCGGCAAGAGGAATGAGCGACTTTGTGCGCAGCTTCAGATTGTCGATATTCATTAAGCCAATCCTCCTCGCCACGACGGTTCGCGAAGCCCGAATGGGGCGCGACGGACCTCGATCAGGAACCAATTTCGGATTCGCAATTCCGCATTGACGTAATTATGAAAGCGCGCCGCCATGCGCACGATCCCATTCCCGCCCTTGGCCGGCTCGACGCGCGATCTAAAGTCGTAATCGATGAAGGTTAATCAATTGTTTTTCATCTTTGGAATTGCCGGAACGGGAAGCATCGTCGCTCGCCGCGGAAGTGTGGGCGGCTAACGTGCAATTGCTCATGCCCGCTTTTGAGGATTTGAAGAGGGACCGTCTTGGCGCCTTTGACGGAACCGTCGCACGACGGCGGCAAGCCCGCGAGGCGCGCGGAGGCGCACGTGCCGCATACTACTACGCGCGAGGAGATTCCGCTTCTTCAGGGCGCCGACGATGTCGCCGCCTACGAGGCGACGCGTGATGTGGAGGGAGAGCTAAGGGGGCCCCCGCCGAGGGCGCGGCGGTGAGGTTCGCGTTAGCGGCGTCCCTATTCCACCATCACATAGAGCGTCAGCCACTGCGCGGCGAGCGCCGGCTTTTCGGCGCCCTCGATCTCGACGGTCGCCTCGTCGCTTATCAGCCACTCGCGCGTCGAGCGCCGCATCGCTCCGACGAGCTTGAAACGGCCGCGAACCCGCGCGCCAGCGGGGACGGGGGCGAGGAAGCGCAGGCGATCGAAGCCGTAGTTGACGCGCATCGCGACGCCCGAAATCTCGGGCAGCGCGTCCTCAGCAAAAGCCGACAGCATCGCCAGCGTCAGGAAGCCGTGGGCGATCGGCCCGCCGAACGGCGTCGCGCGCGCCGCCTCGGGATCGACGTGGATGAACTGCCGGTCCTCGGTGACCTCGGCGAAGGCGTCGATGCGCGGCTGATCGATGAGAAACCAGCGCGAAACGAAAGCCTCGCCGCCGACGCGCGCGGCCAATTCGTCGATGGAAAGTCTCGGCTTGGCGAGATCGGGCGTCACGCGCGCTCTCCGAACATCGGCGGCGGCGCCGCAACGCTGAGCGCGCCGTCGACCGGCACGATCGCGCCGCTGGTGTAGGCGCCGCCGCGCCCGGTCAGAAACAGCAGCGCGCCGGCGATGTCCTCGGGTCGGCCGATCCGGCCCATCGGCACGGCGCCGGCGGCGCGCGCCGCGCCCGCTTCGTCCCCGATCGCGTAAGCCGTCATGCGCGTGCGGAACGGCCCCGGCGCGATGGCGTTGACCGTGACGCAGCGCGCGGCGAATTCGGCCGCCAGAATGCGCGTGAGGTGATGCACGGCGGCTTTGGCGGCCGAATAGGAATAGGCGTCCTCGGCCTGCGTCGCCGTACCCATCACCGAGCCGATGTTGACGATCGTCGCCGGGCGGTCGGCCGTGCCGGCGGCCGCGATCATCGGCATGAGGTCGCGCGTCAGCGTGAACAGTCCGGCGACGTTGACCGCCATCACGCGCTCCCAGCCCTTCCAGGCGAAGGCCTCGAACGGCTCGCCCCAACTGACGCCGGCGTTGTTGACGAGGATGTGCAGCTCTTTGGCGCGCTGGCGCACTTCGGAAGCAAGCGCCGCGACGCCCGCCTCGCTCGCCAGAGTGCCGGCGAAGCCCTCGCAGGGGCCGATCGCGCTCAAGTCCCGCGCGGCCTCCTCGCACGCCTCGCCCTTGCGCGAGGCGATCAGCACCCGCGCGCCGGCGCCGAGCAGCGCCTCGGCGCAGATGCGGCCGAGCCCGGTCGCCCCGCCGGTGACCAGCGCCGTGCGTCCGGCGACGGAAAAGAGATCGGTCAACGCGAACATGCTTCCTCCCCCATGCGTGGAATTGAGCCCAGACTAGGCGAACGCTCGGGCTTTCGCCAACGTCGGCGGCTTCACAAGGCTGTCGGGCCGCCCTTCGCGACGGCGCGCGCATAGGCGGGCCGTTCGCCAATGCGTCGCAGAAAATCCCAGAGTTTGGGCCGGCGCGCGTCGAGCCCGGCGCGAGAGGCGGCCGCTTCCAGGGGATAGCTCATCTGAATGTCGGCCGCCGAGAACGCGTCGCCGGCGAACCACGGACGATCGCCGAGTTCGCCCTCGAGAAAGTCGAGATGGCGTTCGATTTGCGGATCGATATAGGAGGCGAGCGCCCTGGAAGCGATCGCGCCGGCGATCGGGCGAACGACAAACGGCGCGCGGCGCGGCAACTGCAGGAAGACGAACTTCATCACCAGCGGGGGCATCAGCGAGCCTTCCGCGTAATGCATGAAATACGTGTAGCGCAGGCGATTCTGCGAGCCGGGCGGCGGCGCGAAGCGGCCGGCGCCGTAGGCGTCGACCAAATACTCCAGGATCGCGCCGGACTCGGCGAGCGTCTTGTCGCCGTCCACGATCACCGGCGACTTGCCCAGCGGATGCACCGCCATCAGCGAGGCCGGCGCCAGCATCGTCTCGGGATCGCGCGTGTAGCGGCGGATTTGGTAATCGAGGCCGAGTTCCTCGAGCAGCCAGAGCGCGCGCTGGGAGCGGGAGTGGACGAGATGATGGACTTCGATCATTGGCTCTTCGATCCCCCACGGCGGCGCCGTGCGAGCCTCGCCGCTTTCGCGGCGATTGGCAAGGCGCGCCCGGTGCGCCGCCCGCCGGCGACGTTGCGCCGTTCGACCGATGCGCGTTAGGATGCTCGGCGGCGCGTCGAGGCCGCACCGAAGCGCTCGATTTCGGGAGAGAGCCGATGCCCGTCGACAAGCCGCTGCGTCTCGTCGTCCTCGTCGGCAGCCTGCGCCGCGGCTCCTTCAACGCCGCGATCGCCCGCGCGCTGCCGGGGCTCGCGCCGAGCGACGTCGCGATTCTCCCCCTCGGCTCGATCGGGGAGTTTCCGCTTTTCAACCAGGATGTTCAGGCGCAGGGTTTTCCGCCCGCCGTCGTCGCGATGGGGGAGGCGATCGCCAGGGCCGACGGCGTGATCATCGTCACGCCGGAATACAATTACTCGGTTCCCGGCGTGCTGAAGAACGCGCTCGACTGGCTTTCGCGCCTGCCGAACCAGCCGTTCGCCGGCAAGCCGGTGGCGATCCAAAGCGCCTCGCCCGGCATATTCGGCGGCGTGCGCGCCCAGCTTCATCTGCGCCAGTCGCTGGTCTTCCTCGACGCACTGACGTTCGCCCGGCCCGAGGTCATAATCGGCCAGGCTGGAAGCAAGTTCGACGCAAAGACCGGCGAGCTGACCGACAAGGCGACGCGCGAATTCATCGCCCAGCAGTTGCAGGCCTTCGCCGCCTTCGCCAGGCGGTGAGACGGAGTTGACGCCCGCGCCGGGCGCGGCGACAGTGGCGCGCTTCGCCTGAGGTCCGAGGGCCGATGAAAGTCACGCTCGTCCAGATGAACTCCGTCAGCGACAAGGCCGCCAATATCGCGGCGGCGCGGGCGTTGATCGAGCGCGCGGTCGCAGAGGAAGCGCCGGACTGGGCGCTGCTGCCCGAGCAGTTCGACTGGGCGGGCGGCGCCAAGGGCGACAAGGCCGCCAACGCCGAAATTCTGCCCGGCGGCCCCGCTTATCGAATGGCGCAGGAACTCGCGCGCCGGCATCGCATCTTTCTCCACGCCGGCTCGATCATGGAGAAGATCCCCGGCGAGGAACGCATCCACAACACCTCCCTCGTGTTCAACCGCGCGGGCGAGGAGATCGCGCGCTACCGCAAGATTCATCTCTTCGACGTGACGACGCCCGACGGCGTCGCCTACAACGAGAGCGCCAGCGTGAAGGCGGGCGACGCAGTCGTCACTTACGATTGCGAAGGCGTCACCGTCGGCTGCTCGATCTGTTACGACTTGCGCTTTCCCGACCTCTTCCAGGCGCTCGTCGAAAAGGGCGCGCAGGTCATCGCCCTGCCCGCCGCCTTCACCTTGCAGACCGGCAAGGACCATTGGGAGACGCTGCTGCGCGCGCGCGCGATCGAGACGGAATGCTACGTCTGCGCGGCGGCGCAGACCGGCGAGTTCATG
>Ga0326728_10013863_pt1 | contig 17340 bp, 21 predicted proteins | sample MB3enrmetagenome_FD_207602 | JGI IMG/M metagenome (GOLD analysis project Ga0326728, IMG submission 207602) | Lab enriched peat soil microbial communities from McLean, Ithaca, NY, United States - MB31MN | ecosystem: Environmental > Terrestrial > Soil > Wetlands > Peat | place: USA: New York... | reverse complement strand
TCGCGAGGTACGCCTGCATGTAGGGTACCGCCGCGTCCCACGTCCCGGTGTAGATGTGGAAGGAGTAGACGGCGTCGGGGACGGAGGGAGGCGAGGTCATGATGGGGGACTGTGACATGAGGCCCGGCGGGGGTTCCTCGAAGGCGACGACGAGGTGGGGGTTGGCCGCTTCTATCGCCGTGCCCATCTTGGTATAGAACGCGGTCAGCAGGTTGCCCTCAGCCTTGGCAGTGCCGCAGGACGAGTTGAACCAGGGCTCGTTGAACATGTCGATTCCGATTACCGTGGGGTTGCTTGCGTATCGCGCCGCGAGCATCGTCTCGGCCGTCTCCATCGCCTCGATGGGCAGAGGGGCGCTGTCCCCCACCAGCGATTGGTCGTTGAAGAAGCTGCACATGGCGGAGGCGAGCTGGCTACCGTTGGTGGGGGACGTTATGCTCGGGTAGAGCCAGATCGGGTTGCCCCAGCCCTCGCACTCACCTCCCTGGATCACCTCCGGTGCCTGCTGGAACGCGGGAGAGACGTCGACCTGTGCGAAGTCCCAGATGACGGACACGTGCACCTTTGTGAAGTTGCCCACCACCGAGTCGAGCTCGTTCAAGTACGCGGCGTTCCAGTGGTGGATCCACGTGCCGTTCGAGGCGAGCGTCGGGGCGTTCGGCTCGAGGTTGTCCCACGAGATTGGTACCCTTACGAAGTTGAAACCCCATGAAGCGATATCGCTGAAAGAAGTGGAGGGGATGCCGTAGCCCTTCCCGCACGAGTCCGGGCTGCTCGCCGGGTTCCCCGTCCCGAAATCGAGCCCGTCGTCGTTCACGCCAAGGAGGGGGACGACATTCCCATTGCTGTCGTAGAAGCTCGTGCTGCCGGGCTCGGTGTGCAGCCATCCGGTTATCTCTGGCGCGCATGGGGGCTGGGTGCATAGGGGGTTCGGCTGGCCCGCAGTCGACCCTCCTACTGCTCTGCCCACTGGCAGAAACGCGACTAGAAGCAGAAGAAGCAGGGCCGCCGCGACGGGGCGCGCTCTCATGTGTGGTCGTCACTCCGTTGCCGATATTATCTTTGTGAACCCTCAAGCAGCCGAAAGGGAGAGCAACCCTCTCCGCCGAAGCGATGTCAACAAAGTTCGACGGTGAAGAGCGCTTCGCGCAGAATTCCCCGTCTTAATCAAAACGACCTCGGATGAAGAGACGAAGGGATTGTACAAGATCATCCCCGATGTTCGGTGTCCCTCTCTGTGAGCCGTCAAGTTCCTCCTTCATGTCCCCGGAGGTCCGTCCACCTTTGCCCATGTTCGTCTTAAGTTGCAGAGAGCGGTATTAGCAGTCATGTCAGTTCCGTCTCACCATAAGTGTGAATGCCTGTACACTTCTTTCGATTGAAAATGAAGGGGCTGTCACCGCGTCGAAGCTCAATTACCCCGACGCTCAATCGACACAGCAAATTCTTTCAGAGAGGTTCCCTCTTGCAACGGACCATCTAATTGCCTATCCGAGGAGCAATCTTCGTGATGGCTCTCGCATTCCTGTCTTGGAATATCCGAATCACTGCATCTATCATAGGGAAAAGGTGAATCCTGAGACGGACCCATGGACCATGGTGTTCAGGACGCTCCGCATCGGCAACTCATCGGCGCTATTGGCGTCTTGGCCTCCCTTAGCTGGAATCGCGGCTTACATGGCCACGAGATGAATGGTTACGGCACGGTGTGGCGCTTGATTATTCTGATGCGGTAAATGAGCCAGGAGAAATGGACTAGCCTTCCACAACAATCATAGTCAGCGTGCTACGGACGCGGTCGAGGCGCCTGATCTTCCAAGTGATGGTCTCCTTGACCTTCTCCATGGTATCCGACTCAACCTTCGCCACGATGTCGTAGACTCCATACACAACATAGACCTCTTTCACGTTTTCAATTCCTCTCAGCTCCTTCACCAGCTGCTCCTCCGCCCCCAAATCCGCATTAATTAGAACGAAAGGCCATCGGCATTGCCAGACATCACCTAGCCTCCTCTATCCAAGGTTGAGGTAATAACCGTTGCTCTTTTATCTCTCGATGCACTGTCAACCCGTGCCGGCCTATGATTCTTGGCAGCAGGTGGCGGGTTACTTCGATGGAGACGGCACCATCGTCATTTCCGACACATCCAACCAGCCGTACAAGCCGAGTCTTTCTCTCGTCTTGGCAGACCAGTCGGCGGAGCAGACGCTCATGCTCAAGGACTTCTTCCGGAGCCACGGTGTGAAGACCAGCAACGTCCTGAAGACTTCCAAGGCGACCGCCCATATGATAGCGGTGAGTAGGTTTGGGAGCGTCCTGGCCGCGCTGAAAGCCATGCTTCCCTATCTCTTCAAGAAATCCAATGAGGCAAGAGCCGCGATAGGCTATTACGAAGGTCGTATTCAGGGAAACGACCTCGCCGCCGTCTTCAAGGACGAAGTGAAGACGGGCAGAAGGGAAAACCGCAACCGCAAGGTTGTCATCGACGCGCCCTTCACTTATCCAGATGGCGACGCAATGATGAAGGCGAGGAGGAAAGAAAGGATACGGGCGGCAATCGCCAGGACAAGGGCGAAAGTCAGCAGGAAGGATTACGAAGCCATCCGGGCGGACCACTTCAAATTTGGACGTTCGCTAAGCGAACTCGCGGAGCTTTACCCGCAGTACGCGAGAGAAACCATCAGGAGAATTCTCGGCCGCGGGAGAGGGTACGTCCTGATTTCCGGGGAGGGCGTGGTGCCGTCTTCCGACGTATGAGTTCGTCAGAGGTTCCCCGCCTAATTCTTTATCGTCGAAGTTCCTCCTGCGCTCTTCTGCCGAGCACCGCGCGGTCGCTTCGCTCTGCCTCGCGCAACGTATGTCCGCCACGAATAATACGCCGGTTGGGCACACCCCGATGGCAGAGAATCCATGTCGGAGCACGAGCCCTATGAAGAGGACTGGCATGAAATGGAGAAAGAGGAGAAGGAGACTGAGAAAGAGGAGGCCGAGTCGGACGCGGATGAGTCGGGGAAGTATGAACCCGAAGCTGTCGTGGGCAGGGAGCCCCATCCCTTAAGGCGAGAGAGGAAGCAAACGAAGCGCCCTCGCAGGAAATAGTCGTCGCGCGCAGACGTCTTCGCCAAGCGGGCGGCCTCGGAAATTTGTGATTCCCCTAGATGAATCTAGGAGGAGCTCCCGCGCTCGAAACTGTAGCTGGCGATTACCTCTGCGCCCGTCGGAGGTCGAGCTCCGTTCTTCCCATCGCCGAACTCGATGACGGTGTTACCGTCGACTTCGCTGACTACGTAGACTCTGTCTCCAGGACCGCTGGCAGAAAATGAAGAGACCGGTTCCCAGCGAGAACCGCCTACCATGATTTCAACTTGGGGAAGCGTAAAGGACACGTCGGCATCGCGCTCGACGATTCCCAGTGCGACCTCGACCTTCGAGCTTGTGCGTTCCCTACCGACCTGCCGAACCAGGCAGAAGAGCGGACGATTCCCTGGCAAGCCGGTGTCGCGCACGGTCGTGTTGGGCGAGCCGTCCGCTGGATTGGTAATAGTTGCGTCATCCAGCTGTTGCACGTCCCTCTCCCACACTTGGAGATAGATCAGCTCGCCGCCCATCTGCACCTTCGTCTCCTCGTTCCAATCCGTGTCCAGTTGCACTCGGCCCTGTTGCATTTCGACACTCCTATAGTGGTCTTTGATCCTGCAGCTCCAGCGCGTGAAATCACCCTTCATGGTACGAGCAATAGCCGAGGTTGGTAGTTATGTCCTCCGGGCCTGCGATGACAATAGCTCTCCAGACGAGCGCTCCGCGGTCGTTCACCCTGGGTTCAGCTCGTCCGTGTATTGGCTCGTTAGGCCCAGGAGATACGAGGCCCCGAGGGAGCCATTGGTGTCGCGATTCAATCCCGGGCTAGCAGCTAACCATTTCTCTTGATGAGCGGCTTACCATAAGTCTTTCTCAAGAATCGCGATGATGGGACCTCCATAGCGTTGGGCGGCAGGAGGGCCAAATACGACTCAGCGCTTTCACGCTGAGCGCGCGATGGGCGCCTCGCTGCAGGCCACTTTCCACGTGGCTGGGGCATCTCTTCCACCCAGCTCTGGGCCGGGCGCCCTCCTCCGGTTACACGGAATGGGAGCAGAACCGCTCGACGTACTCTTTGGTCAGCCTGCCGGCCCGCTCTAGGGCCGCGTCATCGATCCCGGGTACCCCGCACATCATGAAGAGGACGTCCGTTGTGCCCTCTATAATCTTCGTGTCGTCCGAGTCCCTGTACGGGTAGACGGCGATGAGTCTGTGCGGTCCTCGGTCCTCTATCACGACCTCGACCCCGATAAGGGAATCGGCGGTGCTCATCCCAATTCCGTTGAACGGCTCGCCGCTCACCGCCCTCCTCATTACAAGGGCGTCCTCGTTCACCCTCCTGGAGTCGAAGGCAGCTATCGCTATCGAGGTCTCCACCGATGCCAGGTTGTAGGCATCCACAACGGTGTTGACCCTCGGCAGGTCCCTTCCGCCGAGGATTCTCCTCGTCAGAGCCTCCCCGGCTGGCCGCACCTTCGTCGGGTCGATGCCCACCCTCCAGAAGAAGTCTCGGTAGGCTCTGAAGATGGGCTGGTGCTTGACCTCTTCCAGAGAGGCCGTCCTACGCCGGACGCGTTCTTGGACTTCGAGCTTGAACGACTCCAATCCAGGGTCGGTGCCCCTCACGGTCAGCGCCGGCAGCTTGAGCTCGACGACCCTCAGGCCGGGAAAAGCCGATAGCAGCTCCGGAGCTATCTCCATCTACACACCGACCGATTCACCTGGCTGAAGCCGCGTCAGACCTAATCAGTGCGGTTCGAAATCAGGAACTCGTTCCCGTCTGGGTCCGCGATGACCGCCCGGACGAACTTCGCGCCCGGCAGCTCGATGAGTTTGGGTTCGACCGTCACCGAGCCGCCGCGTCGTTTGATCTCTTCGCACGCGACGGCGGGGTCGGGATGCGAGAAGATGATGCCCGACACCGTCCCGGGCTCCCTACCCTCCTCGCCGGGGGCTTGGGGGTGCATCGACAGGATCGTCGAGCTGCCAGGCAGGGCGAACACGGCGCGGTTCGCCTTTTCATCGAACTTGAGCTCGTGCAGCCCGAGGACGTCCCGGTAGAATGCCCTGGCCTTCTGGATGTCCCGGATGTGAATCGTCACCGCGTGGAGTCCCGTGATTACCTCTGTCATGCCTCGAGTCAGCTCCGGGGAGGTTGTTAAAGGCACCGGAGGGTCCGTCTCGGCTAGACCCAACGGCGGACCCTCAATGTGTAGTCGCGGTACTCTCCATCGAACTTGACCTCCAAGTACCGTTCTTCCCTAAGTATCTGCCTGCGGTCGACCACCATCATCACAGGAACGAAGAGGACCAGCGCCGGCAAGGAATTGAAGACGCAGGAGAGCCCGAGGTACATGAGAGCGAAGGACAGGTACATCGGGTTCCGGCTGAAGCGGTACGGACCGTCCTGGACCAGTTCAGTGGTCGGTTCCCACGGTTCCGGAGATGTCTTATGGCGGCCAAGTGTCCTGAAGGTCGTCGCAAACAGCGATAGCCCGACGACCAGAATCATGACCCCGAGTAGCTGAACCCAGATCCCGGGCCAAATGGGCGTTGAAAAGAAGAAGTTGACAATCCCCCCCAGGATGAGGCCTCCCAAGAATACGACCGGGGGCGGAACGCCTACACCTGCGGCCCTAGGAATCTCTGTCATGGTTTTGGGTTCCGAGATAGGTATTTAGTAGCTCCAACGAACAAATTCGGGATAGGCTCCAAGGGCCGAGGTGAGCGCAGCGAAAGAGGGCGCAGAATCCGTTTGGCGCTGTAATGACGAGCGCACGGCGGTCTTACCTCGAGATGGCATCGAGCGCCTGCGACACGTCTTGGACGACGTCCAGCGTGTCTTCGCACCCAGCGCTGAAGCGGATGAATCCCGGCGGGATTGCGTCCCCTCCCCAGCGAGCCCTTCGCTCTGCCGTCGAGTGGACCCCGCCAAAGCTGGTCGCTGACACGGCTATGTTGCACGCCTTCAGGAACCCATCGGCCTGCTCCTTCCCTTCCAGCACGAAGCTGACTATGGGGCCGTAGTGGAGCATCTGCTTGGAGGCTACCGCGTGCGAGGGGTCCTGCGGCAGCCCGGGGTACCTAACAGACCGCACTTCGGCCCTTGCTACGAGTTGGCGGGCGACCTCTAGTGCGGTCCTGCACTGTCGTTCGAGCCTCACCTCGAGCGTTGCGAGCGACCTGTGCGCCAGCCATACCTCCATCGGTCCGGGCACCGCTCCCTGCTGGGTCCTGAACGCCTGAAGCTTGTCTGCCCATGCCTGCTCACGGGCCGCCACGTGCCCAAGCATCAGGTCGTCGTGACCGGTGAGCCCCTTCGAGTCGCTGGAGAGCGAGAAGTCCGCGCCCAAATCCAAGGGCTTCTGGCCGAGCACCGTCGCGGTGGTGTTATCGACAGCAACCAGCACGCCTCTCCTGTGCGCCAGCTGGCTGAGCTCTGCCAGGTCGCAGGCGTCGAGCCCGGGATTGGTCGGCGACTCCAGCCACAGCAGGGTCGCCCCCTCGAGGAGCGCAGCTTGGGCGTTCCCGACCGTGCGGGCCTTCCTCACTTCGACCCCGCGCGACGCGAAGTACCCTTCGGCGAGCGCCCTGGCTCCGTAGTACCCGTCCGAGGGCATGACGACGACGTTGTCCTTCCCTCCGGGCTTCAGCGTCACTGCAAGGACGGCGGTGACCGCGGCCATGCCGGATGAGAACGCGATCGCAGGTCCTCCCTCGAGCTCGCCCAGCGCCCGCTCGAAGTTGGTCCAGGTCGGGTTGTGGTACCGGCCGTATGTGTAGGCCGATGTTCCAAGGTCCCCGCTGAACGCATAGGTTCCCGCAAAGGTTGGTCCGGGCAGAAACGGCTCTCCCTGGGAAGTCGCCGGCAGACCCGCCCGAATTACGCGCGTCCCGTCTCTCATACAACGTCGTGGTCCAGTTCTGGATTTATCCTTGGCGGCTCGAACGCGTTCAGCTGGTCGCCGAGCCCTTGGCTCGCTGGGCGGGAGCCTTGGTCTTCTCCAGCAGCACGTAGGTCATGGCGAGGTTGCTCCCCGCGCCTACGAAGCCCTGCCCGCCTCCCACGCCCCAGCACTGGACCACGCGATACCCCGCTGCTGCCCTGGTCTCGAGGGCCTGGAGGAGGTTCTCGCACCTTCCGGACTCCGCGAGAATGACGAATCTCTTGCTCGGCGACTCTGTTGTGAACCCTGTCATGCTTTCTCCGCAGCGCACAGCGAGAGGCGACCGATATATTGTTGCACCAGAAGAATCCCCAAACGGCCTTATAGAGAGGCACCAAGAAGCGAGGATGCGAGGACTGACAAAGGTTGGCACGAGTGAAGGATATCATGACGACGGACGTCCCGCGCGTGAAGGATTCGGCCACGGTGTTCGATGCCTCAGAGACGATGAACCGAACCAGGTCGACCGGCGTTGCAGTGGTCAATGAGGACAACAAGGTCGTAGGCCTCATCACAGAAAGGCGGCTGCTGACCGACTTTCTTCCGTTGAACAAGAGCCCGGGGGACGTGAAAGTGAGTCAGGTCATGGGCCCCTTCTACAGGATCAGTCCCGACGCCTCGACGAGGGAAGCGGCGAGGAAGGTCCTGGCGAACGATATTACAAGGCTCGGTGTCTTCGACGGCGACAAGTTCCTCGGCTGGGTTTCGCTCTCAGACCTGACTCGCGAGTTCGGCAAGAGGAGGCTGGTCAAGCTGCTGAGGCTGCATGAGGAGCCTGAGGAACCAGAGTTCCTCTGTCCGAACTGTCGAGACGCTTTCATGAAGAAGGTCACTAACGATGAGGGCGAAGTCCTGAGGTGGACGTGCCCCAACTGCAAGTACTCGCTCTAGGATTGGCTGCTCAAGACAACAAGGGAACGCGATTGGCGTCTGCCGAGCCGCTGAGCGTCAACATGAGAACGGCCGTAGGCCTGCTTGAGATCTTCACCATCGCAATCGTACTCGCGTTCTCCGTTACGGTCGCGACAGGCACAACCGAGATGCGACTTGTTGCAACGGCCGTCGTCACTCCGATAACATTCCTCAGCCTGGCCTTCATCTACTATTGCAGGAAGAGGAAGGCCTGGAGCTACGAGGGAGCCTGTATTTTGGGCGCGGTAGGAATCATCCTCCGAGTCGTCGTGAGCACTCAGCCGAGTCTCGAGGTAGGTGGCGGCCTTCCCGTTGGCGTAACAGCACTCTACATAGTATTGGGTGCGTTAGTTTCATTAACAAGCTACGAGTCCCTGCTGGAGTTGAGGAGCTAGAGGCGCGGCTTAGCGCTCTTCCCCAAGGATTTCGAAGAAGCCCTTCATCTTCCAGTATGTGTCTAGGAATTCCAGACCGCGCGTGGTGGCGCCGTAGGTGACCTCCTCCTCGTTCGTCGACCTTCTGACCAGACCGTTCGAGCACAGGGCTTCCACCATGGTCTTCAACCTGTCGACAGGGACCCCGACCCCGTACGACAGCCGGGTTATCCTGACCCCCTCGGGATAGCGCGTTATGACCTCGAGGACCTCGGCGTACAGGTCCATCTTCGACCTCTTGGAGCTCCTACGGCCCATGGGCGCCCCCTCTCAACGCCAAACTCTCCTAGAGCGGCGGATCCGGGAGCTTCGGCACCTTCTTAGGAGGCTCGTGGATGTAGAACTTCGAGGGTAAACTGAGGTCTTTCGTGTACGTGACCTGCTCTGCGACGCTCCCGCTCTCAATTTGCACCTCATCCCCAAACACGTGCTTTGCCTGGGAGTAGGCCCCTATCGTGACCCTGCGACCGTACACATCCTCTACGTTCGTCATCTGCCCGATTCTTTGCCTCACCTCCGACCATGGCGAAGGCCACTGGCCAAACCCGGGCTTCTCTCCGACCTCCACTCGCTCGGCGACCAAAGGTCCGGTGACCCTCGCACCCCTCCTGACCGTGATTGTGCTCGACTTAACACCGCGAGAGGTCTTTAGCTCGCCGCTCACGTCGGCCTCGCCGACGACGAACGCGCTCCCTGCACTGAGCCTTCCCTCTACTACGAGCTTCTGACAGTCGATGCGTTGCCCTACCTCCAACAATCCGAGGATGTTCAGTCCGTTGAGGACCTTCAGCGACCCCTTCACGTGCATCTTCCCCGGTACATCGAGCTCGTCAGTGCTCAGGTCGCCCTTCACCTCGACTATCCCCTTCACGTCCATGACCTTGCAGTAGGCGTCGCCCTCGAATTCTACCCTGCCCAAGACCGACAATCGATTCCCCCTGCTGTTTGCCGGAAGGGAGACGTGGCCGAAGGTCTGGAGCTCGCCGTATTCGAGGTTAGAGTTCGCCTCGAAGTGACCTCTAATCTGTGTGCTTCCGGTTATGGCACCTCCCCCGACCCGCGCATGCCCTCCGACGTGGAGGTCGACGATCTTGACCTTCCCCATGACGGACAAGTGACCCGCCACATCGACGCTCTCCGACTCGACGATATCACTGATTCTGACATGCCCACCTACGCGGACGCGCTTGGAGATGACGGCTTCCGCCTGAAGGTGACCTCCTACGTCGAACCCATCAGCTGTAGCCTTCCCGGAGACTTCGAGGGAATCGGCCACGTCGACACTCTCACGGACGGTGAGGTCACCGTGGACTACGACGGTGCCCCCGGTATGGGGGACGGCCCTCGTCTCAATGGCATTGCACTCGAGGCTGCAGTCGATTGTCGCTCCTCCTTCGAAGACGACGTCTCCGGCGACGACGACCTTGCCGCCTGACTCGGCCTTAATCGTCGCTTTGCGTCCAACCTGCAGATCGCCTTCGACGCGCCCGAGCTTGATAGTCTCACCCCGCTTCACCACCTGTTCTGGCATCAGCACCACCGACCCGTTCCCTCGTATAAGGTTCGCTCACGCCTTGTTAGTGCCATCTTGGCATCGCTCCAATCTCAACCTGAGCTTCGTCACCCCGACCTTGCCTCCCCACAGTTAATCGCAGCCACTGGGGGCGCAGATGGTTCAGCTCAATTATTTCCAGAGCACCCGACGTCGAGCCTCGATTCATTGGCTCTGCCCCCTCTACCTCGGCCTCAGGGCGCGCCGCGCCAGGAGTATCCCAAGTAATGCGAACAAGACGCCATAGAGGGCGAGACCTGCGATCTCTCCGGCGAACGAAGCCGCTTGGGAGGAAGAGAGAGACCCGTTCACTATCAGGAGCCTCGCGGCATTGCTAGCGAGGGAGACGGGGCTCGCCTGGGCGAAGGGCTTCATCCAGCTCGGGAAGAAGCTGATCGGGAAGAGGGCGGTGCTGGTGAACATGATGGGGAAGGTGAGGAAGTTGACGGCTGCGAAGAAGCTGTCGACGCTCTTGACGGAGATGGCTATCCCGGTGAAAAGGCCCGAGAAGACCGCAGAGAGGAGGGCGAAGACCAGCAGGACTCCGAGGAGGTCAACGAAGCCGAAGCTGCCGGCCAGCCTCAGGCCGTTCGGGACAACCAGGGCGAGGACGAATGTGATTGCCGCGGTCGCCATCGCCTTCGCGATGTTCTGGAGGACGGCCCCGAAGTAGATGGACGAGCGCGGGATTGGGTAGGTGCTGAGGGTGTCGACGTAGCCACTTATCCTGTCCAGGACAACATCGACGCCCATGAAGCTCATGGTGGTAAGCGAGACGATGCCTATGACTCCGGGCGTGAGGAAGGTGATGTAGTTGACCGCTCCACCGAAGGTCTGTTGGAAGATTCCCAAAGAGCCTCCTCCGAGGGGGGAGGGAGAGAGTGCGTTGGCCGGATTGAAGGAGTTCCCGAAGAGCACCAACCAGAATATCGCCTGGAGTAGCGCCGCGACGACGGCGAATGGGTTCCGGAGCCACTTCGTGATGGCCCGCTGGCCTAGAGCGAGGCTCTCGGATATCATGCGGACGTCACATCCTTGGCGACGGGCGCAGACGGAGTGTGACCGTTGGACCGCGGCTCCTCTGCGTCCCTCATCGACCTGCCAGTGACCTCGAGGAAGACCTGGTCCATCGTTGGCTTGGTGAAGGAGGTCTCCCTGATCTTCAGGCCCTTGGCGGTTATGCTGGAGATGATACTTGGAAGTGCCGTCTCGAGCTTGGGCAGCTTCAGCCTGTACGAGTCTCCGACGCGAGTCACTTGGGAGACTCCGTCCATCCGCTCCAGGAAGCTGGTGAAATCACTGCCTCCGTCGGCGAACTCGATGGTGAGTATGTCGCCGTGCAGGCTCTCCTTGAGCTCCGCCGGGGAACCCGAGACGATGATCCGTCCGTGGTCCACTATCGCGACCCTGCGAGAGAGGAGGTCAGCCTCCTCGAGGTAGTGGGTTGTCATGAATATGGTCAGTCCGTCCCTATTGAGCTGCTGAAGGTAGTCCCAGATTCTCGTCCTCGTCTGAATGTCGAGCCCGACCGTAGGTTCGTCTAGGAACACGATCTTCGGCTTGTGAATCAGCGCGGTAGTGAGCTGGAGCCTCCTCTTCATCCCGCCCGAGTAGGTGCTGACCCTCATCTCCCCGGCGCTCTCCAGCTCGACCAGCCGGAGGAGCTCCCGCGCTCGTTCCAGTGCGACGTCCTTCGGGACGTGGTGGAGCTTCGCTGAGAGCAGGAGGTTCTCGGTCCCCTTCAACTCGTTGTCGAGCGTCACCTCCTGCGGCACAACGCCGATGATTGACCGGACGGCGGCCGGCTCTTTGCTCACGTCATGGCCCGCTACCATCGCTCTGCCCTTGGTGATCGAGGCGAGCGTGGCGAGAATCCTCATTATGGTGGTCTTCCCTGCCCCGTTGGGACCCAGGAGCCCGAAGATCTCTCCCTCATCCACCGAGAAGGTGACTCCGTCCACGGCCCTTGTCGAGGGAGGGTAGACCTTCGTCAGGCTCTCGACTTGAACAGCCTTCGCCGACTGCGTGTTCATTGGGACCGAAATTCTGAGCTTGCGAATTAATAGTCAGTGCACCTTGAATGGTCACTGAACGTTAGTGTCATCATTCGGCCTGCCTGCGAGGCCCCGCCGGGTCCTCCCATCTGGCGGCCCCGTCAACCGACCAGGTACAGCAGAGCGAAGACGCCGACGAGGGAGAGCATTACTCCAACCAGCTGGTTGGGTTCGAGGCGCTCGTGGAGGAAGACCATCGCATAGATTATGACCACAGCGGCTCCCATGCCCGACAGCGCGGCCACGACTGGCAGGGCGCCCCCTCCCAGCGAGACTGCGAAACTGAACGAGAGGAACCCTACCGCCTCGAGGGCGCCCATCGCGACGACGGTTCCCGATAGGCTAGCCCTGTCCGGCTTCACGCTCTCCTTCATAATCGGGGCCACCCCAAAGCCCGTCACGGTACCGACGGCCCTGAGAAACAGCACCGGGACGAAGTAGCCGACGATGGGAGTGACGTAACCGACGCACAGGTACACGCCCCCGAACGCGAGGGCGGCCATCACCGCAGATCCGACGCCGACCGTTAGGAACGCCGGCCCCTTCCCGGCGAGCGCTTCACGCAGCTCGGAGAACTTGGTCGATAGGAGCACGACGCCGACTATTATCGCCGCTAGCGCCAGGGCCGTCCGGAACGTGAGAACCTCCCCCAGAAGCAATACCGCCAGGATTGTGGTGACCGCAGGGTACGTGTACGCTATCGGCGCGACCACGGAGACCACGCCCTTTTCGAGCGCCCTGTAGAGAAGGACGAAGGCGAAGAAGAACACGACACCCGTGACCAGCATCAGCGCTGAGGACAGCGCAGTGAGGCTGATTGGTGGCCGGAGTATCGGCAGCAGGAGGAGCAGGGCCGCGACAGTGGCCACATAGACATACACGGTCGTCCGGTAGTAGCCTACCCGCTGCGACTGCCTGCGCGACAGGAAGTCGGCCGTACCGTAGCAGAAGGCGGTCAAGAGGCCGAGCAACTCCGGCAGGTATGTCACTTGGGGCGGTGTACCTCCTCGACGTACCCATCAACCTCGGCGTTTTAAGCACGGACACCGGGTCGCGGTACGCGGAGACTGCTGTCGTTGCGCGGTGGCTAGAGTGCCTCGGGGCGCTTCCCGACCACTGGAGACGCTGCGGTGGTGGCGTTTCCACGGAAGAGAATCGTACTTAGCCTTATTACCGTTCTATGATTGCCTCTCCCCTGGAGTTCCGAAGCGTTTGGGCGAGTCTGCCATCCCTCACTCCCCGGGGCCGGCCGAGGTGCATTCGGCCTCCAACTACCTTTCGAACTTCATCCTGGGCTGCCAGGACGGACTTGTGAACGTGCTCGGAATCCTGCTGGGACTGACGGCCGCCACGAGCGACGTCAGGTTGATCTTCGTCGGGGCTCTTGCAGCGCTCGGCGCCGAGTCGATATCGATGGGGGCGGTAGCCTACACATCTACCCTGGCGAGGAGGAAGCAGTACCTGAAGGAGGTCAACCGAGAAAGGACCGAGATCAAGGAGGTGCCGCATCTGGAAAGGGAGGAGGTGAGAGACGTCTTCAAGAGATGGGGCTACAAGGGCGAGGAGCTCGAGAAGGTGACCGACCTCATTGCCTCCAAGCCGAAGGCATGGCTCGAGTTCATGATGTCCCACGAGCTTCGGCTTCAGCCGGTCGACGCGTCCGAGCCCAGGAGAAGTTTCTTGGTCGTGCTCAGCTCCGCTGTCGTCGGCTCGATAATACCTCTGGTGCCCTACTTCCTGGTTGGCAAGGACCTCTTGGAGGGTGCTCTCGGTTCGGTGGCGGTCAGCGGCGTGGCCCTCTTCATCATCGGATACTTCGAGGCGAAGACGACCATCGGGTCGCTCTGGAAGAGCGGGCTTCAGATGGCCGCGATCGGCCTGGCCGCGGGACTGGCCGGTTTCCTGATAGGGCACTTCATCGGCGCCTCCCCGACCTAGCTCTGCCCAGACTGCACGAACGATCTACGCGGAGGGCTCATCGACCTTCTCGGCGTCGGCCTCCGGGGCACGATGGAAGAAGCCCCAGCGTCTCACCGAGTACTGGGTCAGGTAGAGGTTGAGAGCAATGAAAACCCCAGAAAGAATCTTGTGAGGCCAGTAACCCCATGACCAGTACCCCGCGAGGAAGAGGGGCGGGTACTCTATGAAGAACAGGCCAAAGAACAGAATGGCCGTTATGAGCACCTGATACTTGAACTCCGACGTTCGAGGTCCGGACATCCGCGGCGACTTTCCTCCTTTTCTCCGCCTCCGTGCTTCACGATTTAACCGTGTCCCGACACCTGACGGTCGGCGGAAGGGAGAGAACCGATCGAAACGAAAAGGCGATATCCTAGAAGCGGACGACACGCGCCGATGGCCCCGACCCGGATAATCGTTGGGATTGGAGACTCGACGACCGCGGGCACACCGGGATTCCGTTCGCCCATTGAGGCCCCTCCCGCAGGCCGTGGAAACCCGGAGAGCCAGTACGCTTACTGGATGATGAAGGCCTACCCCGAATGGGCGGTCTTGAACAGAGGAATAAACGGCCAGCGCTCCGACGAGATACTGTCTCGGTTCGAAAGAGACGTCGTGGCGGTAAAGCCCGCGATAGTGATAATCTTGGCAGGGGTGAACGACATATTCCAACGGCGCAGCGCGGACTCGGTAGAGCGCAACCTTCAGGCGATGTACAAGCTCGCTGAGCGCAGTAAGACAGTCCCGGTCGCGGCGACGGTCCTTCCCTACAACATCGCGAGCCGGGAGGAGTCCCGGTCTATCCTTGAGGTCAACGCGTGGATTGAAACAGAATCTAGGGCCCGGGGCATGCTATTCTGTGACACGAACCTCGCGGTCAGGGACAAGGAGAACCCTCACCTTCTCGCTTCGACCCCAGACGGGCTTCACCCTGACGTCCAGGGATACAGGAGGATGGGAGAGGCGCTCTCAACGACTCTTGAGGATGCGGGCTACTAGCGGCCTACACGCCAAACGTGGCACCCCATGAAGCGGTGCATTGCGACTATTGTCGTTCCACCTACTGGTTGAATCTAGTCGAGCGCCGCTCTCCAAGGTCCTGGGGAGCCATCGTATCGCGCTGAGTTTAAGCGGAGGTGCTCCGATTAAAGGCGTTCGCAGGGACGAAGGGACGGCTGCGCTGTCCGAAGGCGCCGAGGCTGGATTTGGTTCAAGAGGCCCTTCACGACTTGAAATACTCGTAAATATCGGCCACCGCCCCGTCAAATGGCATGAACAGCGAAAGGGCATGGGAAATCATAGGTGCCAACCTCGATGAGTTTGTGAGGACGATGCTGACCGTCCAGAAGGGCGCTTGGATTGACGCTTTCTGTGACCCATCGGGGACGAAGCTGTCCTTCTCCAAACCCTCGGCTGTCGCGAACGTTCCACTCTGCAAGGTGACCGCTCCCGACCTGGAGAATGACTACGGCGTCTATCCCCACCTCAGCGGATTCGTCAACGATGATGGAGAAGAGATTCCGAAGGACGGGCTGGCAGCCTACCTCGTGCAGTACATCGTCGGGGCGAAGGATGGGGGCGCAGAGTGGGGCTGGGAGTTCAAGGTCAGCGGGGATAGTTGAGCCGCAGCCACGCTATGAGCGGGCCCCAGGACCCACCGGGAAATGCCGCATGCCGCCCGCCAGGGATGACGAAGAAATCTTTCCTGCTGCCTCCGATGCTATCGAATAACGCCTTTACCGAATCCTCTGAGAATAGCTCGTCCTGATTACCGACGCCCACCAGCACCGGGACGTCCACGCTCCCGGAGACGACAAGGTTGGGAGAATCGATCTCGTTTCTGCCCAGCATCCTGACGACTGACCAAGCGCTCGTCCCGTAGAGGGTCGAGTAGAACCGGGCCGTGTAATGGAAGTTGAAGAGCGGGTCGCCCTGACCACCCATTCCCTGGCGACGGTACTCGATCAGCGGACTTCGCGGGAGGAGCGTGATGCCGAGGAGCGTCCTGAGTGCGACACCTGCGGGAGGCTTGCTGTACGCGCCGGGCCTGATCTTCCTTCCCGCACTTAGAAGAATCAGACCGTCGACGTTCGCGGGGCAGCTGTTCATCGCCACCATCGCTGATAGGACGCCGAGGCTGTGTCCGAGCACGACCACCTTCGAAAACCTGCCCTTCAGAAACGCGAGTGTCTCGCATAGGTCCTCGGACAGCCTCTCTCTGCTCGGGTAGTCTCCCCTTGTTCCATCGGACCTCCCATGCCCTCTCAGGTCCATGCCGAACACATCGAATCCCGCTTCTGCAAGCTCCCCTGCGAGCAACTTCCCATACGGCTCGCTGTACGCGGTTATCCCATGGAGGACCAAAATCGCCAGATCAGTTCTGGAGCCGCCTACCCAGTGCCTCAGGAAGATGGTCTTCCCATCAGAGGTCTTGACCAGCTCGTGAGGTCCCTTGAACTCCTCCCTCAGTTTGGCCACGTCGGGGGCCGTCACGCTACGCACCCGCCTGCTCCAGCCGGCTTCTGGGTTCTGCCAATCCTTCCCTCGCCCCATCCCTCAGGAGGCGCTGCCAGGAACCAACACAGAGGAGTACTTCTCGCGCAGCGGTTTCTTGTCGAGCTTTCCTGTGCTCGTCTTCGGCAGGGGCTCGGCAACGATTATGATTCTCTCAGGCACCCAGAACTTCGTGATCTTGCCCTCTTCCACGTGCCTCATGAGGTGCGCCTTCAGCTCCTGCTCGCTCGCGATCTTCCCTTGCTTGAGGTGGACCATCGCGACGGGCCTCTCGCCCCACTTCTCGTCCTTGGCCCCGATGACGGCAGCCTCGAACACGGATTCGTGGTGCATCAGGAGGTCCTCGAGTAGGAGGGTGGATATCCATTCACCGCCGCTCTTCACCACGTCCTTCAGCCTGTCTCTTATCACCAGGTATCCTCTCTCGTCGACCGTTGCAAGGTCCCCGGTGTGGAGCCATCCTCCCGCCCAGAGCTCCGCGCTCCTATCGGGTTCCCTGTAGTAGCCCTGCGTGGTCCAACCGGAGCGAACGACGATCTCGCCCAGCGTCCTGTCGTCGCGGGGCACATCCTTCATGTTCCCGTCCACCACCCTGACCTCGACGAGGGGAATCGGAATACCCGTCTTGAGCAGCACCCTGTCGAGAATCTCGTCTTCGTCCAGCCCGCGAAGGCTGTCGGTCGGAGTCCCCAGCGTGAGAACGGGGGCCGTCTCGCTCAGGCCGTACCCCGTCATCACTTTCACCCCCAGCCGACCCGCTGCAAGTGCGACCCCCTTGGGGAGAGCAGCCCCGCCTATCACGACACGCCACCTCGAGAGCGCGTCACGGTATTCGGCGGCCTGAGGGTGGTTGACCACCATGTTGAGGACCGTTGGCACCATGTCGGAG
>Ga0326728_10013862_pt1 | contig 17340 bp, 18 predicted proteins | sample MB3enrmetagenome_FD_207602 | JGI IMG/M metagenome (GOLD analysis project Ga0326728, IMG submission 207602) | Lab enriched peat soil microbial communities from McLean, Ithaca, NY, United States - MB31MN | ecosystem: Environmental > Terrestrial > Soil > Wetlands > Peat | place: USA: New York... | reverse complement strand
TGAGCGCTGCGCTGCGCCGTGAGCGGTCGGATACGCAGGCAAGCCGCCTGCTCAAAAACCCTAAGGATTTCGTCATGGAACAGATTGAACAAGCCGCGATCGTTGCGACCCTCGTCCCCGAACACCGGCGATTGGCTTTCTTACCGCGCCACTTCGACACGCACATGATGGTATTCGAGCGGCAGCTGTATTCGCAGATGCGGCATTTGTGTGCCGATTACGACGGCGGTTGGTGGAATTTCTACGACCTGAGCAACGGCGGCTGCTATTTGTCGCCCAGTGCCGCCGAAACGTTTCGGATTTGGGTGCCCGGCAATGATTTCGAGGGAACGTTGAGCGCCGATGCGACCGGGGTGACGGTCACGCTCTTTACCTTGAGTCACCTCGCCTTCCGCTTTCCGAGCTGTGAGGTGTTTACCGAGCGGTTTCATCAACTGCGCGATTTCGCCTGCGAGCACGTGGAGCGGCGCCTGATTCTCGCGGCCATCGATTGACCGCTCGGCAGCGCGGCGGTCCGATGGCCGCCGCGCCTTCATTGCGATCGGGTCGCGCTGCGCGCGCTCGGGGTGGCGCGGTTAGACCGGCCGACGGCCGAGCGCTTTGTCGATTTTCTGATCGGTCTGGTACTGACTCAACGCATACACCGCCCAAATCGTCGCGGGAAACCAGCCGATGAGGGTGATCTGCAAGATCAAGCAGATGACACCGGCGAACGGTCGACCGATGGTGAAGAAGGTGAGCCTAAGGCAAGAGGAAGGCGATCAGCAGGCGCATCGGAATCCTTCAGTCTTTATAGAACCAGAGGGGGTCCTTCGGAGTGAATGGTAGCAAGGGTGCCGGGGAGCGGGGATGGGAGTCGAGATTCCCCCGGTGCGCAGCAGAGGGGATTTGATGGTGGGTGGGTGACGGTGTTGAATCTATGAGTGTTGGCGGTGGGGATTCTTCGGGCGCCGGCGTGGGGTTCGATTGCAGTGACTGAGGTCAGAGAGATTTTTTTTCGGGATCTCTCGAAGAGGATGCGGACTTGCAACGGGCGTGAGTGGGGCCAGTGCTGGGGCTAAAACTCTGACCTCAATCCCGAATCCTGGGCGCGTCTCGGCGCGGCCGCGACCACGCTCCTTCGGGTTCGCTCGACGCTCATCCCGCATCCTGCGGGACTTAATGCCCTGTGGATCGCTCGCGCTGGCGTGGTCCCCACGCGGAGCGGTGCTCGATTGCGCTCCTGGTCTGGTGTGACGGTGGCCGCGACGCGTGACCTCGAATAGTGATTAAGAGGGGTTGCTGGCTTGCCGCGGTGTCAGTGCGCCGATGACTCGGCGCGTACCACGCCGGTGCTCGCGGTCAAGTACCGTCCGCGCGGATGAACGGCCTCCTCCCCGTGCCGGGTCCCCTCCATTAATTCCGCTCCCGTGCCTTGAGCGCTCGCCTGCGGCGTGCAGCGACAACGCCGCCGGCAATCCGCCGGCTCTACTGGAACTCAAGGCCATGAAATACTCCACTCGTTCGTTGACTCATCGCTCGCATAGCGGTCAGCTGGTGAGCCCTCCCGACACGTTCAGCACGGACTTCGTGCGCGATGCCGCAGTGGGTTTACAGTCCGTGCCCGATGCCGACATCGTGGCGGCCGCATTTCGTATCTTGGCGAAACGGGTAGCTCACGGGTCGCTCATCAAGAACATGGAAGCGGCGAAGCAGTATCTGATCCTGCGCTTTGGCGAGCTCGAGCATGAGGTGTTCGCGGTGCTGTACTTGACGTTACGTGGAGCGACTGTTTATGTGCAAGCCCCGCGTCTTTCGGCAGAGATAGCCTGATATTGCCGATCGTACTCAACATTACTTCGGCGCCGGTTCATGGTGTAGATCCGCACTTCCCGCGGTTCTCTTGGAGCACACCATGCGTCATCGTGTATTTCCCTCCTGTTATTCGACGAGCTATGCCTCATCTCCTGTCGCACCCTGGCTGGACGCGTTCTCAACCACGGCGGACGACACAGAGATGGGAACGAAGCGCGGCGCGGCCATAGCCGGTGGCCGCGTGCCAAGTTATCGGGATACCCTGCGGTTATTTCTCCCGTTCGTCGCCAAGGGTACAGGCCGGCCTATCAGTCGATTGCAACTCGCAGAGTTGAGTCTCGAGCAGGTACTCGGATTTCTGCGCCACATGGAGGAGGACCGGCATAATAGTGTCGCAACCCGGAACCAACGGCTCGCTGCACTGCGAACATGTCTTCGAGTATCTCGGTCGGCGCAGCCCAGAGGCTCTTCGCCTGTGCGAACAGGTCGCGGTGATTCCCAGCAAACGCACGCCAATGCCCGACACCCGGTTCATTTCACGGGACGACGTGCAGGCGCTATTCTCTCGTTTACCCAACTTGGGCAGGCTCGCGCTTCGCGACCGAGCTTTGCTGCTGTTCCTCTACAACACCGGTGCCCGAGTCCAGGAGGTCTCGGACCTGCGCATTGCACACCTGACGTTGGAGCGGCCACCCTCCGTGCGATTGCTCGGGAAGGGAGGCAAGTGGCGGGCGTGCCCCCTCTGGCAGGAGACCGCCGAGCAGCTTGCTTCTGCTCGTCGGTCGACGCGTATCGGAGCCCGACGGCGCCGTATTTATATCCGGTTCGGGACGACCGCTCACGCGCTTTGGGATTTACAAACGGGTACGCCGCCTCACCGTCGATGTAGAGACCACGGGCGCTGGCGATCAACGGCGCGTTTCTCCGCACGTGTGGCGACACACGGCGGCCGTCCATCTGCTGGAAACCGGTGTCGATGTCAACGTCATCCGGGGTTGGCTCGGGCACGTCAGCCTCAACACGACCCACCGTTACGCCGAGATCACGATGCGTATGAAGGCGCAAGCCATGGCGCTGTGTGTCCCGTCCGGATCGAACAGCGCCGTTCCCTGGAACGATGATCCCTCGCTGCTAAATTGGCTGACCAGCCTTTGATCCGGTCTGCCGGTCCCGACCGCAAGGTCGGGGCCGGACTCCATCGAACTGATACGGGCGATTCCCGTTCTGGTATCCCATACAAGAGACTAAATTTGGGAGTCGCATGTTGGGTCCAGTCTCGGGGAGACTACGGCGTCATCAACGCATTCAACGGCAGCCATGCAGGAGCTTGAAGGACATGAAGCCGGCAGAAGGAGGTGGGGCATTGCCTGGTCCTTTGATCCTACGCCATCGGTCTCGCCGTCAAGGCGCTCCGTTGCTCACGCGCTCACGCGCGTTCCTCTACTCGCCGCGTAGCCTTGCGGCCAGCCTGTGACGGGCTGCGCTGCGATGGCCTGACTCCGGACTCGGGCAATCCGCCCGATCAAGACCGGAGAACGAATAACGATCACACTCGCTCGGACGGGAATTGGTAAAAGCACTGTAAGCGCAGCGATTGCTGCGGCCGTAGCGATCGCACGATCTAATAACGCTGAAGCCAGGATGCGATTTGCAATGACTGAAGGCACCAGACCCTCCTTGTTTAAGGCTTCTCCTTAATCACGCACCTATACCAAGATCGACCGACATAACAGTTACAAAAATGTGAAGATTGCGTATCATAGATAAACAACTAAGACAGCGACATTTGTAGATTTCCACGCATGACTTCAACGCTGACCATGGTAACGCAAGCCAGTTGCGGGCGCGGCGCTTGTCCCTGCATTGCCAGTGCCCGTGGAGTTCCAGCAATCCGCACCGAAGGCGACTCCCCAGAAATAGTAGCTGTTGCCGCCGCATGAAGCGTTCGACCAGTAGGAAGTTTGCGCCTGCGCGCTCCCCGCCCAGGCAATCGCACATACCACTGCGAATACCGAAATCATCAATTGCTTCTTCACACATGCTCCCTGTGGGATCGAATTTGCTGGCGAACGTCAATTCAATAATCGGTTTACGAGTTGAAGTCCGCTCTTCACGAGATCGCGAACTTATTTGTAACCCCCTAGTTTTCGTGTAGCAGACAATTTTCGCAGCACAATGAAAAATTCATGACAGTGCTGCGGTCTGGCGAATGACAGCTCTCCTGCCACCTATTCGGGACAACTGATGTCTCAAAGTGGCCGTCCAGAGACCGTCGCCCGGCGTCGGCCGCCCACCGCGAACTCTTGACCCCATATAGGATGCGACCGGCCGCTTCCGAGCAATCAAATCGCGAACTTTCCCCAAAAAAAACGAGCATTGGCGCCGGTGCAGCCTAGAAGAATCAATTCCTTGCGAGACAATGATGTCGGTCCCTTAACTCATTCATTGAGGCCGCCCCGATTGAAGGGGTTAATCGGACAGAACGCAATCCCTTCGGGACGGCGTCGGTATGCACAAACCGGTTTAGTCGGTATGCTCCTGATCTCGGCTACCCGAATTTTGCCTGTGGCGGGATAAGTGATTACCGGAGATTCGATAGAAGATAAATTCGCATATGTTGGTCGCCTGGTCACCGACCCGCTCTAGATTCTTGGCAATGGACATGAGATGCATTCCCGTATCCATTGTTTTCGGATCATCCTTCATAGATTTGACAATCTCGCGCAGCAAGTCAGTCCTTAGCGCATCGAGCGCCTCGTCGCTGCGCCAGGTTTCAACTGCGAGATTGAGGTCTTTTTCACGATAGGCCCGAATGGTATCTCGCAGCATCTTCAAGCTCTGCTCACCCATGCGCGCGATTGAAAGCAGACTCGCCGCGGAAACATCGCTCGGCAACGCCATCGATTGTTTCGCGACATGGACAGCATAATCGCCAATCCGCTCCAAATGCACCGCAGCCTTGAATGCGCAGACCACATGGCGCAAATCACTCGCGGCGGGTTGACGAAGTGCAATTAATCGCACCGCCGAATCGTCGATCTGCAATTCCAACGTGTCTTCGCGACTATCGCCTGCGATCACGCTCGCGGCAACGGCCGAATCGCGCTCTTTGAGCGCTAGCATGGCCCTCTCAAGCTGACTGATTCCGTACAATCCCATGCCCACTACCAGATCGTCCAAACGATCCAACTCGCGGTCGTAAACATTCATCGTATGTGGCGTGGACATCGTGAAATTCCTTGGGCTAACCGAATGGACCGGTGACGAGTCTGGCCGGCCCCGACGTGTTCATACAGGTATGTAATATCTCTGTAGATCGGAGACTCACCCAGCGTGCGGCATATTGTATGTCACGGTGCATTGAGGCGATTTGATTTCGAAACAAACACGCCGAGGACGATTGTTCGAGTTTGCAGCGGCCGGACGACAATTTACAATGGCAACTTCCCTCGCGGTCGCGGTAACGCAATGTCGAATGCCGATCTGGAAACGGGGAACTGTTAGAAACAGTGGGGCGACTACGGGAGTCAATGGGAATTCCATCTGGAAACAGCCGTGTTGGCGGCGTAGCGCCTGCCGATACGGTTAGACGGGTTTTCGGGATGACTGGCGCAAATTTACCGCAGAAAACTCCACTGAGCCCGCCAGTCAGAATTGGAAAATTTTGCGTCGCCCAACTGCATCTCATCCAAGTTAGCCTACTCTAAGAGGCGAGCGTCCGCTTCGCGGCAACCAGTTCAGAACCGTCAATGACGGTTCGTGGCCGAATCTGGCGGTTGCAGCTCCCCGTAAGCCGACATTCAATCGCGAGGTCGCGCCCGCGCCGCGAAACCGAGCCCGCCCAGCGCGCTCAGCATCAGCCACACGGATGCGGGGAGTGGGACAGGTATCGCGCGCTCAAGCCAGACACCAACCCCGGGGTTCGTCTGCGATGGCGCAAAGGAGATGCCGTCGCTGATCGCTGTGACGAACGGCGTTGAATAGGTTGGTGAGGTCCCGGCTTCGATACCCGAGGCGAATGGCCCACCGCTGCCGTTCGCGAGGCCGGCTGCATCATAAAAATTGGCGGCAGTACTAGTGAGGCCGAGCAGCTGGGCCGTCGACACGCCCTGAGTAACGTCTGCAGCGACGTTTGATGTAACCGTACCGCCAAGGGTCAATGTCGTCGATGGACCGGCGTCATTCAAAAGCGTCACGACTTGGGAATCGCGCGCTATCTGCCAGCCGGCATAGGTTCCGGTCACACCGGTCTGCGAAGCAACGCTCGAAACCGAATCGCCTACGGTCTTCGTCAGGCTCAGCCATTCAAGGCCCGTTGCCGAGTCCACTATGACCGAACTGGCGCCCCACACCGGGTCATTGATGGCAACGACCGTGGCGTGAGATACCCCCGCAGCCACAAGACTTACAACACCGCCGAGCAAGATTGTTCGCATGAACGTGGCAACGATCTCGGCGGCCAAGATTCCCTTCGGCGAGTTGCGCATCGGCCATCCCCAAGTGAATTATTGTCGTTAGTCGGTCATATATAGCCTAGGTCATCTCATAAGCATGTCAGCGAAGTGAAAGATTGGTAACACGGCGGCCTCGCGCCGCTGAGGATCTAACAGAGCCGACTCATTTTGAATGTCAGCTTTCTGGCAGATATCTCAGCCTGGTGGACGTCAGGTTGGGGCCGATCAGCGACTGATTCTCGGCCCAGAAGCTGCCGGTCAGTCCGAAAACCTACAGTCGCACGCAATGGGCGCTCTTGACCGCCTTTGCGGCCGGTCGAGAATGTCCGCTGTCGGGCCTCGTGAAGGATAGAGAGCTGCGGATCTCGCCTGTGATTCATGACCGAAGGGTCGAGCAGACGACCGGTGATCGCGGTGTTGGGCTCGGGCGGACCTATCCGGCCTGTTCTCCGACGTATGCCGCCCAGGGATAAGGACTCGGTCGGAGCCTTAGATTCATGTCCGCGGTGCGCAGAAAATCGTTAAGGTTTCTAAAGTTAGCAGCGGGGGAGTGGATGTCTGCAAATGCCACCCATAGTCGAATCGGGAAGCCTTGCTCCTCCGCGAACTCCAGCACTGCATGTGCTAGACGATGCTGATGCCCGGTACCGTAGAACTCTCTCCTAAGGAAGAAATCCTCTATTTCTATGAAATCTTCGCCGTCTCGAAGCGTCATGAAGCACCAACCTATTCGGAGGTCCTCGGCCATGTCCCATAAGTCGATGATCGCGCAGGCGTGTCCGAGCGCGGGGTTCGGAAAGACGGAAAGGCGACTAACGTAATATTTTCCCTTTGCTTTGTACTTGCTCGCCAACTCAGCAACTCGCCGGGCATCTGGGCGACACGGTCCTGGTTCCCTAGGCAAAGACATCCACGCATCACTTAGATATGCACTGAAATAGTCGTAAGGCAGATACCCGAACCCGTTCTGACCCCACTGTCTACCCCAAGAGTTAGCGAATGTGATGAGGCGCGCTTCGTCGCTATAACCGACAGCAAGCATGGCGTGCTGTGCTTCTAGGAAGCTTGAACCATTACTTGGCGACCCAATCCGGCCGGTCACGAATGACCGTTCCCTGGCAGCCAATCTACAATTCGTTATGGCTTGTGCTCATGCTGGGCAAGTACACGGTGCGGATCGACCCGAACAAGCAAGTACGTGATCTGTTCTGACGTGATCTCGACGAAGCCGTGAGCGGTATTCGGGGGAATGACAACAACGTCACCTGGGCCGACTCGCTGCCTCGTACCGCCAGTAATCACTTTGCCAACCGAACTTGGACCAATCAGGGTATGCACGTCAGGGTCGTCAGATGGAAGCTCGGTCTCGCAGCTCTCGCATTTGGACTAATCAGCAACTCTGCGCCAGCCGATAGCTAGGCCCTTTTCTACTTCCATGCCGACGCCACCAGCGCTGACTTTGCCATCTGTGATCCACGACGCGTTATAGAAAGCCCCGGCCTTTTCGATGACCAGATCAGGTAGACCTCAACGCCGGAAAAACACTTCGTTTTCCCGCAGAAAAACACATATCGAATTGGTAACCCCTTGGCTTCCTGATGGAAACCAAAACAGACCAGCGACTACGCCTTCTCCCCCACTTGTAACTCCGCAGATTTGAAGGGAACTCCGCAGCCTCCAATCCCGCAGTACCCATTCGGATTCTTCGCGAGGTACTGCTGGTGATACTCCTCCGCGTAATAGAACTCTGGCGCTTCGATGATTTCAGTGGTGATCGATCCCAACCCCACTTTGGCGAGCGCTGTTTGATATTCCGCGCGTGATTGCTCCGCCTGTCGCAGCTGTTCAGGACCGTATGCGTAGATGCCGGATCGATACTGCGTGCCGACGTCATTACCCTGACGCATGCCCTGCATGGGGTCATGAGACTCCCAGAACACGCGCAGCAGGTCGAGGTAATCAATATCCTTGGGATCGAAGATCACACGCACCACTTCGTTATGTCCGGTCTTGCCCGTGCACACCTCCTCATACGTGGGATTGGGTGTAAAACCGCCGGCGTATCCCACGGCCGTGGCGTACACCCCGTCGGTTTGCCAGAATTTTCGCTCGGCTCCCCAGAAGCAGCCGAGCCCAAAAAGGGCGAGCTGTGTGCCCGCCGGAAACGGCGGTGCGATGCGGTGGCCGGTTACAAAATGACGCCCCGAGATCCGAATAGGCTCGCTGCGTCCGGGAAGTGCGTTTTCACGCCCCGGCATGACGGCGGTTTTTCCGAATATGCCCATGGCCACAGTCTGTGGCCGGGACCGCTGGGATTCAAGGCTTGGATTGCGCCAACCCGGGCGATGCACTGCTGGGGGGCGTCCCGCCGGATGCGGCCGAATCCACCGGAACCAAGGGCAGGTTATAGGCATCCACCTTGGTCTTGTCCTCCCGCTCCTGGCGCAACTTTTCCTGCGCCAGACGCAACTGCTCCCGGCTGCGCTCGAACTCCGCGCTGCGTTTGGCCTCCTCGGCGGGGTCCACATCCTTTGCCAGGCGCTCGATGGCGACCCGAGCATTCAGGCAGTCAGAGCTGGTCCGCGCCGCGGCCGGATTCTCATTGCATTTCATCAATACGCCATCCAACGTTACGCGATCCTCCATGAGTTCGGCGACCGTCATGGACGGAACGCGTTTCGGAGTGCAGGCAGCGCTGCCCAAAACAGCTGCGCATAGCCATCCACAGGCTACGATATGTTTGGTTGTGTATGGCATATGGCTTCTCAGCTCCCATGGTATACAAATGCCGCAACGGCGCGAGTCTGCGGCTGTGACGCGCCTCACGGCTTGACAATGTTCTGCCGTCCCCCCGTCGGGCGCGTGAACTTGCGCACGTCGGGCGGCGGCTGTACCGTTCGCAGCCATGGCCACACGCAACCCAAACGAGGCTCCCAAGCTCGACTTCGAGACGGCGATGCGCGATCTAGAGGAACTCGTCGAGCGCTTGGAACAAGGCGACCTACCCCTCGAGGAGTCATTGGCCGCGTTCGAACGCGGCGTGATGCTGACGCGAAGTTGCCAGACGGCGCTCAAGGAAGCCGAGCAGAAGGTCGAAATTTTACTGAAAAAAGCGGGCGAACCTGCGGTTGAAGATTTCGACGCCGACGAAGCCGACGCGACCTGAGTTAGAGCGTTTTTTTCGGCAACTTCTCCAGCATAGACCGATACTTACCGCCAGATGGATGTACCCCGAAAGCGGCGTGCGGGCCAATTCCGGCCGAATCGTCTAAGATCATTGAACTTCGCGGTTTCGGCACAATGTCCGGCAAAACCGCATCAGCAGGAAATTCGCGAAAAATGAACGTCGTTGCCGCCAAGAAACCCACCGTGTCGCCCATCGAAGACGTGCAGGGCCGCTCCGATACGCGTCGGATACCCATCAACAAAGTCGGCATCAAGGACATCTTTCATCCGGTCAAGGTGAAAGACCGCGCGCGCGGCGAGCAACACACCGTCGCTAATTTCAATATGTATGTGAACCTGCCGCATAACTTCAAGGGCACGCACATGTCGCGCTTCGTCGAAATCCTGCATCACGAGCGTGAAATATCGGTCGACTCTTTCGGCACGATGCTGAAGGAGATGACGGAACGCTTGGATGCGACTTCCGGCCACATTGAAATGACTTTTCCGTATTTCGTGATGAAGAAGGCGCCGGTGTCCGGCGTCGAGAGCCTGATGAATTATCAGGCCACCATTTTCGGCGAGCACTGCAATGGCGAAACCAGTGTCTGGCTCAAGGTCGTCGTGCCGACCACCAGCCTCTGCCCCTGCTCGAAGAAAATATCAGACTATGGCGCGCACAATCAGCGCTCCCACATCACCTTGACGGCCAAGCTCAATGAGCACATGTGGCTCGAGGAACTGATCGAAATTGCGGAAAACGAAGCCTCGTGCGAGGTGTACGGAATATTGAAGCGGCCGGACGAGAAATACGTCACCGAGCACGCGTACGACAACCCGAAATTCGTCGAGGATACGGTGCGCGACGTGGCGGTTGCGCTCAATAACGACAAGCGGGTCCGCGCCTATATGGTCGAGTCCGAAAATTTCGAGTCGATCCACAATCACTCGGCCTACGCCATGATCGAGTACGACAAAGAGGCCGCGAAACACGCTTAAGAGGAGACGCGCTCCGCGCTCTGCAGGCGGCCGATCATGTTGCGTAGGAACACCTGATTGAAGCGCAGCTGGCACTCGGCCGATACCTGCTCCAACAGCGTAGAACTCACCTTCATGACGGTCACGGGCCCGGCGGCCTTGATGGTGGCGGTGCGTTTGGCGCCTCGAACGTAGCTCGTCTCTCCGAAACAATCGCCGCTGTCCAAATAACCGAGCGCCTTCGACAAGCGTTCGACGGCAACGCGTCCCTGCACGATGATGTAGAAGCGATCGTCCATTTCGCCTTCTTTGACGATTTCCTCGCCGTCGGCGTAGTCCTGCCAACTGCTGGCGCGCAGCACTTCCCAGATTTCACCATGCGAGAATTCGTGGAAGAACTTGAGCTTGCGCAGCAGGCTGAACTGTTCCTGCTGGTCGATCCGGTTGTACTGCGCGCGCAGTTTTTGATGCACGCGAGTCAGCTCGGCCGCGAAATCCAAACCCGTCTTATACCGCTTCGCAGGATCCTTCTGCAGCGCCATGGCGGTGACGTTTTCGAGTTCTTCCGGAATCTCCGGGCGCAATGTGTGGATAGGCGGCGGGGTGGCGAACACGATTTGATGCAGTAGCTTCTGCAGGTTGCCAGCCCGGAAAGGCCGGGTCCCGGTCAGCAGTTCGTACATGACCGCCCCCAGTGAGTACAGGTCCGAGCGGTTCGTGAGCTCGATCGATTGCACTTGTTCGGGCGACATGTACGACGGGCTGCCGGCTATTCCTTCGATTCGGGAGATGTCCGAGTCAGCCACCAACGCGATCCCGAAGTCGATTATGCGAACATCGCTCTCGAGCGTCAGCATGATGTTGCTCGGTTTGATGTCGCGGTGGATGACGCCACGGCTGTGTGCATAGTGAAGCGCGCGCGCCGCTTTGTACACCAACTCCACCACGTCGTCGATCCGCAGCAGGTTGTCGGGCCGACAATAGGCGGCGAGCGTGCGTGCCCCGTGCACGTGCTCGGTCACGATGTAACAATGGCCGTTCTCTTCGCCCGCGTCGTAGATCGGCAGGATATTCGGGTGCTGCAGCATGCCCACCATGTGCGCTTCCGAGAGAAACATTTTGCGCGCGATGCGCTTGCGGTTTTCGTCGCCGCTGGAATCGACGTTGTAAACCTTGATCGCCACATCGCGACCATAGTAAGGATCGTGCGATAGATAGACGACCCCGGTGCTGCCTCGGCCCACCTCGTTGATAATCACGTATTTGCCGATTTTTTCAGGCAATGATGCGCGACCGTTCTGAGACTTCGCGTGATGGGGCCGAATATTGGTCAAGGATAACCGTGCGCTGCGAGGCGCTAACGTTGTTCGATGTCGCAAAGGATACTGGTGCCCTCGGCGCCAAACTGTGATTTGGGTCGAGAGCTCAGCGAAAGTGATCGTATCCGTGACCAAGAGCGGCATATGGGCGACCCTCGAACCCCCACGTAACGCCATTTCCCCGACGAAGTTCACCGATGGGAGTGAGCGTTAAGTTCAATTGCCGCGCAACTGCCGCCAAATCGTCCAAGCGCCGGGGCGGCACGGCGACCAGAAGCTCGTAATCATCGCCTGCCGCGAGCGCGAGCTCGCGCGCTTCGGATGCCGGCACCAAAGCTCGCAGCGCGCTCGACAGCGGCAGCCGCGCTACATCCACATGCGCCGCGACGCCGCTCGCTGCGCAAAGTTTCGGCAGATCGCCCACCAGCCCATCGGACAGATCCATCGCCGCGCTGGCGATTCCGCGCGCGCGCCAACCGAACGACACTCGAGGAGCCGGATATTCGAAGCGCTGAATAAGTTCATCCGCAACCGCGCGATCGCAAGCCGCAAGGCGGGCGGTCAACAACGCCAGCCCTGCGCCCGCGTCGCCGAGCGTGCCCGTCACGGCCAGAATATCGCCCGCTTGGGCACCGCTGCGCTGCAATGCGCTGTCGCGTTCGACATACCCGAGGATTTGGATGCTGATGGTGAGCGGTCCCGCCGTGGTATCGCCGCCAACCAGCGCCACTTCATGCGCATCGGCCAACTGCATGAGGCCGGCGGAAAAGCCCTCCAGCCAACTTGCATCGGCGCAGGGCATAGTCAATGCAAGGGTCGCCCAAGCGGGGGTCGCCCCCATGGCCGCCATGTCGCTCAGATTGACGGCAAGCGCGCGGTGGCCGATCGAACGCGGATCGCTATCCACGGGGAAATGTCGTCCGGCGACCAGGGTATCCACGGCCGCCACCAAGTCGGTGTTCGGCGGCAGTCGCAATACAGCCGCATCGCCGCCCACACCCAAGATCACATCGGGACGTTTACCCGCGGCAACCGTGGAGCGCGCGAAATAGCGGTCGATCAATTCGAACTCGCCCAAGGACTGCACGCCGCCGGTCACCACACTTACTCCAGCGGCTGCCCTACCGGGCCCGCAATGGATTTCCCATATTCTTCCGGGCGCAGTTCCTTCGCAGCGCGATCCAACACCGCGTTCACGAACTTATGCCCGTCCGTCGCGCCGAATTGCTTCGCCAACTGCACGGCTTCGTCGAGCGCCACGCGATACGGCAGCTCGGGACGGCCTTCCAGCTCATGCAGACCCAACCACAAAACGGCGTGCTCGATGGGATCGAGTTCCAGCGGAGGTATCTCGCTCAATGTCGTCAAACGCGTGTCCAACGCTTCCCGATTGGGCGCTATTGCCGCGACAAGCTCGCGAAAATAGTCGCGGTCGACCCGCTCCGCTTCCGGGTCCTCGGCAAATTGCTGATACGTGTCTTGCCACGATCGTGGGTTGATTTGCAGCTGATACAACGCTTGCAGCGCCAGGCGGCGCGCAAAACTGCGGGCACGATTGGCGCTCACCGATTCAAGATTCCAAACGTCGCAGCAGATTGGCCATTTCAATTGCCGCCAACGCCGCGTCCGCCCCCTTGTTGCCGGCCTTTCCGCCGGCGCGATCCACGGCCTGTTCCATCGTGTCGGTCGTCAGCACGCCGAACGCCATGGGAACTCCCGTTTCGAGCGCGATACGCGCAAGTCCCGAGGCACACTCACCTGCGACATAATCGAAATGCGGCGTCTGGCCCCGGACCACCGCGCCGAGCGCGATCAAGGCATCATAGCGGCGCGACAGCGCCAATTTACGCGCCACGATGGGAATGTCGAACGCGCCGGGAACGCGCACGATCTCGATCTGCTTCTCCGTCGCCCCATGGCGCTTGAGCGCGTCGAGCGCGCCGCGTAGCAACGGTTCGACGACGAAGTCGTTGAAGCGCGCGGCTACGAAAGCGAAACGCAAATCGCGGGCGAGCAACTCCCCTTCGATGGTTTTCGGCTGTTCATTGGGCACGGATTTGTCCTCGCTTGGGCTTTTCCACCAGCGCACCGAAGCGCTGCCGCAGTTGCGGCGACACGCAGTATAATGCGCTCATTCGCCGCCATCGACGTATTCGGTCACTTCGAGATCGTAAGCCGCGAGACCTTGCAGCTGCTTCGGCGCGCTCAACACACGCATGCGCGTGAGCCCCAGATCCTTGAGGATTTGGGCGCCGATTCCATAGGTTCTGACGACGGTCGCACCGGCGTTGCGCGGCACCGCGGGCTTCGCGTCCAGTTGCCGAACGCCGTCCATGAAGTCTCTCGGCGACTCCTCCGGTCTCAAGATGACGACGACGCCCGACGCCTCTCGGGCCACCCGGCGCATCGCGGCGCGCAGCGGCCAGCCCAATTTTTCGCTGCGCACGCCGACCGTGTCCCGCATGAAGTCCTTGATGTGCACGCGCACGAGCGGCGGCACGCTCGAGTTCAAGTCCCCTTTCACCAGCGCGACGTGCACATTCTTGTTGACGTGATCCTCATAGCAGCACAGGCGAAATCCGCCGTACTCGGTTTCGACCGGTTCATCGTAGATTCTCTCGACTGACCGCTCATTTTTCAGGCGATATCGGATGAGATCGGCAATGGTTCCGATTTTCAGGTTGTGAGCCCTTGCAAAGCGCTCGAGGTCCGGGCGGCGCGCCATAGTGCCGTCGTCGTTCAGAATTTCGACGATCATCGCCGCCGCCGAGAATCCCGCAAGCCGCGCCAGGTCGCATCCCGCTTCCGTGTGGCCCGCCCGCGTGAGCACACCGCCCGGCTGAGCCATCAGCGGAAAAATATGCCCGGGTTGGCGCAAATCTTCCGGACTCGCGTCCGGCGCAACGGCGGTTTTCACCGTGTGCGCGCGGTCGTGCGCCGATATTCCGGTGGTCACCCCCTCGGCTGCCTCGATGGACAGGGTAAAGTTGGTGCGATGTGCGCTGTCGGTATCGCTCACCATGAGCGGCAAACGCAGTTGGCGGCAGCGCTCGCGCGTCAGGGTCAGGCAAATGAGGCCGCGGCCGTAGCGCGCCATGAAGTTGACGTCTTCGGCGCGCACGCACTCGGCTGCCATGATGAGATCGCCCTCATTTTCGCGGTCCTCATCGTCCATCAGCACTGCCATTTTGCCGGCCCGGAGGTCGTCGAGAATCGCATCGATCGTGTTCAATCCGCTCATGTTTCTCCTAACTCTTCGGTTTTGAGCATCAAGCGCTCGAGATAGCGTGCGATGACATCGATCTCGATGTTCACTCCGGCATCGACGACCAGCGCGCCCAGCGTCGTGACCTCGCGGGTATGCGGAATGATATTCACGTCGAACCGGCGGCCGCCCACCTGATTCACGGTGAGACTCACGCCGTCGATGCAAATCGACCCCTTGGGCGCCACGAATCGCATCAGCGCCGCCGGCAACTCGAACTCCATTCGCCACGACCTGCCTTCTTGATGCTCGGCCGTCAAGCGGCCGACCGCGTCCACATGGCCGCTCACCATATGTCCGCCCAATGCATCGCCGGCGCGCAGACTAGGCTCCAAGTTGACTCTTGCGCCGCGCGCCAAGGACCCGAGCGTCGTCTTCGACATGGTCTCTCGCGATACATCGGCGTAGAAGGCAGCGCCGTCGCGCCGCGTGACGGTCAAGCAGACCCCTTGGACGCAGACGCTGTCGCCCACGCTTGAGCGCGGGAGGTCGAGCACAGCGGCGTCGATGCCCAATTCAAGATCGCCGCCCTTCTCCTCGATGGAGATGATGCGGCCGGTCCCCATGATGATTCCAGTGAACATCTTCAAGCCCTTTTGGGTGTGAGTACCAACCGCAGATCGTTCCGTATCAACCGTTGATCCCGAAACTCGAACTGCGGCAGCGATTTCGCTAGACCCGCTCCGGGTAGAGAAGCAAGCGGCGGGGCGTCCGCGCCGAGAAAGTGAGGTGCGACATAGAGGATCAGTTCGTCGACCAAATCCGCTTCGAGGAACGACGCGGCCAAGCGCGGTCCGCATTCCACAAGGAGCTCGTTGATCTCGAGCGCCGTCAAGCGTTCGACGACGGCATTGAGGTCCAATCCCCGCGCGGCGCGGCGCACCCGCTCGATTCGAACCGCCGCACCGTGGGGGTCCGGGGCATCGATGGCGGTGACGATCAGCGCATTGCCCCCGTTGAAGACTTTCGAGTTCGGCGCGCAGGTGCGCTCCGGGTCGAGCACGATCCGCAGGGGCTGCCGCACCCAAGGACCATACTCCAACCGCACGTCCAGCCGCGGATCGTCCACGCGCACCGTGCCTGCGCCGGTCAAGATCGCGGAACTGCGCGCACGCCACGCCTGCACATCGGCGCGCGAGGCCTCGTCCGAGATCCACCCCGTGGCGCCTGCGGCGGGCGCCGTGCGCGCATCGAGACTCATGGCCATCTTCAGGCGCACGAACGGACGGCCCCGCTCGAAGCGCGAGAAGAACCCGACATTCAGTGCGCGAGCTTGTGCCGCGAGCACTCCCACCGTGACGGCGATGCCCGCGGATTCGAGACGCCGGATACCGCCGCCGGCCACTTTCGGATTGGGATCCACCGACGCGCACACCACCCGGGTGATGCCCGCCGCGATCAACGCATCGGCGCACGGCGGCGTACGTCCCGTATGGCTGCAAGGCTCCAGAGTCACGTAGGCAGTCGCACCTTGCGCCTGCCCGCCTGCGACACGCAGCGCATGCACTTCGGCATGCGGCTCGCCGGCCCGTACGTGCCAGCCCTCGCCGATCGATCGCCCATCGCGCACCAACACACAGCCCACGCGCGGATTCGGATCCGTCGTATTGAGGCCCAGCGTGGCCAACTCGAGCGCGCGGGCCATGTACCTATCGTCATCCGTCATGGTCGTTCGTCGCCCGGCTCATCGCCCGGCAGCAACGGCAGTTGGTCCTTGCTTAGGTTCCGACGACGTCGATGCCGACGTAATTGATCGATTTCGGTGCGAAAAGCCTCGATGTCCTGGAAGCTGCGGTAGACGGACGCGAAGCGCACGTACCCGACTTCATCGAGATGCCGCAGTTCCTCCATCACCATCTCGCCGACACTGCGGGACGCGATCTCGCGCTCGCCCAAACTGCGGAGTTTGTGACAAATCCTGGCGACGGCCGCGTCGATCGCATCCCGGCCCACGGGACGCTTCTCCAGGGCTTTTTGCATTCCCGCGAGCAGCTTGTTCTCATCGAACGGCTCCCGGCTGCGGTCGCTCTTGACGACGGTGGGCAGCAGCAATTCCGCGGTTTCAAAAGTCGTGAATCGTTCCGTGCATTCGAGACATTCGCGGCGCCGACGAATCTGGCGCCCTTCGCCGGCGAGGCGAGAGTCGATGACTTTAGTCTCCGAGTGACCGCAAAATGGGCAATGCATGGAGACTACTTAGTGCGGTCCCGACCGGGACCATGCCGCGCTCACGCATACACGGGGAAGCGGCGGCAGAGTGCGGTGACTTCGCCGCGCACGCGCTCGACCACCGACTCATCGCCCAGATGATCGAGCACATCGGCGATCCAGTTCGACACCTGCCGCACCTGCGCCTCCTTGAAGC
>Ga0326728_10013860_pt1 | contig 17342 bp, 12 predicted proteins | sample MB3enrmetagenome_FD_207602 | JGI IMG/M metagenome (GOLD analysis project Ga0326728, IMG submission 207602) | Lab enriched peat soil microbial communities from McLean, Ithaca, NY, United States - MB31MN | ecosystem: Environmental > Terrestrial > Soil > Wetlands > Peat | place: USA: New York... | reverse complement strand
CTGAGCGCTGATGGCTGATTGCTTGTTTTTCAATCGGCAATCGTCAATCGTAAATCGGCAATTCCCGAGCCGGCAGGAGACAACTATGAGTGAAGTTGGAAATGAACCGAATCTGAATGAAGGCAATCCGGCCGGCGGTGGGGCTGAGGGCCCTGCGCCCGTGCCTGCGGCGGCCCCCGAGGAACCCAAGCCGGTGAGTCGCGCCAAGATGTTGGGCGTGGCCGTGGCGGCCATTGTCGTCATGGTGGGCCTGTACTTCGTCAACCGCTATTGGATCGCGCCGGTGACCGCCCGCTCCGCGCCCGTGAAGGACGCCTCGGACCACCCGATGGCGCCGGAGTTCTCGCTGAAGGACCTGAACGGAAACAAGCTCGATCTCGCCGACTACAAAGGCAAGGTGGTCCTTCTCGATTTCTGGGCGACATGGTGCGGCCCCTGCCGGGTTGAGATCCCGGGCTTCGTCGAGCTTCAAGAACGTTATCGTGACCAAGGCCTTGCGGTGATCGGCGTTTTGCACCAGGACGAGCCTTCAAACGTGCCGGAGTTCTACAAAGAGTTCAAGATGAATTACCCGGTGGCAATCGGTGACGCCGACGAAAAAGTGGCTGGCCTCTATGGCTGCTGCTTGGGCCTGCCCACCACCTTCGTGATTGGGCGCGACGGCCGCATTTACGCGAAGCACGAGGGGGCGGGTCCGTTCGGCATGTTCGAGCAGGAGGTCAAAGCGCTGCTGGCGGCCAACCCAACCGCCGAAGCGCCCGGCTTCGGCCAGACGATCAACCTGGGCGACCCGGACGAGATCAACTCGGAGGTGCCGGGCATCAACCTCACCAAGCTGAGCACGGAGCAGAAGGAAGCCTTCAAGAAACAACTCGAGAAACTCACTTGCACCTGCCCATGCAAGCGCAACCTGCTCGATTGTCGTTTGCACGATCGAGGCTGCCAGATCAGCCTGAAGGCCGCGAAAGAGGAGTTGGACAAGCTCCTCAAGAAACCGCCGAGTCAGGCAGAGCAAACAGAGCAACAAAAGTTGTAGCGAAGTGCTATGCCCCCACAGGTCTTCAGTTCTTATTGCTTGATCCCTAATCCTGCTCTTCGGCGATGGTCACGGTCAAGGCGGCATCGACCGCGAAATCGCCGCCACCGACGCCGCAATCGACGAACTGGTTAACGAGCTTTACGGGATCTTGGCTGCCTTCGAGCCTTTGACCTTCAACCTTCTACCTTGGACTGTTCTTGCAAGAAAACTTCTTGGGAAGGAGTTGCATTCTGTGCTAGGATCAGCGAAGAAAAGGCGAACGCATCCATTGCCCGATTGAGTCGCTGGGTGATGGGGTGATTGAGGCAATTGATTCATTGCGCCATTGATCCATTGAGTCATTGAGGAGTCGAAAGTTGAAGGGCGAAATTCGAAAGTGGAGAGGCCTTCTTTCGGCGACTTTGGATTTTCGACTCTCGACTTCTTAATGGCTCAATGAACCAATGACTCAATGGCTCAATTCCCTCAGTCCATTCGCGGTGAGAAATCCGGGTTGAGAGGAGGCGTCGTGCCTTCGAAGACGGAGTTGCTGACCAGGGGAACAGCCGAGGGCCTCGCCACGGTGCAGGAGGCGATCGAGGAACTCAGGGAAAAGTTCAGGGCGTTGCCGGCCCGTGGTGGGGTGACGGCGGTGAAGCACTTCCCGGCTCGTGAAGCCCGCCTGGCCCCATTCCCGGAAGACCTTGCACCGCGGCTGGCGGAGATTCTGAGGTCGCGGGAACTCCAAAGCCTCTACTCGCACCAGGCGGCCACCTTCCGGCTCGTTTGCCAGGGCAAGAACGTGGTGGTGGTGACGCCCACCGCGTCGGGCAAGACGCTTTGCTACAACCTGCCGATCCTGAACACCCTGGTCGAGGACCCGAACGCCAGGGCGCTTTACCTTTTTCCCACCAAGGCCCTTTCGCAGGACCAGTTGGTGGAGCTCAATCGCTGGACCGGGAAGCTGGGCGGCGAGATCCGCACCTTCACCTACGACGGCGACACGCCGCAGGACGCCCGGCGCGCCATCCGTTCGCGCGGCAACCTCGTCATCACCAACCCGGACATGCTGCACACCGGCATCCTGCCTCACCACACCAAGTGGGAGCGGATGTTCGAGAACCTCCGCTACGTGGTCATCGACGAGCTGCACACCTACCGTGGCGTCTTCGGCAGCCACCTGGCCAACGTGCTGCGCCGCTTGAAGCGAATCGCACGGTTTTACGGAAGCCGGCCGAAGTTCATTTGCACGTCGGCCACCATTGCCAACCCGGCGGAGCTGGCGGCGAAGCTCATTGAAGAAGACGTGGCGCTGGTGGACGAAAACGGCGCTCCGGCGGGAGAGAAATACTTCGTCTTCTACAACCCTCCGGTGGTGAACCCGCAGCTTGGCATCCGGCGCTCCTACCTTAACGAGACCCGGCGCATGGGCCGGATGTTCCTCGATCGCGGCCTCGAAACCATCATTTTTGCCAACAGCCGCCTGGCCACGGAAATCCTGGTGACGTATCTGAAGGAGGACTTCGGCCGCCGTCCTATCGGCCCGGATGCGATCCGCGGATACCGGGGCGGTTATCTGCCTCTTGAGCGCCGGGCGATCGAGCGCGACTTGCGCGAGGGTCGATTGCTGGGCGTGGTGGCCACCAACGCCCTCGAACTGGGCATCGACATTGGCAGCCTCGACGTGGCGGTGATGGCGGCGTATCCCGGGACGATCGCCTCAACCTGGCAGCGCGCCGGCCGCGCCGGCCGCCGCAAGGGCACCTCCGCTGCCGTACTTGTCGCTTCCAGCGCGCCGCTCGACCAGTTCATCGTCCAGAACCCGGATTACTTTTTCGGGCGCTCGCCGGAGCACGGGCTGATCAATCCCGACAACCTTCAGATCCTGCTCAACCACCTCAAGTGCGCCGCGTTCGAGTTGCCCTTGCGCGACGATGACCCCGAAGAAAAATTCGGCCCGCTCGACTTGAAGCTCCTCTGCCGGCACCTGGAGGAACTCGGCTTTCTGCATCACACCTCCGCCGGCTGGCACTGGGTCTCGGAGAGTTACCCGGCGGACGCCATCAGCCTGCGGTCGGTCTCTTCGGACAACTTCGTGATTGTGGACACCACCGGCGAGCCGCGCGTGATCGGCGAGGTGGATTTCCCCAGCGCCTTGACCACCGTCCACGAGAAAGCCATCTACATGCAAGACGGCCAGCAGTACCACGTGGAGCGGCTCGATTACGACGACCGCAAGGCCTACGTCCATCGCGTCGAGGCGGACTACTTTACCGACGCCATCTCTTACACCAAAATCAAGATTCTCGAGACGTTCGATTCGGCGGGCCTCGACGGGAGTCGGGAATCGGGAGTCGGGAGTCGGGAGTCAGAAAAGAGGAGTCAGGAGTCAGGAGCCAGGAGCCAGAATGAAAAAGAGGACCATGTGCCGGAGCTGGTGGATGGTCCCGAGGGGGACGAGTTTCGAATTTCGAATTTCAAATCTCAAATTTCCAATTTCGATTCCCGATTCCCGAGCCCCGAGTCCCGCGTCGCGGAAGATGGGCCTCCGCAAACCCCGACTCCCGATTCCCGACTCCCGCGAAAGAATCACGGCGAAGTTCAAGTGAACACGCAGGTGGTCGGGTTCAAGAAGATCAAGTTCGGGACTATGGAGAACGTGGGGGCCGGGCAGTTGACGCTGCCCGAGCAGGAAATGCACACCACTGCCTATTGGCTCACGCTGCCGCATGAGATGCTGGGCGCGCTTCCTTACGACGCGACCGAGCGGCAGGATGGCATCAACGGATTGGGCAATGCCATGCAGGCGATTGCCACCCTGCTCCTGATGTGCGACGCGCGAGACCTGGGAGTCGCAGTCGGGGAGAATGAACAGCAGAGCGAGGAGAAGGCAGAAGGCAGTAGGCAGAAGGCAGAAAAGAGGAGCCAGGAGTCAGAACTCAGGAGGCAGAATGAGGGTGGACAAGGGACAAAGGACAAAGGACAAGGGACGTCCTTCGAACCTAACATCTACCTGTACGACAAGTACCCCGGCGGCGTGGGCTTCAGCGAGCCGCTATTTCGGCTCAGCGCGACTCTGCTTCAGAATGCGCAGAAGCTCATCGCCAATTGCCCGTGCGAAGCGGGTTGCCCTTCGTGCGTGGGTCCGGTGGGAGAAGTCGGCGATAAAGGCAAGGAGGTAGCACTGGCAATTCTCAGAGTTGTGAGCGGTCAGTAGCTAGTTTTCAGAGGTGCGTGGATGAGAAAGCCCGCGGAGCGGGCGGAAGAATGTAGCCCACGGCGAGAGCCGTCGGTAACCGAGTTTCGCCCACTCCGGTCCCTCTCCCGCCGGCGCGGGAGAGGGGTGCCGAAGGCGGGGTGAGGTTCTCTCCTCCCGGCTGACGCCCTGGGCTACTATCTCTCGCCCCTGACGCGGCTTAGGACCCTTTGTGAAACGAGATCACGAACTTATGGCCAGTCGCCTTGGCAGTGCGAAGGGACCTCTTGGTGGTCGGGTTGCTTCCGCCATGTGAAACAATGAGATAATCTGTGGTGGGATGGAGGCGATTAAACCCGGCGGAAAGGAGCCACGAATGCGACTCTTCGACAAGCTGTTTGGAAGGGCAGCCCCCCATGGAGCGAATGAAACCACGGTGGCGGACAGTACCAAAGCCATAATCGGACTTTGTGAGGTCGTCGATGCCGATCCTAACGCAAGAGCCTTAAGTGAACAAACTATTAAACAAGCGGCCGGGGTGCTGTATTTGGCGGGCGGCCTGCGACTCATGCAAGTGGTTCAACAGGAGGTCGCACGTCGTTCCAAGTACGGTGATTATGTCAACCGCCTTTGGGCAGGTCTTTTCGGTTGGCCCGGGCCCAATCGCTGAGAGGAACCATCGAGTCCGGCTCGCCTCGACTCGCTGCGGAAAGAGTATCGCGGGAGCAAGATTGGTCTACGTCAGAGCCGGAGCAAGCCAAGCAAGGGCACGAAGCTGCGGGGCATGGACGGGGAAACTTACCCTTGATGAATCTGGAAGACAAACTTCGCCAACTTCGCACTGCCGCACAGAAGAGCACGCGTGACCTGGAGTTGGAGCGTCAGCTCGAATACTTGCGCCGGCTCGAGCAGATGCCGAAGACGCTTCCCGCGCAACGCGTGCCGAAAGGCATCGAGGAATACGTCGACGGTGAAACTGCCGCCAATGCGTGGGGAGAGTTCTTCGGTGTGCGGCAGACGCTGCCCTTTGGCAGACCCTACGGCAAGCTCCGTATCGGAGACGTCGCCACGGCGGACCTCTCTCCGTTGCGGCTGTTTACAGAAGACGCGAGCCTGCCCAAGGCTTCGGAAATTGTCTACCTCGATACGGAGACCACCGGGCTCGCGGGCGGAACCGGCACCTGCGCGTTTCTCATAGGAATCGCCGCCGCCCAGGGCGCGCAGTTCGTGGTCCGGCAGTTTTTTCTGCGCGATTACCCGGAAGAGAAGGCCGTCCTCGTTGCCCTCGCCGCCGCGCTCGAACCCTACCGCGGCATCGTGACCTTCAACGGCAAGGCGTTTGACGTGCCGCTGCTGGAGACGCGCTACACGCTGGCGCGAATGAAGTCTCCCCTTGCCCGCCTCCAGCACCTGGACCTGCTGCATCCCGCCCGCCGCCTGTGGAAGCTGCGGCTCGAAAGCTGCGCCCTCGGCCACCTGGAAAAGGAAGTCCTCGGCGTAAGCCGCGTGGGCGACATTTCCGGCGCCGAGATTCCCGGCATCTACTTCGACTACCTGCGCACCGGAAACGCGCACGGCTTGCAGCCGGTGTTCTATCACAACGCCATGGATGTGATCACCCTGGCGGCGCTGACGGTGGAGCTGGCGCGCATCATCGGCGCCGTGGAGGAGGATGGAGGGGGCCAGGCGGTAGAGTCTAGCCTAGATCTATTTAGTCTCAGCCGGATATTCGACCGCGCCGGGGCGCGGGTGGAAGCCGTGCGGACGTGCCAGCGGGCGCTGGAGCTGGGACTGCCGCGGCAACTCGCGCCGCGCGCCCTCCAGCACCTCGCCTCCCAGCACAAGCGGCAGCGGCACTATGAGCGGGCGGCGAAGATCTGGGCGGAACTCGCCGCCAGCGAGCCTTCCTTGGCCATCGACGCGCTCGAAGAACTGGCCATCTACTATGAGCATCGCCGCCGCGATGCCCGCGCGGCCCTCGGCTTCGTCGAACTGGCGCTCCGCCGCCTGAACGAGACGTCCTCGCCTCGATCCTATCTTCAGCGGTTCGCCCACCGCATGGAGAGGCTTCGCAAGAAGGCCACTCGAGAGGCAGCTTCGACCGCGCCCGCCTCGCGGCCGGACGAATGCTCCTGATCCTCCCCGCCTTCGCGCTTCCCCATCGATCTCAAGATCACCGGCTTTCGGTCGACCGATTCCTCGCCCGTGTCAGCCTTGACGGTGACCGTCTCCAGGTCTCCCACCAGCCGCAGGTAATCAGGGTCGCCCTCGCGCCGGCCTGATCCGCGCTCCACCGTGCCGTGAAAGCGGTAATACTTCTGGTGGATTTTCGCTGTCTTGAACTCGACGTGGGACCCTTGTCGAGAGCCTAGAACGAGAGGGTAGCTCAGGACCTCGTCAGACTCTTCCGGGCCCTGGGCCACATCGACGTAGCCCTTGAGCTTGCCTTCTTCTTCCAGCAGGCCGAGCGTGTCGTCGGGGCCCAAGAAATGATACCTCCCGGTGGCGTCCGGGACGCTGTTATCGCCTTGTTGAGCTTGAAGGGCGCGGAGGGCCCCCAACAGCAGCGGGACGATCAGGAGCCAGGCAGACCCTTGCCGGATTCGATTGGCGTGCCTGGTTGGATAGGACCCGTGTTGCCGTCGTGCCATGGCGTTGACCCCAGTTGAAGCGGGGTTGCTCGCCCTCGCGAAATGGGCGACAAGCCCCCTCTTAAGTTTATTACCGGCTGCTGCCCGCAGCAAGGGACCTTTGCACCTATCTTCCTTTCTTCTCCTTCAAACCGAAGCAATAGACCTGCGAATCGTGGCCGACGGCGTAGACGCGCTGTGGGTTGCCATCGAACGTGGCGGCTTACTTGTCCGTTGGACCTCGTATGTTAGCGGCATGCCCTTGCCCTTCTGTACTGGTTGACATCCAACGCCGTGCGTTATAGGCTGGGGAGGTGATCAAGTCCTTCCGGTCCGACGAGACGGAGCGGCTCTTTCATCGCCAGCCCAGCCGGAAGTTCCGCGCCATCGAGCGCCCCGCTCTTCGGAAGCTCGACATGCTCGATGCGGCCAACGATCTGCGAATCCTCGCGGCGCTCCCCGGCAACCGCCTGGAACGGCTCCGCGGGGACCGCGAGGGGCAATACAGTATTCGGATCAACGCTCGGTGGCGGATTTGTTTTGCCTGGCGAAAGGGTGGCGCCTACGGCGTTGAAATCACGGATTACCACTAGGAGGCGACGATGGCCAGGAAACTAAAGCCCGTGCATCCGGGCGAGATTCTCCGCGAGGAGTTCATGAAGCCGCTCGGCCTCAGCATGAACAAGCTGGCGTTGGACCTGCGCGTACCGGGCACACGGATCGCTGAGATTGTCCACGAGCGCCGCGCCATTATGACCGACACCGCCCTGCGCCTGGGGCGATATTTCAAAACGACGCCGGTCTTCTGGATGAACCTCCAGGTTCGCTATGACCTTGAAGTGGCGGAAGACGAGCAGGCGGAGAAGATTGCTCGGGACGTGCAACCCTTGCAAGCTCCCGTCTAACGGGGTCGATCTACTCCGGGGCAACCAGTCGGCGGGTTCGGGACTCCAAGGTGTTGAGGCTTGCGGAAGGCCGAAAGAGGGGATACGATAAAGCTGACTTGTCCCCCCTGCTTGATGGGGCGTGGTGTCGTTCAGTCGCCAGTACTTGAGTAGGAGGAGGCGGCCATGAAAAGGCTAACTTGGGCATCAGGGGCGGGCCTCGCTGCGGTGATCTTGCTTGCCGCCGTGCCCTTGCGCGCCGGTCAGAACAGCAGTGACAGCAAGGGCAGCAGTATCCCTCCACCCCCCAAAGAGGTGCTCACCCTGCCGGCGGGCAGCACCCTTCACGTCCGCCTGACCACTACCCTCACTTCCAAGACCAACAAGAACGGGGATCCGTTTACGGGAGAGGTGACGGAGGCGGTTCGCGCCAACGGCAAGGAGATTGTCCCCGAGGGCAGCCTTGTGAGCGGCCATGTCGCCTTCCTCAAACCGTCGGGTCGCGTCCGGGGCGTGGCGGAGATGCGAGTGGTCCTGGATCGCATCGAGACTCCCGACGATGCCAAGTTTCAGGTGGGGGCCGGGCTGGCGGAGGCTCAGGGCGCCCCTTGCGCCAAGTCGGGCACCGAAGAGGAAGGCACCATCAAGGGCTGCGGCAAGAACAAGAAGGACGCGCTGAAAGACGCGGGCATTGCCGGAGCCATGGGGGCCGGGGCCGGCTCCGCGGTGGGCATCGGTCATGAAATCGATTGCACTTACTACGGGAACTGCGGCGGGCCCAGCATGGGCGCCGACATCGGCTACGGGGCAGCGATTGGCGCGGCCACGGCGCTCGTCTACCACCTCTTCAAACACGAGAAGGATCTCATCCTGGTCGAGGGAACCAGCCTGACCTTTGTGGTGAACCGTAGTGTGAATGGCGAGGAAGCTCCCCCGACGGCCGCCTCCGCCCCCGGCGAATAGACGCGCTCCAGTAGCCTATTGACCGCAGAACTTATCGCCACCCAGGCCCAGTGATAGCCGCATCGTACCATTACGTCCCCTCTCGTCGGGAATTCCTGGAGACGGTAGAATACATCCCCCATGAATCGGATCAGGATTTCGCATCCTTTGCAAACGCTCTCGAAGAACGGGGCCCTTCCCGCTGGCGCGAAAATAGCCCCCTCGGGTTCACACCGGCAGGCATCGATAAATTGCGACTTCAAGACCCTGCGGGTGGCTTGTCGGCGGCTCATGCGGGCAAGCGGTGGTCGGCGGCCACCTGGGGAGCAGTCGAGTACAGGTTCTTTATATTCCCGTTTTGGAGCGAGCGCAGCGGCGGCCGACAGAAGAAATAGGCTAGGGATGGCCGCGGTTGTCTGGTAAACCCTGACCCTAAGATCCCCTGGCCCCCCAGTCCGGGCACAGGATTTTGGGCACGAGTGCCGGTTATAATGGTACGATAAAGGCTTGCATGAGAAAGCGATTGCCAATCCGAGGCACAACCATCCTGAGCGTGCGCCGCAACGGGCGTCTGGCGATGGGTGGCGACGGCCAGGTGACGATGGGGGAGAGTGTCGTCAAAACGAAGGCCCGGAAGATCCGTCGCCTTTATAGCGATAAGGTAGTGGCCGGATTCGCGGGTTCGACGGCTGACGCGCTTTCCCTGTTTGCCCGCTTCGAGCAGAAGCTCGAGGAGTATCACGGCAACCTCAGCCGCGCCGTGGTGGAGTTGGCCAAGGACTGGCGCACCGACCGCGCCTTGCGTCACCTTGAAGCCCTGTTGCTGGTAGCGGACCCCAAGAACACCTATCTGGTGAGCGGCAACGGAGACGTGATCGAGCCCGACGACGGCATCGTGGCCATCGGCTCCGGCGGGCCCTATGCGCTGGCCGCCGCCCGCGCTTTGATGAAGCACACGCAATTGAGTGCGCGCGAAATTGTCGAAGAAGCCATGCACTTGGCCGGCCAGATCTGCATTTTCACCAACGACCAGATTATGATCGAGGAACTTCAGGAGTAGGAGAGAGTATTTCAGTACGCCAGCGTGTCAGTATGTCAGTTCCTCAGTATTTCAGTTCTCCGCTCCAACACTGACAGACTGAAGTACTGACAAACTGAAATACTGAGTTACTGAAGAACTGAGAGACTTGAGAATGGTTTTTTATTTGCCTGAAACTCTGGAGGCGGCCACCTCGCTCGACGATCTGACGCCGCGCCAGATTGTCGCCGAGTTGGACAAACACGTGGTCGGCCAAGCGCAGGCCAAGCGTTCCGTCGCCACCGCCCTTCGCAACCGCATGCGGCGTCAAAAGCTCTCCGAAGAGCTGGCGGAAGAGATCCTTCCCAAGAACATCATCATGATCGGACCTACCGGGGTCGGCAAGACCGAAATCGCCCGCCGCCTGGCCCGGCTCACCAACTCTCCCTTCATCAAGGTGGAAGCCTCGCGCTTCACAGAAGTGGGCTACGTCGGGCGCGACGTGGAGTCGATGATCCGCGACTTGGTGGAGATCTCCATCGACATGGTGCGGGAAGAGCGGGTGGACGAGGTGGCCGAGAAGGCGGAGCAGAACGCCGAGGAGCGCGTTCTCGACCTGCTGCTGCCGCCCCCGCCCGCTGCCCGTCCGGAGAGGTTTTCCGGAAACGAGCACGAGACCTCAGCCGCCCTGGCGGCGGAGAATCTCCAGCGGACGCGCGAAAAGCTGCGCGCCCAGCTCCGCGAGGGCAAACTCGATGAGCGTCAGGTGGAGGTGGACGTCCGCGAGCGCAGTTTCCCTGCCTTCGAGATCGTCTCCAACACGGGCATCGAAGAGATGGACATCAACATGAAGGACATCCTGCCCGGTCTCTTCGGCCAGCGGAGCAAGAAGCGCAAGATGCGGGTGGGGGAGGCGATGGAGTACCTGATCCAGGAAGAAGAGAACAAGCTGATCGATATGGACCAGGTGACGCGGGTGGCGGTGGAGCGCGCCGAGCAGTCGGGCATCATCTTCGTGGACGAGATTGACAAGATTGCCGGGCGCGAGCACGGCCACGGGCCGGACGTCAGCCGCGAGGGGGTGCAGCGCGACATCCTGCCGATCGTCGAGGGCACCACGGTCAACACGCGCTACGGGATGGTCCGCACCGACCACATTCTCTTTATCGCCGCCGGCGCGTTCCACGTCAGCAAGCCTTCCGACCTCATCCCCGAGCTTCAGGGCCGCTTCCCCATTCGGGTGGAGCTGCAGGCGCTCACGGTGGAGGACTTCGTTCGCATCTTGCAGGAGCCCAAGAGCGCGCTGGTGAAGCAGTACGCGGCGCTGCTCGAGACCGAGGGCATCAAGCTGTCCTTTACCGATGATGCGCTCGCGGAAATTGCCAGGTTCTCCGCCGTCGTCAACGAGCAAACCGAAAACATCGGCGCGCGCCGCCTGCACACGATCATGGAGAAGCTCTTGGACGAAATTTCCTTCGAAGGTCCGGACTTGGCGAAGAAGACCGTCCGCATCGACGCCGCTTACGTCCAGAAGCAGTTGGCGGAGATCGTCAAAAACCAGGACCTCAGCCGGTACATCTTGTGAAGCGGCAAGCAGGAATGACGTGCGGCGTGAGTTTTCAAATCTCAAATCCTCTGATCTCAAATCGAAAGGTCTGCGATCGGTCCCGTTTCATCGCCTGAGAAACGAATCCCGGCTCTTGATTCTGGCTGTCGCCGCCCTCCTTCTTTCGGCCTGCGCCGCGCAGGGTCCCCCGCGGCCTCCCCGCGTGGAGAAGCCCGAACGCATCACTGACCTTGCCGTCGCGCAGGTGGGTCGCACGCTCGAGCTCAGCTTCACCCTGCCGGCGCTGGCTACTGACGGCGAGGGGCTGTCGAAGCCGCTCGAAATTCAGATTTTTCGCGCCGTCGCGCCGCCCGGGCAGAAGTCTTCCGTCCCCGCGGCGGAACCTCAGCCCTGGGTGACTCTGCTCCCGAGCGAGCTTCACTGCTACGCGCTTGGCGCCAAGATCGTTTATCCCTACCGCCTCTCCGAGCAGGAGTTCGCCCAGTGGCTGGGTGCGAGCTTTGCCTTTACGGCTGGCGGCCTGACGCGCGGCTTTCGGCATCGCCCCGTCAGCGGCGATCTCTCCTCACCCGCCTCGGCAACGCTCCTTGATGTGTGCGCACCGGTGGAAAATCTCAGTGGCGGGACTAGCGAGCACGCGCTGGAGCTGAGCTGGTCACCGCCGACGGCAAGCCTCAGCGGGCAGCCGCTTCGCGACCTGGCCGGTTACCGCGTCTTCCGAAGTGAAACCCAAACGGGTCCTTTCCAGTTGCGCGGCGAGGCCACCTCCGCGAGTTATCACGACACTGACTTTCAGTTCGAGCACTCCTACTTCTACAAGGTCCGTGCGGCCTTCAGGTCCGGCAGCCAAGTCGCCGAGAGCGAGGACTCGAAGATCTTTGCCGTCACGCCGCACGACATTTTCCCGCCCGCCGCGCCGGCGGGTCTCAGCGCCATCTCGACGGCTGTCGGCGTGGAACTGATCTGGAACGCCAACACCGAGTCCGACCTCGCCGGCTACTACGTTTACAGGCGTGAAGATGCAGGCGCGCCCCAGAAACTCAATACCGAGCTCGTGGGCACCCCGCTTTACCGCGATGATTCCGCCAAGCCGGGGCATCAGTATACCTACTGGATCACGGCCGTTGACCTCGCCAGGAATGAGAGCGCGCCTTCGGCGGAGACCACGGTTGAAGCCCATTGAGTCCTTGGGCGATTGAGCGATTGGGTGATTGAGAAGACGGTGGACAGTCGAAGGTTGAAGGTTTAAAGAGTAAAGGTTAAAGGGTGAAGGTTAAAGGGTAAAGGGTAAAGGGTGAAAGGTGGAAATCATCCTCTCTTGACTCTCGACCTTCGACTATTCTCTCCATCACTCGATAGATCAAGAGCACGATGTTCGGGTGATATAATCGGCGGTGAAGAAGCGCTAGAAGACGAGTTTCGATTTTCGAATTTCCCATTTTCGAGTTTCGAATGTCGATGATGAGGAGGACTCACGTGATTTTGGCCGCGGCGGGGGTGGTGACCGTCGGGTTGGCTTGGGTTGGGTCCCTGTTGTCGCGCTGGCGGCGGAAATCGCCCGAGGAGATCGAGCGTCTCCGACGACTCGACGTCAATCGGCGCGGACGGATCACCACCGGCCACATCGCCGATCTGGTTGAGCAGCCTTCGGGCCGAAAGGACGAGCGACCGTTGCGCCTGATTCTCTACAGGTATGAAGTGGCGGGTGTCACTTACGAAGCTGCGCAGGACGTAGCGTCGCTGCCCGGTGTCGTTTGGGGCGCGCCGACTCTGGCGGATCAAACCGCCAGCGTCAAGTACGATCCGAGGCGCCCTACGAACTCGATTATTGCTTGCGAAGACTGGTGCGGGGTTGGTTCGTCAGTAGGTCAGTGCGTCAGTGACTCAGTCTCTCGGTCTGTCAGCGAGTGACAGTACGCCACTGACGTGCTGAAATACTGACATACTGAAATACTGACCCCCTAATCCCTGGCCCCTGTTTCTAATGACACTTGAACAAAAACTCGAGGAAATGCGGCGGCGGCACCGCGAGGCGGAAGCCGGCGGAGGCGGGGAGCGCCGCGCCCGCCAGCACGCTGAGGGCAAGCTCACCGCCCGCGAGAGAATCAGCCTGCTGTTTGACGAAGGGACTTTCGAGGAGATCGACAAGTTCGTCGAGCACCGCTGCCAGGATTTCGGAATGGCCGGGCACCGCACCCCCGGAGACGGTGTGGTGTCGGGCTGCGGGCGCATCCACGGCCGCCTGGCGTACGCGTTCGCCCAGGACTTCACCGTCTTTGGCGGATCGCTCAGCGAGGCCAACGCGGCGAAGATCTGCAAGATCATGGACCTTGCCATGAAGGTGGGCGCGCCGATCATCGGCCTCAACGACTCGGGTGGCGCACGCATCCAGGAGGGCGTGGCGTCGCTGGCCGGCTACGCCGACATCTTCCTCAGAAACACGCTGGCCTCGGGTGTGGTCCCGCAGATCTCGGCCATCCTCGGCCCCTGCGCGGGCGGCGCGGTCTACTCGCCCGCCATCACCGACTTCACGCTGATGGTGGAAGAGTTCAGCTACATGTTCGTGACCGGCCCCGACGTCATCAAGACCGTGATGCACGAAGACGTCACCAAGCAGGAACTGGGCGGCGCCATGACGCACAACTCGGTGAGCGGCGTCGCCCACTTCCTCACCCAGGACGGGGCGGAGTGCCTGGCGCTTATCCGCGAGCTGCTCACCTTCATGCCGCAGAACAACCGCGAGGACCCGCCGCGCCTGGAGTCGCCCGACCCCCCGGACCGCCGCGACGACACGCTCGATACGCTCGTGCCGGCAGAGTCTGACCGCCCCTACGACATCAAGGAGATCATCCATCGCGTGGTCGACGACGGTTATTTCCTCGAGGCCCATGAGCACTTCGCAAAGAATCTTGTGGTGGGCTTCGCGCGCCTGGGCGGGCAGAGCGTGGGCGTCGTCGCCAACCAGCCCGCCGTCCTGGCCGGCTGCCTCGACATCAACGCCTCCGTCAAGGGCGCGCGGTTCGTCCGCTTCTGCGACGCCTTCAACATTCCGCTGATCACTTTCGAGGATGTCCCCGGCTTCCTGCCCGGCACGCAGCAGGAATTCGGCGGCATCATTCGCCACGGCGCCAAGCTCCTGTTCGCGTTTGCAGAAGCGACGGTACCCAAGATCACCGTCATTACGCGCAAGGCTTACGGCGGCGCCTACTGCGTCATGGCGTCGAAGCACATCCGCACGGACGTGAACTTTGCCTACCCCACGGCGGAGATCGCCGTCATGGGGCCGGAGGGCGCGGTCAACATCGTCTACCGGCGCGAGATCGAGAAGGCCGCCGACCCGGAAGCCCTGCGGCGCCAGAAGATCGAGGAGTTCCGCACTCGCCTCGCCAACCCTTATGTCGCCGCCGAGCGTGGCTACGTCGACGCCGTCATCGAGCCGCGCGACACGCGTCCCAAGCTCATCAACGCCCTGCGCATGCTCGAAAACAAGCGCGATAGCAACCCCCCCAAGAAACACGGGAATATTCCTTTGTAACTGGAAACTCGAAATTGGAAATTCGAAAATCGAAATCCGCAACGGCGGACAAGTCCAAGCAGGAGAGACGAGTTTCGATTTTCGAGTTTCCAGTTTCCAGTTTCGAGTTTCGGTCTCTCCGCGGTCGAGGTCCGGCTAGACAGGTCCAGGAACCAGCGTTTCGATGGCCTCGAGTAATTCTCTCGCTTGAATCGGTTTGGCAACGTAGCCGTCCATTCCGCTGGCGAGGCATCGTTCGCGATCACCCTTCATGGTGTGGGCGGTCATGGCGATGATGGGAATATGGGTTCCGGTACCGCTCTCCCTGGCGCGTATCGCTGCCGTGGCCTCAAACCCGTCCATCTCCGGCATCTGTACGTCCATGAGCACCACGTCAAACCTCAGCTTCTCCATGGCCTCCAGTGCCTGGCGCCCATTGCTCGCTACCACCACGGTGTGGCCCCGTTTCTCCATGAGGCGGGACGCCAGTTTCTGGTTGACCGCGTTGTCCTCGGCCAGCAGAACCCGCAGCCTGGGTCGCCCTTCACGCAGGGAGTGGCGGGTGACCAGACGGGGTTCCTCAGCCGGCTGAGCCTTTGTCCCCAGGACACTCAAAATGGCGTCCAGCAACTGCGACTGGGCGATGGGCTTGATCAAGTAAGCAGCGATGCCCAGTTCCCGGCAGCGCGCCGCGTCGCCTCTCTGTCCCGCTGAGGTCAACATCACGATGGTGGTCTGGCACAGGTCCGCTTGCTGGCGGATCCGTTCCACCAGTGTGAAGCCGTCCATCTCGGGCATATTGGCGTCGGTCAGAATCAGGACAAACGGGGTGGCCCGCCGATCCGCTTCCCGGAGTAACTCGAGGGCTTCCGCCCCGCTCCCCGCCAGTATCGGCTTCATCCTCCATCGCTCGAGCATCTCTCCCAGGATGCGGCGGTTGGTGAGATTGTCATCGACGACGAGCACCGGCAAACCGCCTAGCGCAACTCGTTCCCGAGGTCCGGATGAGGCTGATCTCTGGACGATCCCAACCTGAGCCGTGAAGTGGAAGCAACTTCCCTTCCCGGGCTCACTCTCCAGCCAGATGCGGCCGCCCATCATTTCGGCCAGGCGCGAGGAGATGGTCAGCCCCAAGCCGGTGCCCCCGAACTTGCGGCCCGTGGAGCCGTCCGCTTGCGAGAAAGCCTCGAATATGAGCTTCTGTTTTTCCGGGGCGACGCCGATGCCGGTGTCGCGGACCATGAAATGCAACCGGACCCGGTCCTGTTCCTGAGACTCCACCCCAACCTCGATCCCCACTTCGCCGTGTTCGGTGAACTTGATGCCGTTGCCGACGAGATTGATGACGATCTGTCGCAGACGGGTCGGGTCCGCCAGCACTTCTTCCGGCACCTCGGGGCGGACGTCGCAGGTGAGTTCCAGGCCCTTCTGGTAGGCCCGCATGGCCAGGGGCTTCAGGCTCTGGGCCAAACTATCGCCTAATCTGAAAGGAATGAGATCCAGATCGAGCTTGCCGGCCTCGATTTTGGAGAAGTCCAGGATATCGTTGATGACGGTGAGCAGGGCGTCAGCCGAGGTCTTCACCATCTCCAGGTACTCGCGCTGCTCGTTCGTCAGTTCGGTGTCGAGCGCCAACTCCACCATGCCCAGAACGCCATTCATAGGCGTACGGATTTCGTGGCTCATATTGGCCAGGAACTCACTCTTGGCCTGCGTGGCGGCCTCGGCCTGCCGCTTCGCCTCCCCGAGATCCTTCACGAGTTGGCGGAGACTAGTCGCATTTTCTTCCTGCACGGTCTTAGCGGACTCCAGTTCAGAGGCATAACGCCGCAGCGCCTCCTCGGCGCGCTTCCGCTCGGTGATGTCGGTTACGGCGCCGATCCAACGGCGAGGTTGACCCTGTTCGTCTCTGAGCACGGTGCCGCGCGCCGACCACCATCGCCACCCGCCGTCCTTATCTGCAATCCGGTACTCGGTGTCGAACGGCGCCGCGCCTTTGAGCTGACTTTCAACAGTCACCCACACGCGTTCCTTGTCCTCCGGGTGGAGGGCAGCCGCCCAGCCGTCAAGCGTCCTCGGGAAGCCTCCCGCCGGATACCCCATCAAGCTGTCTACGTCCCCGTACCAATCGACCTTGTCTTTGAGGTCCCACTCGTAGATCACGTCCGCAACACTCTCCGCGATCATCCGCGACCGTTGCTCGCTTGCCCGCAGCGCCTCCTCAGCGCGCTTGCGCTCGGTGATGTCCCGGGCAATGCCGCACAGGCCGATGATTTTGCCAGCGTTGTCGCGCATGGGCACCTTGATGACGTGGAAGGTGCGCTGCGCGCCATGCACCGCCATGGTGTTATCCTCCGCGAGGGTTTCGCCCGCCAGCACGCGCGAATCCATCGCTTGGTGGTGCTTCTTCGCATCCTCCCCAAAAAGTTCCGCATGCGTACGGCCAATCAATTCCGAAGCCCGCCGGCCGAAAAGGCGTTCCATGGCGGGATTCACGAGGGCATATTGCAGGGTCCTGTTTTTGATAAAAATAGAATCGTCGGCGGTCTGAAAGACGGCCCGAAACCGCTCCT
>Ga0326728_10013858_pt1 | contig 17343 bp, 15 predicted proteins | sample MB3enrmetagenome_FD_207602 | JGI IMG/M metagenome (GOLD analysis project Ga0326728, IMG submission 207602) | Lab enriched peat soil microbial communities from McLean, Ithaca, NY, United States - MB31MN | ecosystem: Environmental > Terrestrial > Soil > Wetlands > Peat | place: USA: New York... | reverse complement strand
CCCTCCTGGATGTCACGGGCGTCCCGGCCATTGATACGCGAACCGCGCAACACCTGATCGAGACCATCACCTCCGTGCGGTTGTTGGGGGCGCAGGCGATACTGACGGGTGTGCGGCCGGCGATTGCCCAGACCCTCGCGCATTTGGGGATCAACCTGGCGGACGTTGTGACTCGCTCATCGCTGGCGGCCGGGCTGCGCGTGGCGCTGGACATCCTCAACCTCAAGATTATCACCCAGGAAGATCAGGCCAAGGGAGCGCACTCCTTGTGAGACATTCCCTCTATTCCGGAAGGAGTTGTGGCAATGACGAACCAAAACATCTCACTGGTTAAGGTGCGCAATACGCTGCTGGTGACGATGCCCGCCGACCCCGACGACGTAACGGTGACGACCCTCCAGGAAGAGGTCTTGGGGGCCATGGAAGAATACCGGCCGAAAGGGTTGGTGCTGGATATCTCCGCTGTCGAGACGCTCGATTCCTTTTTTGCGCGCACGATCACCGAAACCAGCCGCATGGTGACCATGATGGGGGGACAAACAGTGATCGCCGGAATGCGCCCGAGTGTCGCCATCACCGCCACGCAGTTAGGCTTGACAATGGTTGGCACTTTCACGGCGCTTACGGTAGACCGCGCCCTGGATCTGCTGACCCACCCGCACCCGCGGAGGCGAATACGATGAGCGACTTAGCACGGGGGAATATTCCCATCAAGTCCGAGAACGACATCGTTGCCGCGCGACGGGTCGTCCGGGATCTGGCTACGCAGTTATGCTTTGGAGTCACCGATGTCACGCGCGTCATTACCGCCGCCTCCGAGTTGGCTCGCAATGTATTTCTTTACGTAGGTGCGGGTGTTATGTGGTGGTCCATCCTCGACCAGTGCGGGGAAGTGGGCCTGGAGCTGACGTTCGAAGACCACGGAGCCGGCATCCCGGATGTCGAGCAGGCCATGACGCCCGGCTACAGCACAAGTCGCGGACTGGGTCTGGGCCTGCCCGGCGTCAAACGGTTGATGGATGAAATGGAAATTCACACAGAAGTGGGAAAGGGCACTACGGTGAGGGTGCGGAAATGGCTGCGGAAATGACTGGCCGCAATGACCTTGCGTCGCAATCCATTGAAGTCTCTCAGGCCGGCCACGTGGGTACCGCTCAGCAGGCGGGCAGGACGATGGCCCGGGCGCTAGGTTTCGGCGTGAGGGAGTGCGAAGAAGTGGCGGTAGTGGTGACCGAACTGGCTTCCAACCTCCTGAAACATGCTGGCCGAGGCAGGCTGACGCTCATCCCAACTCGCGAGAGCGAGCGGGCCGGAATTCAAATCGAGTCCGTCGACAGGGGCCCAGGGATCAGCGATGTGGAGCAAGCCCTCGCGGATGGCTATTCCACTGCCGGCAGCCTGGGGTGCGGCTTGGGAGCGGTCAACCGGCTCATGGACGACTTGATTATCTCTTCGAGGGGCGTGGGAGAAAAGGGGACGCGCATCGTCTGCCAGCGTTGGAATTCGCTTAAAAACACTGCCCTCAAGCCTTGTCCCCTGGACATGGGCGCGGCCACTCGACCCTATCCGGGGCAAGAGAAAAATGGCGATACTTTCGTTCTGGAAAGGTGGGGTGAAAACGCGCTGGTAGGAGTGATTGACGGAGTGGGACATGGGCAATTGGCATTTCAGGCGGCACGAGAGGCTCAACTCTTTGTCGAGGCACATTACGACCGGCCTTTGGACTCTCTCTTCTTCGGCGTGGATCGAGCCTGTCGTGGAACACAAGGAGTGGTGATGGCGCTAGCGCGATTCGATTGGGGGAGTGAAAGCCTTGTCTTTGCCAGCGTCGGCAACATCGAAGCTCGCGTGTTTGCGTGTCCACAAAAAATGAACTTTTTGGTGCGGCGCGGCTTGATCGGGTTGAACGCTCCCCATCCGGTCATCACCGAGCACCACTGGGAACCAAGTCAAGTGATGGTGTTGCACTCGGACGGGGTGTCGGCCCGTTGGGAATGGGAAGATTATCCTGAACTACGGGACGCGTCCGCCACCCGCGCCGCCCAACATCTGTTAAACCGTCATGCGAGAGACAACGACGACGCGACGGTGGTCGTTGTAAGGGAGGCCCAGCCGCGCGCGCGAATGGCGAAGGGTAGGTAAAACTGGGTGGCGAACTTCCGGGACTCTCCATCCGGCTTAGGTAGAGAACCTATGTGCGACAGCAAGACGTCCGAATTGCTTGCGGACCCCTATGACACGATCCGGGTCCTCCAGAAAGAGTTGGAGGAGACAAATAGGGGGTTGGTGGCTTTGGCTCTGGAACTCGAACAGCGCGTCGATGCGCGCACGGCGGAATTGCAGGAGGCGCACAAGGAGCTGCAGAAAACCAATTCGGAATTGCTTCAGTCGACTTTGGAATTGGAAGGGCGCGTGACGCGGCGGACGGAGGAGATCCGCAAGCTCAACGAAGAGCTGGAGTGGCGGGTGAAGAAACGGACGGCGGAATTGGAAGCCGCCAACGGGGAATTGGAAGCTTTCACATACTCCGTCTCCCATGACCTGCGTGCGCCGCTACGTCAAATTGACGGGTTCTCAAAGCTGCTCGTCGAACGGCACCGGGCCGAGATGTCCCCCGGCGCACAAGAATATGTCGCGACCATTCTTGAATCTGTCCTCCAGATGGGTACGCTCATTGATGACTTGCTCAATCTGGGGCGGGTAGGACGATCACAACTGAGCGTACAGGTAACCGGACTGAACTCTCTCGTCAACGTCGTCAGGTCAGATTTGAATCGGGCAAACCCCGATCGCTTGATCGAGTGGAGGGTTGATCCGCTACCCTTTGTCGAGTGCGATCCGGGGTTGATGAAACAGGTCTTCTTCAACCTGCTCGCCAACGCGGTTAAATTTACCCGCCCGCGTAAACCGGCCATCATTGAGGTGGGTGCGGCCGGTCAGGACGAACACGCCACCATCTTCGTGCGCGATAACGGCGTGGGTTTCAGCATGAAGCATGCCCAAAAACTCTTTGGGATGTTTCAGCGCTTCCACCGGGCGGAAGACTTTGAAGGCACCGGAGTGGGCTTGGCAACCGTTCAACGCATAATTCATAAACATGGAGGGCGCGTTTGGGCGGAAGCTGAACTCGACAAGGGCGCGACTTTCTATTTCACCCTGGGATCGTCGGGCCGTCCCGAACCGGAAAAACGAACAGAATCGGGAGGTATGCAATGACGCCAAAGGATGTACAGATTCTTCTTGTCGAAGACGACCCCAAGGATGCCAAGCTGACCATCCACGCTTTACGTGAGGAAAACCTTGCCAACAACCTTCAGGTGGCTCGTGACGGGGAAGAAGCGCTGGATTATCTTTTCTGCCAGGGCGAGTTCGCAGGTCGCGGCCTCGAACACCTGCCCCAACTGGTCCTTCTGGACTTGAAACTTCCGAAAGTAGATGGCCTGGAAGTCCTGCGCACGCTAAAGGGCGACCCGCGCACCAAAACGATTCCGGTTGTAGTCCTCACTTCCTCGCGCGAAGAAAACGACCTGGTGGCGAGCTACAAGCTGGGGGTCAACGCCTACGTTCAAAAGCCCGTGGATTTTGATTCCTTCCGCCAGGCAGTGAAGCAACTGGGACTCTTCTGGCTGGTGGTCAATGAACCACCGCCCGCGAGCTCGGTTCGTTTTTGAAAGGACATTGAGAAATGGAAACCCTGCGGCCTGATGCAGTGAACTCCGCCCCGCTCCCCCTGCGGGCACTGATCGTGGAAGATAACCCACACGACGCAGTCCTCACGGCGAGTGTGCTCGAAGGCGGAAACGGCAAGGTGCAATGCGAGGTCACGGACTCCCTGGAATCATTCCGGGAGCGTCTGGAAAAAGCAGAGTACGACATCATTCTCGCCGATTTCAACCTTCGAGATTGGTCTGCGTTCGACGCCTTGGATATTCTGAAGCACTCGGGAAGGGATGTTCCGCTCATCGTGGTGACAGGTGCCTTGGGCGACGAAGCCGCCGTGGAATGCTTCAAGCAGGGTGCGGCGGACTATGTTCTAAAGGACCGCCCCGCGCGATTGCCGACCGCGGTTAAACGAGCACTAGAAGAAAAACGCCTCCGCGCTGAAGCCAAGCGGGCTTTAGAAGCCGTCACCTGGCTGGCCACGATTGTGGAATCGTCCGACGACGCAATCATCGGTATGACGAAGGAAGGCGTTATCACAAGCTGGAATAAAGGCGCCGAGAAGCTTTATGGCTACCCCTCCACAGAGATTTTGGGCCACCCTGTGTCCGCCTTGATCCCGCCTGACCGGTCCGGGGAGTTGACAACCTTTCTGGCGAGCCTAGTGAATGGCGCGCGCATGGAGCATTTCGAAACGGTACGGCTTCGGAAGAACGGAAGCCTGGTGGATGTTTCGCTGAGTGTGTTCCCGCTCATCGACTCCCGTGGAGAGGTCACAGGGGCGGCCTCGATTGCGCACGACATCACCGCGCGTAAACGGGCCGATGAGGCACTCGAGAAACGAACTCGGGAATTAACGGATTCCCAGTGTGCGTTGGAGCAAAAGACCCAGGAATTGGCACGCTCCAATGCTGAGTTGCAACAATTCTCCTATGTTGCTTTGCATGACCTGCAAGAACCCGTGCGCACGATCGTCGGATTCGCGCAGCTCCTCCAAAGGCGGTATCAGGGCAAGCTTGACACGAACGCCGATGATTTCATCGGCTTTATTGTCCACGGGGCAGCCCGCATGCAGGGTCACATCCAAGACCTGCTGGCCTACTCGCGGGTCGGGAGCCGTGGAAGGGATTTCGCACCCACCGAGTGTACGAAGGTTTTTGACCAAGCGTTGGCCAATCTTCAAGCAGCCGTCGCGGAAAGCGGCGCCGTGGTTACTCATGACGCTCTCCCTGTCGTTTCTTGCGACGGCGAACAACTGATTCAAGTCTTCCAAAACCTGATCGCCAATAGTATCAAATTCCGCGAATCTCATGCGCCCCGGATCCACGTTGCGGCCGAGCAGAGGTCTTCGGAATGGGTCTTCTCAGTGAAAGACAATGGCATTGGGATCGATCCACAATACGCTGCCCGAATCTTCGCAGTCTTCCAGCGCCTGCACAGTCCTACCGAGTATCCAGGCAGCGGCATCGGCCTGGCCATCGCTAAGAAGATTGTGGAACGCCACGGAGGCCGCATTTGGGTCGAGTCGCAACCTCACCAGGGGGCCACGTTCTTCTTTACTCTGCCAGCCTAGCGCGCCGTGACAGACTCGGGGCGACAAGGGAATGATTGCCGCTAAAGTAGCGCAGGATTCATCGCAGATGCTCGTGACTGCTCTACCGGTGGAAGGAGTGTCCCTGCAAAAGTCCCTACGGGGTGCCAAAAATCAGGGTCTGAAGGGGTGTCGGGCGACTTCTAAGTCTTCGAAAAGAATTGGCTCCTCGGCCAGGACTCGAACCTGGAACCCTTCGGTTAACAGTTGCCCGTCCGTCTTTTGCGATGGACTGCGACACAGTGCGATTGTGCAGTATTCATGCGCCTTCCGTCAAGGTTGAGCCTCTTTCTGTATTAGGATGGTTTGCTACCGTTTTTGATTGAGGTGTGCACCAAAATGGTAACCAAATTTCCGTGCCCCAGCGTGGTGCAACTGGAACTTCTTGGTTCAGCAAATAGGGCCCCTTTTCCTTAACCGTTTCCTTCCAACGCATCCTGAGGGAAATGCAGGACGCTCGCAGGGCTTCTACTGAAACGCCTCTCGACAGACCGAGTTGGTTAAGCCTTACTAAACCATTGCAGTCAGAAGCTGCCAGATGTACTCTCCTGGCCAGCGGGTACAACGAGATCGCTTCTCCGAAGCAAAGGGTGTCGCGATGGCTGGATTGATGACAGCCAGGGTGACTCCGAGCACAACAATGATCTGGACGGTACGCCCAAACAGCTTCCTGCCCGGCGCCATCGTTGTCGAAGCATACATATAGAGAGGGGGTCGCGTCGAAGCATGGAGGAATACCTTGGAGACGGTAGAATACATCCTCAGGAATCCCGCCCAGCCTAAATTGGTTACGCACGTGGAGAAACCTGTGTTGATGCTTGGTGGCGGCCAGGCAAGAGTGGGTCGTCAGGAACGCAGTCTAACCTTCGGGATTAAATAGTGGGCTTTGGATTGGTATTTGTGGCCTCTGCGTATGTTGGGACCCGCCATACAGACCGATCATTTCCAGAATAGCGTCACCTATTCCATTTCTTTCATTTTCAGGAAGGCATCGATGGCACCATTCTGCGCACATCCCCTGCCATAAAACCGTGCCGGGTACCGCCAGGCGATCAGCGGCGAACCGTACCCACTCATGGTGATCCGTCATCAATTTTGCGGCGTTACACGCATCCACCACATCGGATGGTGATCTGCTGATGCGTGATGCCACTCCATCTAAACCGGCGACCGAAAGGCCATCAAATACTACCCGTTCTGGCGCATCTCCACCTGGCAGCAGCAAACAACCGTCGCTTGGCGTTTGGTCACCATCCATGAACACAATTGACGGCCTTGGGAACCGCCTCTCTTTTGCCATCATTCCGAGCGCTCGCCCCACACTAGCTGTTCCATAGGGCACCGTTTGGTGTCTGAGAATAAGGTCTCGTTGATTCGAGAGCGCCACAATTTCATTAACCATCGCAGCGGCCCGCTCATCTTCGGTGTATACATCGGCATCGGGATACACCTCATCGTCCATTTTCGTCATCGCGAATGCTGGGCTCACCCCAACGATGATCTTTCGTTGGCTATGGCTATCAGACGAAGTCCACGCTCTAGCCCTATATATTGTTCCTAGCACGCTGGGCGATGAGTTGGCAAATTGGCGAGATTCTGCGCCTTTAAGTGCCCACACAGGCGACTGACTTGCGCTGCTTGCCCAAAAACCCTCCTCTTCGGCTCGCCGCAAGTCCATGATCCCCCGATGCCGGGTTTGGGGCAGCTCAATTGCCGAACGGGTCCGGCCCGGTATGAGAAAGGCGAGGGCCAGAGGCAAGCGGCTCGGAAGGCCGAGAGTCGCCGTGGATGCTGCCAGAATCGCCGTTCTGCGCGCCCAAGGCCGCTCCTGGAGAACGGTCTGCCGGGAGACAGGCTTGGCCAAGGGCACTGCACAGCGGGCCTTCTACAGCCGGCCGAAGAGCTTTCTGTCATTAACTCACTGATTCTGCGAAAGTGGTCTCGACGGTTCTCGCGGGCAGGGCCGCTTGAGGATGCCGAGCTGTCTCCAACAATCCGTTTCGGGGTGGGGGCTGCCGTGGTCCTTAAATCTGCAACGCAAGATCTAATTGGAACACGCGGCGTGGACTCCTTCGTGTTCGCAGGGCCAAGCGCCATTCCTATCTATGAACGGGGTTCTGGGAACTCGGGAAGGCGGCGGACGCGGAATGCCGCACACGCGTAACGGCCTCTCCAGAAGGCCGTGAAACGTGAAACGATGGATCCGGATAAACGCCCTTCCCTCCTGGAATCCGATCCGCCCCAAGCTGGCCGAGTTGAGGGGTGGGCGACCACCTGTCTGCAATCCTGGGATTTGCTGAACAGAGAGATCCGGGCCGCCACATGCGAGGTTAGCTCGGCAAACCGCACTTGTGACCTGGAGTCGGGGAACAGTTTGGGGTTTATTCCTGCTCCCCTCGGGTGTAGACTTGTGCCGCGAGACACGAAAAACGTCTTTGGTTTGCTCGTCCGGCGGGCGAGCGCTCGAGTCTCGGCCAGCGGCCGCTGGAGAGGAAACCAGCCTTTCAGCCGGGAACGAGAGCGGGGACGACCAACAAGCCCGTGAAGGTCACCAAGATGATTGCCCCGCATCGCTAGCGACGTAGACGGTCATGCCCGGGTCGATTGCGGGCATTCGGGCGCGGCTGGCATTTTCAGCGTGCGCGATGTCAAAGGCGGAAGATCGTTGGCAAGGAGGCAGTCTGTGAGGCGAAGAGAGATTCTGAAGCTGGCGGCGGGCCTTTCCTTTCTCCCCTGGCGAAGGGTGGCTGGCGCAGTGAACAGACGCAAGGTGCTTTACTTCACGCGCAGCGCTCGTGGCGAACGCGCCGTGGTGAAGCGTCGCGGCACTGAGCCCAGCGTTTCCGAGAAGTGCATGATCGAGATGGGCCGGCTCCGCGTGTTCGACGTGGAGTGTACGAATGACGGGCGGGTTTTCGAAGGCGACCTCAGCGGGTATGATGCCATCGCTTTCTATACTTCGGGTGATTTGACGCGCCCCGCGCCTGACGGTTCGGCGCCCGTGTCCCCAGCGGGCAAGCAGCGATTGCTGGAAGCGATCGCGAAGGGCAAGGGCTTTATCGGATTTCACTCCGCCGCTGACACGTTCCATTCGCCGGGCCGGCGCTACCAAAACCAGACGGATGTAGATCCCTACATCGCCATGCTGGGCGGCGAGTGCCTGGCGCACGGCGCAGAGCAGGAGGCCTCCTTGCTCGCCGGGTCGCCCTTCCTCGGAAAAAGCATTGGCGTGCCCGGCCAGGGGCTGTCGTTTACGGACGAGTGGTGCACGTTCAAGAACTTCGCCCATGATCTGCACGTGGTGCTCGTGCAGGAGACCCGCTACCTGAAGGGCCGCGCCTACCGGCGTCCGGATTATCCTTGTACGTGGCTGCGCAAGCATGGCCAGGGCCGCGTGTTCTACACCTCGATGGGGCACCGCGCCGACATGTGGACCAACCCGTTCTTTCAGGCCATCGCCCAGGCCGGATTCGAGTGGGTGCTGGGTCGATTCGATGCCGACGTTGCAGCCAACATCGACGAGGTGACGCCAAAGGCGAACCAGTTAAGGAGCTAGTGTCCCTGAAAGTCGACAACCTGCACAGGACACGACATTTGCGGAAGGAGAAATCATGACAAACCATCGGCCTGTTTCACGGCGCGACTTTATGCAGAGCGGCGCGGTGATGTTGGCGGGCGTGGCGCTGGGGGCGAAAACGCATGTCCCGACGGCGCCCGACCCTCGCAAGACGCGCAGTTACAATGAAAACATGGATTATCGCCGCCTGGGCCGCACCGGCCTCATGATCTCCGTGGTCAGCATCGGCGGACACTGGAAGCGCATTCCGTTCAAGCCCGGCAGCGAGGATTTCAAGAAGAACCGACGGGACGTCATCAATGCCTGCCTCGACAGCGGTATCAATTACATCGATGCATGCTGCGAGCCGGAGGTGGCGGTGTATGCCGAAGCCGTGAAGGGCCGGCGCGAGGAAGTTTACATGGGCTTCGATTGGACGCTGGCGCGCGGTCCATCCGTCGCCGGTTCGCTCGACAAGCTCAAGCAAGGCATGGACGACGGCCTGAGGCAGTCCGGACTGGAGTACGTCGACTTGTGGCGGCTCACGATGATGGAGCAAACCACGAAGAACTCTGAGCGCGAAATCGAAAACGTGATGGCGGCGCTCGAATGGGGGAAGAAGACGGGCAAAGCGCGATTCACCGGCATCTCGACACACCATCGCCCCTGGATCGCCGAGGCTGTGGCCAGGTATCCGCAAATCGAAGTGGTCGTGACGCCCTACAGCGCGGGCAGTAAGGAGAAACCCGTGGGGAGTATGTTCCAGGCCCTGCGCAAGCACGATGTGGGCATGATCGGCATCAAACCGTTCGCCAGCGGCAACCTGTTTGCCTCGCGTGGCACGCCGGATTCCGACAGCAAGGCCGAGGACGACCAGCGCGCCCGTATGGCCCTTCGCTACGTGCTCTGCTGTAATGTCCTGAGCGCCGCCATCCCCGGTCTCATCACCGTTGACCAAGTGAAGAACGCCGCGGCCGCCGTGAAAGAGCGCCGGGAATTTGAAACCGCCGAAGCCTCGCACTACCAGGATCTGACCGCGCAAATGTGGAACAACCTGCCCGCCAATTACCAGTGGTTGCACGATTGGCGATGGGTGTGATTCGACGCGGACCCGCATGCATGGGGATCGTACTTCCTGGTGCATCACGAGGCAGTGTTGGAACCGGCAAGTCTGAATCCATCGCGCCCCCAGCAGGAAGAAAAAGTTGGATGGCTTGCGGCGCGTCTCGCGAGCGCGCTGATTCGGGCGTATTTCCACTGTGCCGCAACGATGTTCTCACCCGCAGGTTTATCTATAGTGCGGGGTTTGCGAACACGCAGTTGCGCCTCTTGTGCCTTACGATGGTCGCATTTTCACCGTGTGGGCACGCCTTAGCTAATTGAATACTTGGGCGCCAGCAGAGACAACGGTCGCGTAGGCATTGACCGTGGTCTTTACCGACCGCCTTGACGGTTAGGGTTCGAAATCTGTGAAGGCATGCCCAAGGTTGGCTTTAAGGATCTCTGTCCGCTCTGGAAGGCCGCCGAGTTCGACCCGGAGCACTTGATGGGACTCTACAAACGGGCCGGAGCGAAGTATTTCGTGAGCATGGGCGTGCATCACGACAACTTCGATCTGTGGAACTCCCGGCATACCCGCTGGAACGCGGTAAAGGTGGGACCGCATAAGGACGTAGTGGGCCTGTGGCGGACGGCAGCCTTGAAGCACGGACTCAAGTTTGGCGTCAGTGAGCACCTCTGGATCAGCTACAAATGGTTCGCCGTGAGCCACGGAAGCGACAAGACGGGACCGCTTGCGGGGGTGCATTACGACGGTGTGAATCCGGCCTACGCGGATCTGTACCACGACGCAAGTGTCGCAAAGTGGGCCGACGACACTCCTGTACAGTTTGGTTGGAACGATCTCGGCATGTCGGACGCCTGGAGGCGCCACTGGTTCCTGCGCATTCAGGATCTGGTGGAAGTGGCCATCGAGGGTGGTCACCTTGAAAATCGCCGTACCGATAACGCAGAAACGGACATTTTTGGGGCTACATGCAATTACCCAAAAAGGCTACATGTTTCCCCATTCGCTGAAAAAAGGGCTACATGGTGAACCAAGAATCAACGAGTTACCGGCATAAAAACAGGAAAATATGTCTGATAAAAGACAGTATGTTAACTTTGGCACATTCCAGGTATCGTGCTGAAATACATCTTGTTCCAAGTGACTTGGACGAAATGTCTTAGTATTATGTTGACCATACGATTGACTTACCAGAGCAAGACGAAAAAGGCAAGAGACAAATCATGCGGTCTGTTTTTCGGCGCGCCGGATTGCCCTTGCGCGGCGCGAATCGGGCAACGTCGAACGGGCACGTGCAGCTACAGAGGTGCGAGCGCAGTACCTTTCCCGATGTCATGCCACACGGCACAGGGGCTCCGCATGGGTGGAGGATCTGGTTTTGACTACGCACCGGTCAGCCAACTTCCCCTCGTGGCTCATGTCCCCTTTCCGCGCAGTTAACGGCGCTCCCGTTGCCGCTCTCGCTCTTCAAGACGCATCCTGAGCCGATTCTGCGCCAAATATCAGGGGTTTTAAGTCCGGATTGGGAGGAAGTCTACTTTCGCTTGTCCAGCACGCGCTGCACAATGTGGCCAAAGTCGCTCGGGCTGGCGGAGCTGACCGCGATTATTTGCGTGGCGACCGGCTCGGCCGCACCATACGAACCGAGGAAGTCATCGAGGAAGGCGGCTTCATCGAAAAACACGCAACTGGGATGATATTGACGTATCTGCTCAGCCCCAGAAGGCACGCCCTGAATCTTCGAGCCGTTCGTCCAGGTGAAGACCAAGCCGGCCATCTCGGACGGCGGCTGCGGAGTGGGGTGCAGGATCTTCAGGAAATCATCTTGTTGCTCGTACAGAGTCCGCACGTACCCCGGCACGTCGGTGCCACTCACAAGGTCCTTGGCTTTGTCCTCGCGCTGGGTTTGAACGAGGATGTGGCAGGCCCCATACCATTGAGCCAGCCAGGTCAAGTAACCCATAACCGCCCACGAAACCATCATGTCCCTGCTTTTCGGGACAAACAAGCGCCGGTCGTTGCGCAGCCCATCGAAGAGCCACGGAAAGTAGGGTTTATTGGGGAACTTCGCGTAGGGTGGCGTGCCCATCTCGCGCCAATGGTCATCGCGCGTTCTGGTGTGGTGCATCAGCCAGTAGAGCGGGTCATCGCGGCAGGCGTCGTCAATGTCCTTCTCGCGTAAGACCTTAGCTGCCAGAGCTTGTTGTTCCAGAACCAATTTGTCTTGGCTCAGTTTCAGGTTCTGGCCATTTTCCGTGCTGGATGAAGCATCTAAGTTCTTCTTTGCTGCGGAGGTAGAATTCATTGAGTATGTTCACCTGCACTTGCGGCTTTTTGTCGAATAGCCCGAAGTGCTCTCCGAGCTTCGACAGTACGGCAAGCTTGTCGATCAATCTGACTTTTCGGAGTAGTCCAAAGGCATGTTTCTGCTCCCCTTCGCCTTCGTCGAGGGTCACAAAATCATAGCCCTTAACAGCCATTGCTGTAACGTCGTCTAATTCGTGGATTTCCCTGTGGTTTGCCTTTTCGTCGAACATCTTTCGAACGTCAGCCTTTTTTAATAACTCCAAGTCCCTCAGCACGCTATCGGCTGTTTCCCTGTTCTCTAATCGCTTCTTTTCCTTGCCCTCTTGTACCATTTTTTGAATGCTAGCATTTCTTAACAGGCGGGGTCCCTGCACGAATGCAGTGTGAGGGCTATAGCCAGCCCGAATAGCGGCCTTCGTTGGGTTCAAATCTACCAAGTATTCTCGTACAAAAGCCTCATGGCGGTCAGCAACAGACTGCGGTCTGCTGTCGTGATTATTGCGCCGCTTAGCTCTGACCCGCTCCATACGGCTCCGTGCTTCTGGATTACTGATGCCGCCCTCTCGCGCTCCCCACGCATCCTGAATCTGGGGTGGTGCGCTTCCCAGGTCAATTCTGGCAAAGAAGCGTAGTAGCTTGTCAAGGGGCGCTCCCTTGGAGCCGCAGTAACGCTTGGATGTTCTTGTAGTGCGTTAGTTCCCGGTGAGCCAGCTTTACGGGCTGAACCAATTATCGGACCGGCACTATCTGAGCGGCCACCAGCAGCGGGGAGCAGCCAAGGGGTCGGCCCTACGCGGCGAGGATTCCCTCTTTTTTGCCCACTGACGCCGAACGACTTTCCTTCAGGCTCCTGATATTGTATACCTATGCCCACCTTATGCTGAGGAGCGCGCGCATGACCAGAAGACAACGCCTTGTTTTCGAACTGTCCCTGATCGTTTGTGTCACTCTTCTGCCGGGCAATGGCTTACGAGCTCAAGAACGGGAGGAGCCCGGCAAGCCGGTCGGCAAGGTCTCCGTCGTCGGAAACCTGATCCTGATGGAGCTAGACGAAGGCGCGCTCGGCCGGGAGAACCGCTTCGACCTAGGGCAGCATACCCTTCGCTTCACGCCCGGACGGGCAGGATACCGCGTCGAAAACCTCCCATTGAAGTGGGATGCGGACTTCGGCCAGCAAATCACTGACCCTCGGGTCACGCTGCACAGCTTTTCATTTCCTTTTTCCGGGAAGAGTTGGGATTCGTTCTCGGTCGGCGTTACCGGATCGATTCGGTTCGGGGAAGCAACCAGCGCTGGTAACTTTGGTCCCGGCTCGGGACCCCGCGACCAGGGTGGCGTTTCGATTGGCCGCTTCGACCCGTTGAGCGAAGCGGCGGCGAGCTTGGCGAACACCGTTCCGGCGATCTGCGTGTTTTTCAAGCCTCGCATGACAGGCGATCGCTGCGTGAAGGAACTCGCTGATCGCGTAGTTGTGACCTGGGACGTAACCGAACCGTACGGGAACATCCAAGACTTTACTTGGACGAAGACCATCAACCGGTTCCAGGCTGTGCTTCACAAAGATGGCGCGATCGAGATGTCGTACGATCAGCTTGCGGCCAAGGACGCTATCGTCGGTATCTACCCGCTCGTCTCTGGCGCAGCAGAAAAACCTCTCGCCTCCCTCTCCGCTACGGAACACCCCTCGGTCGCTGCCCATCTCGACCTTAGAGGCCTAAAGCTTTCTGTCGTTAACGGCTTGTTCCTGAAGGTCACCTTCGAAACCGCCGGACCTGTTTTGCCCGAGGGCGATTCGGGCCTCTCAGGGATCGCCTACCGGGTCTATTTTTACATCCACAAGCCTTCTACGGCGCCCGCAAGCGCTGCGGCTCATGCGGATGCCGTGTGGATGATTCGCGGCTTTTCGTTTCGGAACCGCTCGAGCGGCGCGTCGCGATACGTTGCGTTTGGTCCGGGCTTATCACGGGTCGTCGAGACCAGCGGCAACACTATTTCGATCCAGGGAATCCTGCCACCGGTGCTGCGCGGTGCCGCCGAGATCGACGTTTCTGCCGATGCTTCCGGGGCTGATTCGGCACAGCCGGCGGTGCAGATCTCTGCCCAGCCGGTCGTGCTGGGCGGCATCCGCAGTCCTGAAGTACATCTGTCTTCTCTCAAGCCGCAGGACGGTCCCTTTTCGGTTGTCTATGAAGCTTTCCATTATTATGCTCTGCCCAATCCCCGTGATTTGACTTGCACGGTGATCAAGGGCCTCGGTGACAACTTCGATTTTCTCCCCTACTACTCGGACTTCCGCGTCGACAATCAGGAAGCGGGTACTCCGAGTGATGGGCCGCTGGGAGCGGTGGGGGGCGCCGTTACCGGAATTGGCGCGACGCAACGGGGCCTCGAGTCCTACTGCACGCCGGGCAGGTTCCAGTGGCAATTCATCCAACCTGTGTACGTCGGCTCGAATCAGATGCAGGAACGTCCGCCCGCAGACGCGCCGATGGGCACCAGTCACGACATCACGTTCTACCAGCGGCAGCTCGAGGAGATTTCGCAGGACGGCAAGATGCCACCGTACATGTACGCGATGTCACAAATTGCGCACGAAATGGGTCATCGCTGGGCGGCGTTTGTTTCGGCCAAGGTGGGCAGCGAGACGATTCCGCTCGGTCCCGTCCACTGGGCATTTGGGTTGCAGGCTCCCGTCGCGTTTCCGTACCGGCGGCCTACGGAAGCATCCATCATGGGCGGCGGGGTGTGGCAGGACAACTTTGACGGCACCTACACGCAACTCGATGACGACTATTATGTGCCCGCGACGGGATGGTCATACCTTGATCTCTATCTCATGGGTCTGATCTCCCCGGCTGAGGTTCCCGACTTTTTCATTCTGCGGCATCCGGTCGCCGCGGGCAAAGACGCCAATGGGCACCCCATTTTCAAGGCGGACCGAACCAAGGTCACCATTCAGGACGTCGTCGCGGCCGAAGGCCCACGCTCGCCCGCCGTTGACAAATCGCAACGGCAATTCAATACCGGAATGGTCATCATGGTTCAGCACGGCGCGAAACCGAGTCGCGAGCTGATCGAACGAACAGAGGCGGTTCGCAAACTGTGGATTGAGTATTTTTCGATTACTACTGGGCACCGCGCGTCGATGACCGCGAACCCGCGCTGAGACCGGGGGCTGTCTCTCAGCCTTGCCGTACTGCCCGAGCTGGCCTTGGCCCGGGACCCAAGTTGCTTGGCATATAGGAGTGGCGCGGAAGTTGACAGCGAGACTCGCGGTAGGGACGACCATTGCCGATCGCCCCCGCACAGAAGCTTGCGGTCCCGGTACAATCCGGGTTCACAGCCACCGTCCCGATGTAAACTGTCCCCCTGGTGTACGCGCCCCCAAGCGCCAGGAATGCCAAAATAATTGCCGGTGGTGCCTCAATCTGAGGAGGCACTCGAAGCCCCTTGAAACAGGAAGGGAGCGCCGTCAACTGTAGTGTTGATTTCTGACCAGCCCGAGCTAGTCGATCTCACCATCTTGAATAGCTCCCCTACGCAGCACCGCAATTTTGCCGTTCGGCTCCACCGACCTAAAATTGATAGCTGACCGGTCTGCGCAAAAGGGAAACCCACGGCGCAGCCCGGTGCTCCATCCATCGACCGGACCCGCCCTAGAACAAAAGCTTAAATGCAAACTGCAAAATCCGCGGCCTGGCCGCCGTACTGAGGATTTGCCCGAAAGTGGGATCCGTCCGGGTGAAATCCGGCGGTCCGAAGTTAACATCGTTGAAGGCATTGTAGAATTCGGCCCGGAACTGCAGCGTGTAGTGCTCATGGATTTTGGTGTTCTTCAGCAAAGCGAAGTCGATATTGAACACTCCCGGCTCCCGCAGAATGTTCTTACCGCTATCGCCGAAAGTTCCGACGGCATTGGGGTTGAAAAGCGCGGTGTTAAAGTACTCCCGGATGAGCTGTCCGTGGGGACGGCCAGGATTGAGTCTGGCTTGGCTGATCTTCGTCCCGATGAAGTCAGCCCGATCAGAATAATCGCCGGTGAAGGAGTTATCGAGCCCGCTCATTATGGAATAGGGGGGGCCGCTTTGCCAAAGCATGATGGGGGCCAGTTCCCAGCCGTTCAAAAGTTTGTCTCCCACCCCGCTCCGACGGAAGTGGGGAATCTCCCACGTACCCCAAGACTTGAAGGCGTAGGGAATTTCGCTTTCCGATGGCCCGTAATTCAAGTTACGGTTGAAGGGGTTGGTTTGATAGTGGCCCAAACTGACCGACTCGGAAAAATCGGAGAAGTTGCGGGACCACGTATAATTGGCAAGGAAAGAGAGGCCGTGACTCAAATACTTTTCCAGGTTCAACTCGATGGCATTGTAGTTGGAGTCGAACCCGGAATCGATGCTGCCCATGGGCCCGAAGTTGGGATAAGGCCGACGCTGCTGCGTATTCGCTTCGGTCGAATTGCCGGGCACATACCGCGCCGCGTTAATGTCTGCCATCGGTTCCTGGTCAGACGTTCCGTAAAGATGGATGGCTTTGTTTCCGGTGTATGCCGCACTAATTAGCCACGTTTTCCTGATTTGGCGCTCCAAAGTGAGATTCCAGATGGTGATCTCGGGGAGGTGAAAGCCCAGGGGGAAGAAGTAGCCCACCGTCGTCGGCAGCGCGAAAGTTGTGTTGGAGGGTGGGATCTTGGGGCCGAAATCGGCCGGAAAGGGATTGGCGATGCCTGCGCTGCCGAAGGGATCCGCAAAATTCACCACGTTGAGTGTGTAAATGGGAGCGAAAGGGGCCACGCCAACGTCGTCCCGAAATGCCAATGTTTCCGGCGGCTGGTAATAATAACCGGCGCCGCCACGAAGGCTTGTCTTGGCATCCGAGGTCAGGCGGTAGGCAAAGCCGATACGCGGAGCAAAATTCGACAGGTTGCTATAAACGGTGCCCGCCGGGCAGCCGGGATCGTTGGCAAAGAGCAGGCCGAGCGGCGCATTGGGGTAGCGCTGCGATTGCTTACCCCGCTCAAAGCAGGGGAGCCGCCCTTCACTGTCCGTGTAGGGAAAGTATGGATCCCATCGCAACCCGCCGCTCAGCGTCAGGCGCGACGACGCCCGCCAGTCATCCTGAATGAACGCGCTCCACTTCGTCCCCGTGATGTTGCCATAAATGCCG
>Ga0326728_10013857_pt1 | contig 17345 bp, 13 predicted proteins | sample MB3enrmetagenome_FD_207602 | JGI IMG/M metagenome (GOLD analysis project Ga0326728, IMG submission 207602) | Lab enriched peat soil microbial communities from McLean, Ithaca, NY, United States - MB31MN | ecosystem: Environmental > Terrestrial > Soil > Wetlands > Peat | place: USA: New York... | reverse complement strand
ACTTTCTGTTCGAGCGGGTCTACATTGGTTCTCTGGCCAAGAAAGAGGAGCAGAAGGCCCGCCGCATCATCAAGATCCTTTACCGCTACTACGTACAGGATCCGTCAGTTCTTCCCGAGGATCTGCGGAAGAAGATTGCCGGCGAGGGTGTGGAACGTTGCGTAGTGGATTATGTCGCTGGAATGACCGATCATTTTGCCATCAAGATGTTCGAAATTTATTTTCTACCATTTTCCTGGCCATTCCCCGAAGCCCCCCGGGCTTAAAGCCGGCCAGGTGCTAGAGGTGCTCTGAACGCCGGGCAAAACCCCGGGCGGAAGAAGCAGGAGTCGCAGTAAGCGCAACGAATTTATCATAAACGAATAGGGTGGGTTGCCGATGCCGGGCCTGGTGCCTGCGGATTTCATAGAGACGGTGCGGAGCAGGACTGACATCGTCGAGCTGATCAGCGAGTACGTGGTTTTGAAGCGAGCGGGACAGAACTACCTGGGACTGTGCCCCTTCCACCAGGAGAAGACTCCCTCTTTCACGGTGTCGCCCTCCAAGCAGATTTTTTACTGTTTTGGCTGCAGCACGGGGGGAAGCGCCTTCACGTTTTTAATGAAGCGTGATCATCTGACCTTCCATGAAGCGGTGGAGGCACTGGCACACCGTCTTGGCCTGGAGTTGCCGGAGGATGGCCAGGGCGATTCGGCGGGCAGATCTGGCGCCCTGAAGGCGCGTCAGGAACATTACGATTTAAATGCCCAGGCGGCTGATTACTATCATAAGATATTGGCAGAGAGCCAGGCGGGCGAGACAGCCCGGGAGTACCTGAAGAAGCGGGGACTGCAGCCCCGGGCCTGGGATCAGTTCACCCTGGGTTTTGCACCGGCTACGGGTCAGGCCTTGCTGGACACCTTTACCAAGAAGGGGTTTGCAACTCAGACCCTGTCCACGGCAGGTTTGCTGGTCAATCGACAGAGCGGCATGCAGGACCGGTTTCGGGGCCGGATCATCTTTCCGATCCATGATGTCCAGGGGCACTGCCTGGGGTTTGGCGGCAGGGCACTGGGGGATGAGCAGCCAAAGTACCTGAACTCTCCGGAGACCGGTACGTTTAGCAAGAGCCGCAATCTCTATGGCCTGAACTTCGCACTGCCGGCCATCAGGGAACGAGGAAACGCTCTGGTGGTGGAGGGCTACATGGACTGCATCACCGCACACCAGCATGGCTTCAGCAATGCCGTGGCCTCGCTGGGCACCGCTTTCACCCGTGATCAGGCCAGGCTGCTGGTGCGATACACTCAGGAAGTGGTGCTCTCTTTCGATCGGGACGCTGCCGGCTCGGCAGCCTCCCTGAGAGGTGCCGAATACCTCCAGGACCTGGGTGCGCGGGTCTACGTCCTGGATTTTCCGGATGCCAAAGACCCGGATGAATTCTTGAGGGAGCAGGGCCGGGAGGCCTTCGCCGCGGTACTGCAGGATAGGCGGCTGCCCTACTTCGAGTTCAAGCTGGAGCTTTTGCTGCAGCAGCACGATTCGGCCTCTGTCTACGGTAAAACGGAGATCGCCGGCGGCATCCTGGAGGACCTGGCGAGGCTTGACAACATTGTCACCAGGGATGGATACGTGCAGTTGGTGGCGAAGCGCCTGGGGGTTTCTGAGGATGCAGTCCGTCAGGAACTGCTGCGCTTCCTGAATAAACGGGGAAGAAAGGATAGAATTGATAAAAATAGATATAATATGGAACAGGGCAAACAGACTTTCGCTTTGCCGGGTGGTTCTGCTGCTGAGGTTGCCAGGCGCGGGCTGTTCCGGTTCATGTGTCTGGACCGGAAGGTGTGGGACCGGGTGCGGCAGGAGGTGGGGCTTGCAGTCTTTGAGGGCAGCTTGGGGCGGCTTGTAAGCAGTGTCTCGGAGACTGACTGGGGCAGCCCTGCTGTTATCATCGAAAACGCGGCGGAGAGCGATCAGGCTGAACTGGCCGGGTTGCTGATGGTTGGCGATGACCAGGAGATCTCCCAGCAGCAGGAGCAGTTAGTAGCGGATTATCTTTCTGTAATCAAGCGTGAGCAACTTGGCAAGGAGATCGCTGTAAAATGCGCCGAATTGCAGGAGTATAGAAAGAATGATGAAAAAGCAGGAATTATGGGTGTCATGGCAGAATTAGATAGACTGTATAAAGAGCTTCAGGGACTGTAAAATAATGGCATCGAAAGCCCTACAATAGCGCCGGGTTGATGTCTAGAGAAAGGAGGGAGACCATTGAAAGAAGAACAGCCAAAGCTGGATGCCGTCAAAGATCTGATCCAACGCGGCAAAGCGAAGGGCAATCTTACGTACCAGGAGATCATGGATGCGCTGCAGGGGTTTGAACTGACCCCGGATCAGATAGACGATATTTACGAACACTTCGGATCACTCGGCATCGAAGTGCTGCCGGAAGGGAACGATGGTCAGCCCCTCCGGAAGGAAACTGAGGCCGCGCCCCAGGAGGATGAGGTCGAGGTTGACCTCTCCATCCCGGAAGGGATCGCCATCGATGATCCGGTGCGGATGTACCTCAAGGAGATCGGCCGCATCCCGTTGCTTACCGCCGAAGAGGAGATCCAGTTGGCCAAGCGGATCGAGGACGGGGACGAAGAGGCCAAGCGGCGCCTGGCCGAGGCCAACCTGCGGTTGGTGGTCAGCATTGCCAAACGTTATGTCGGACGCGGCATGCTGTTCCTGGACCTGATCCAGGAGGGCAACCTCGGTCTGATCAAGGCAGTGGAAAAATTTGACTACCTTAAGGGATACAAATTCAGCACCTATGCTACCTGGTGGATCCGTCAGGCGATTACCAGAGCGATTGCCGATCAGGCCAGGACGATCCGGATTCCGGTGCATATGGTGGAGACCATCAACAAGCTGGTGCGCGTTTCCCGGCAACTGCTGCAGGAGCAGGGACGCGAACCTACACCCGAAGAGATCGCCTGGGAGATGGATATGTCTGTTGACCGGGTAAGAGAAATCATGAAGATTGCCCAGGAACCGGTGTCGCTGGAGACTCCTATTGGCGAGGAGGAAGACAGCCACCTGGGGGATTTCATCGAGGACGAGGAAGCTCTGGCGCCGGCGGAGGCGGCCTCCTTCATCCTGCTCAAGGAGCAATTGGAAGAAGTTCTGGAGACTCTGACGCCCCGGGAGAAGGAAGTCCTCAGACTGCGTTTCGGGCTGGACGACGGGAAAGCCCGCACCTTGGAGGAGGTCGGACAGCGGTTCCGGGTTACCAGGGAGCGTATCCGGCAGATTGAGGCCAAGGCCTTGCGGAAACTGCGACACCCCAGCCGCAGCAAAAAGCTGAAAGACTACCTGGAATAAACTGAAGCCCCTTCCCAAGCCTGGATGGGGCTTTTTCAATCCTGGCGGTTCACGGGTGCTGCTTGATGGTCCTGGTGGCGATCAGCGCGAACTGCTGGGTCACGAGAATGCCCGGGTCCACCGGCGTATCGGACATCCCTGGCTGGACCAGGATCTTCTCCATTCGGGCGAAATCCCCGTATTCCAGAACCGGGGATGTCTCCCAGACGCCCAGGGGTTTGGAGTGGTCCACCTCCCAGGTGATCGTCGCCAGGTCGGATCCCGGGAAGAACTGCTGAAGCGCCTTGGCGGTCTCCTCCGGATCGCGGTTCTCCACCCAAAGTTGTCCCATGTACAGTCCATCAGTCATCTTTTGGATTACGTCAGGGTGCTTCTCAATAAAGCTCTTGCTGGCCATCAGGACTGCGCAGGGCACTTTGCCACCGGCCTGGCCGGTGTGGGCAACTGCCGCAAAGTTGATGACATAGTTGTCGCCTCCTTGTTGGTAGGAGTAAACCGTCAGTTTCGGATCTCCCAGGACAACATCGACCTTTTGAGACAAAAGTGCGGTCATGACGCTGCTGGCGTCCTGAAGAGTCGAGATCTCGATATCCAACCCCTGCTCGCGAAAAAAACCTTCCTCGAGTGCCACGTATACGGGAGTGCTGCTGATCGAATGTGTTGTTTCATAAAAGCGCACCGTCGTCAATTGTCCGGCCTGTCTGCCTTTGCACCCGCCCGGGCCGGCCAGCAGGAGCAGGGCAAACACCAAGGCGATGCAGACCACAGGCCCCTGCCTCTTCACGTTGACCCCTCCCTGTTGAAAACTTTACTGTACTATTCTATGGCTAGGCAGGCAGGGGCGTTATCGTGGATATCGAGGCAAATATCAGGCATGCAGGAAATTCTCTTCGGCAATTGTCAAACTCCGGATAAAATCGCCTGGTAGGTAGAGACTGATGAGGCGACTGACAAGCGTGATGGGATTGTTACCATGATCCCGGTCTTGATCGGGGATGGTTGTCGACGGCGATGAAGCCAGGGGCGGGAAACATCTGGAGCGATAGGCTCCAGATGTTTTTGGGCCAGTAATAATCGTTGGTCAACTGGCGTCGAAACGGTTCGTAATTGGCATGCGGCGGTCCTTGCCGAAGGCCAGGTGGGTGATCTTGACGCCCGGAGGCCCCTGACGGCGTTTGTATTCGTTGTGGTCGACCATGCGGATCACCCGGGTGACAACCGCCGGGTCGTAGCCCCGGTCGACGATCTCCTGCGGGCTGCGGTCCTCCTCCACGTAGGCCTCGATAATCTGGTCGAGGATGGCGTAGGGCGGGAGATCGTCCTCATCCCGCTGGTCAGGACGCAGTTCGGCCGTAGGAGCCTTGTCGAACACCCGCTGTGGGATCACCATCTTTCCGGCCCTCCGGTTGAAGTAATGGCAGAGCCGGTAGACCAGAGTCTTGGGGATATCCTTGAGCACGGCGAAGCCGCCGGCCATGTCCCCGTACAAGGTAGAGTAACCGGCGCTCAACTCGCTCTTGTTGCCGGTGGTGAGCACCAGGCCGCCGTACTGGTTGGTCAGCGCCATCAGAATGTTGCCTCGAATGCGGGCCTGGATGTTCTGAGCCGTCAGGTCTCCAGGCTCACCGTCGCAGGCCGGGGAGATGGCGCCGAGGTAGGTCTCGTAAAGAGGGGCAATGGGGATGGTCAGGGTCCTGATTCCCAGATTGACCGCCAGATCTTCCGCATCCTCAATACTGTCCCGGGAGGTATAGGGGGAGGGCAGCAGCACACCGGTGATCTGATTGGGCCCCAAAGCATCCACGGCGAAGGCGGCGGTCAGGGAGGAGTCGATGCCGCCGGAGAGGCCGATAAATGCTCTCTTAAAGCCGTTCTTGTTTACATAATCATGAACCCCAAGCACCACGGCGGCATAGACCTCGGCTTCTTCGTCCATTCCGGTGACTGTCTTTGCCTGGGGCGGACGCTTTGGCAGCGGGGGGTATGCTCTGCCGCGGGGATGGGGAACCATTCTCCCGGCCGTTGGCGCCGTGTCTCCACCAGGTCCCGCGGAGAGATCGACCATCTGTACCGGTCCGGACAGTCCTGAAGCAGGCGCCTCCCGGTGACGGATATCGTGAAGTCTGGTGCTCAGCATGTGCTCTGTCTGTAAATCCACCACCAGCAGGTCCTCTTCAAAGGCGGCTGCCTGCCCCAGCAGGGTACCCTCCTCGTCGAAGACGGTGCTGTTGCCGTCAAAAACCAGTTCATCCTGTCCGCCGACCAGATTGGCGTAGGCGATGTGAGTCACGTTGTCCGAAGCCCTGACAGACAGCATCTTCTCCCGGAACTTCTGTTTGCCCTTATGATAGGGAGAGGCGCTCAGGTTGAGGATCAACTGGGCGTTTCCCGCCTTCGTCTCCAGGGTGGCGGGTCCGATCGGATGCCAGATGTCCTCGCAGATAGTAATGCCCGTGTTGACCCCGGCGCAGTTGATTACCAACCCGCCGGCGCCGCTCTTGAAGTAGCGCTTCTCGTCGAACACGCCATAGTTCGGCAGGTAGATCTTATGGTAAATGGCAACCAGGGCGCCGCGGAAGATCACCGCGGCGGCATCATAGGTCTCGCCATCCTTGAGATCGACGAATCCTACTACAGCAGCGACCTGCAAGTCTTTTGTCAGCTCTGTCAGCGACTCCAGGCTGCGCAGGTTAGCCTCGATGAAGCTCGGTTTCAGCAGCAGATCCTCCGGAGGGTAGCCGGTGATCGTCAATTCCGGAAAACAGACCAGGTCCGCCCCGGATCCTTCCGCCTGCCTGATGTGGCTGGAAATCTTGGCGACGTTTCCCTTGAAGTCACCTACCGTTGTGTTCAGTTGGGCTATGGCAAGGCGCATGGGTCATTGCTCCCTTCGGTCGCAGTAGCCAGTAGTCAGTAGTCAGAATAAAGACCAGGATTACAAGCTTTAGCGGCGCTCTGCATTGATTGCTGAATACCTAAGCTGCAACAAATGATCGCGGTATTCTACATAGTATCGCCTGATTCCTCTAAAAAAGTATGGGACAGGAGAGAGAAACCTACTCCTGTCCCATACTTCTTCTTCTGACTCCTGACTCCTGGATTCCTCCGCATCCAGGCCTTCGGCCTGGCCTGAAAGAATGCGGAGAGCTGCCCTGGCCTGAAAGAATGCGGAGTACCTACCTACTGTTTTTACAGGTCGAAGTAGAGATGGAATTCGTACGGATGCGGGCGAAGCCTGACGGGATCGATCTCCGCGTTCTTCTTGTAGTTGATCCAGGCATCCAGCAGATCCGGAGTGAATACCCCACCCTCCAGAAGGAAGTCGTGGTCAGCCTCCAGGGCAGCGATGGCTGCATCGAGGGAGCCCGGAACGGTCCGGATCTTTGCCGCCTCCTCGGGGGGGAGATCGTAGATGTTCTTATCAACCGGATCACCGGGATCCAGATTATTCTTAATTCCGTCCAGACCGGCCATCAGCATGGCGGAGAAGGCCAGGTAGGGGTTGCAGGTGCCGTCCGGCGGACGGAACTCCAGACGTCTCGCCTTGGGGTTCTCGGAATAGGTCGGGATCCTGACGGCGGCGCTGCGGTTGCGAACGGAGTAGACCAGATTGACCGGAGCCTCGAAGCCGGGCACCAGCCTCTTGTAAGAGTTGGTGGTCGGAGCGGCGAAGGCCAGGATGGCCGGGGCGTGTTTCAGCAGACCGGCGGCGTAATTCTTGGCCAGCTTGCTGAGCATGGCGTAGCCGTTGGTATCGAAGAACAGGTTGGCGCCGTTCTTCCAGAGCGACTGGTGGACATGCATGCCTGACCCGTTGTCCTGGAAGAGCGGTTTGGGCATGAAGGTGGCCACCTTGTTGTGGCGCCGGGCGATGTTCTTGATGATATACTTGTAGAACAGACAGCTATCCGCCATCTTGGTCAGGGGGCCGTACTTCATGTCGATCTCTGCTTGGCCGGCGGTAGCTACCTCATGGTGGTGGGTCTCGATGCCGATTCCCAGGTCGAGCAGATTCATCACCATCTCGCTGCGCAGGTCCTGCTGAGAGTCGGTGGGAGGCACCGGGAAGTAGCCCTCCTTGTGGCGGGTCTTGTAGCCCAGGTTCGGCTCCTCATCGCGTCCGGAGTTCCAGATGCCCTCCACCGAGTCGATGAAGTAGTAACCGAAGTTCGTGCTCTGGTCGAAGCGGATATCATCAAAGATGAAGAACTCCATCTCCGGGCCCCAGTAGCTGGTGTCTGCAATGCCGGTGGATTTCAGATAGGCTTCGGCCTTCTTGGCCACGTTGCGGGGATCCCGGGAATAGAGCTGCTTGGTGATCGGGTCTGAAACCGCGCAGATCATGGTCAGCGTTGGGGCCTTGCAGATCGGGTCCAGCACAGCAGTGCTGGGATCCGGGAGCAACAGCATATCGCTCTCGTGGATCTCCTGAAAGCCCCGGATGCTGGAGCCATCAAAGCCGATCCCCTCGGAAAAGACGCTCTCGTCCAACTCGCCGATTGGGATGGTGAAGTGCTGCCAGAGTCCCGGCAGGTCGATGAACTTCAGATCGACCATGGCGATTCCCTTTTGTTTGGCAAATGCCAGTACCTCTTCAGGCGTCATCTTAACTCCTCCTTCGTTAATATCCTCTTCCTTAGAGTGCCTCTACCCGGGAAAAAATGAAGTAAGCTTACCCTGCGGTACCGGTCACCTCCTGCCTTCAGTGTGAGCCTTAAAAAAAGAAAAAAAGCCCTTCCTTTTTCAAGAAGGGCTCCATTACCCGCTGAAAATTTGATGGACGACGCTGCCCATACACATCCCGTTGCAGGTCCAACTGCACGATTTTATTATATCTGCTGGAAGGGGTTTGTCAACGCGAAAACAGGGGCGCTGCAAAAGTATACAGAATACTTTGCAGCGCCCCGCCTGTAAGGAGTTTGTGAATTGAATGCCTGCCGTCCATGCGCTCAGGCCGGGAAAAATTTTTAATGCGCTGGCGCAGGCTATTCAAAAAGCCGTTCGTTGTTTGAGCGTCAGCACTGTGCTGCGCCAAGCTGCCTATACCACACTTACGTGGTAGTCCCGGAGCCAGGTGTCCACCTGGATGAAATAGGCCAGGAGCTGTGGCCCGCGCATCAGTTGACTGAACCAGGAGGCGTCATAGGCTTTGGCGGAGGTCTGGACGACACCGCGCAGGGCGGCGGTGTCCACGAAGGGCAGCAGGGGTGAGCCCGGGTCGTCCAGAATGGAGGCCACCTGCCGGCAGACTGCTCTCAGGAAGGATGGGTTGTGGGTTTTCGGGTAGGGGCTCTTGGGGCGGCCCAGGACGTCCTCAGGGAGCACTCCCCGGAGTGCCCGGCGCAGGATCCCCTTGGCCGTACCGCCGTCAGCCTTGAAGGCCCAGGGGATGTTCCAGACATACTCCGCCAACCGGTGGTCGCAGAACGGCACTCGCACCTCCAGTCCGACAGCCATGCTCATGCGGTCCTTACGATCCAGCAGGATCTGCATGAAGTGCCACATATTCAGGTGCGTCATCTGCCGCATCAGGGCCTCGGAGGTGCCCTCTCCGGTCAGTCTGGGCACGTCGGAGATCGCTTCCTGGTACCGGGAGGCCACGTACTCGACCGGGCGCAGCCTGGAGACCAGGTCCGGTGACAGTAGCTGCATCCGTTCCTGCACCATGCGGATCCAGGGAAAGGTGCCTGAGTGGACGTACTCCGGCCGGTGGAACCAGGGATAGCCTCCGAAGATCTCATCTGCCGATTCCCCGGATACAGCCACCGTAGCCTGTTTTTTGATCTCCCGGCAGAGCAGGTAGAGGGAGGCGTCGATGTCCGCCATTCCGGGCAGGTCGCGGGCGTGGACGGCTGTCCTCAGCGCCTCCACCAGCTCCGGCGTATCTACCAGGATGATCTGGTGCTCGCTGCCGCAATGCTCGGCCACTCGTTGCACCCAGGGGGCGTCGGCATCCGGTTCGAAGCGGTTGGCCTGGAAGTAGTGCTGATTGTCGACGTAGTCCACCGAAAAGGTGCGCAGCGGGCCCAGCCCGGCCTTCCGGTAGGCCTGGGACGCAAAGGCGGTGATGGTGCTGGAGTCCAACCCGCCGGAGAGCAGTACGCAGACCGGCACGTCGGAGACGAGTTGGCGTTCTACCGTATCCTCCAGCAGATTTCGGATCGTCTCGGCGGTGGTGTCCAGGTCATCCAGGTGCGGCCGGCTCTCTAGCTTCCAATACTGCTGCAGGTGGGCGCCGCTCCGGTTATAGACCAGGCTCCAGCCCGGCTTGACCTCCTTGATGTCCCGGAACACGCCCTGACCCGGCGTCCGGGCCGGGCACATGACAAAAATCTCCGCCAGGCCCTGCTCATCCAGTTCCGGTTTGACCAGGGGGTTGGCCAGCAGGGCCTTGATCTCCGACCCGAAGATCAAGGCGCTTCCCTTGACTGTATAAAACAGCGGTTTCACTCCCAGGCGGTCACGCCCCAGGAACAGGCTCTGCTCCGCCTCGTCCCAGATTCCGAAGGCGAAGATCCCGTTAAAACGCTTGACGCATTCCGGCCCCCATTCGATGTAGGAGACCAGCAGCACCTCCGTATCCGAGTAGCCCTCGAACGCGTAGCCCTTGGCCTGCAGTTCCCGCCGCAGCTCGCCGGTATTATACAGTTCGCCGTTATAGGTCAGGATGCAACACCTGCTGCCGCGCTGCCTGACCATCGGCTGAAGGCCGCCCTCGGGGTCGACCACGATCAGCCGCCGGTGAACCAGGGCGGCGGTTGTGGAGACCCACATCCCTTCGGCGTCGGGGCCGCGGTCCGCCAGGGTCTTCTGCATCGCTTCCAGTGTCGCCTGCTCCCGGGTGAGGTCGCGCTCCCAGTCAATCCAACCAGCAATTCCGCACATCCGAATTGTCATCTCCTATCCTGGGCTTGTCATCGCCAATCAAGTTTTTCGTCAATACGAAGGCGCTATGTTCCTTGAAGCATGCATAGCGCCGGATGTTGAACGGGGTATTGTCGAACACAATATTTTATGCAGGCTTTACCTGAGAATGATTTTGCCAATTATCGGAAGCACGCAGGCTCGATCCAAACGGATTAAGAGTATACAGGATCCTTTGCTGAGATGGGTTGTATTTTTAAAATGCCGGTGTAAGATATAAGCAGTTGGAAGTTTTGCCGGGTGCCCGATGGCGGGAGCGGCTGAATCAGGGATGAAGGGGTCCCCGTAATGATACGGGGACTTTATGGTTTTAATCCAGTTGGAACCCAGCGCGGGGTACCGGCCAGCGGTGAGTCTGGGATCGGGCAGTGACGCCCTTACTTGGAGGAGGCAGCTCTCTCGAGTAGGGGCATTAATGTTTATAAGGCGATGCAGTTGAAAAACGGCCTCGATGGCCGTCAGATCCGGCAATGGCGCCCTTGTACCGGGGAACACCTCCCTTAATCCCCGGTACCGGGGCGTTTTATTTTAAAACCAGAAGAGGAGTTGGTATGGCGATGACCAGGAAGATAGCGATCTATGGCAAGGGCGGGATCGGCAAGTCGACGACCCAGCAGAATACAGCGGCTGCGCTGTCCTATTTCTACGGCAAGAAGGTGATGATTCACGGTTGCGATCCCAAGGCCGACTGCACCCGGATCATCCTGGGAGGCAAGTCGCAGTCTACGGTGATGGACACCTTGCGGGAGTACGGAGAAGATGCAGTGAATATCGAAGGAGTGGTCAAAACCGGTTTTTGCGGGATCAGATGTGTCGAGTCCGGGGGGCCCGAGCCCGGGGTGGGTTGTGCCGGCCGGGGGGTGATCACCGCCATCAATATGATGGAGGAACTGGGGGCCTATACACCCGACCTGGACTTCATCTTTTTCGACGTCCTGGGCGACGTGGTCTGCGGAGGCTTCGCCATGCCGATCCGTGAAGGCAAGGCCCAGGAGATCTACATTGTGGCATCAGGTGAGATGATGGCGATCTACGCAGCCAACAACATCTGCCGCGGCATGCTCAAATATGCCGAGCAGAGCGGGGTGCGCCTGGGCGGTATCATCTGCAACAGCCGCAAGGTGGACAATGAAATAGAGCTTATGGAAGAATTCACAACAGCTTTGGGAACACAGATGATCCATTTTGTACCAAGGGACAATATTGTTCAAAAGGCGGAGTTCAATCGAAAAACAGTCATTGAATATGACCATGAGTGCGGACAGGCACAGGAATATGGCGAACTGGCCCACAAAATCATTGACAATGACCAGTTCGTAATACCCAAGCCGATGAGCATGGACGAATTGGAAAAGATGGTCAGCAGATTTGGTCTCATGGATTAAAAAATGAAGGGGTGTCGTTCATGAAAATGATTCGTGCCATTGTCAGGCCGGAGAAAGTGGAAGAAATTGTAGACGGCCTGGCAGATGCGGGATTTATCTCCTTGACCAAGATCAATGTGTTTGGAAGAGGCAAGCAAAAGGGCATTACAGTGGGAGATGTGCATTACGACGAGCTTGCCAAGGCCCTGGTCATGATGGTTGTGGAAGACGATCGTGTGACGGAGGCCGTAAAGGCGATCAACGACAAGGCCTATACAGGTAGTTACGGTGATGGAAAAATTTTTGTCAGTGCGGTAGAAGAGGCCTACACGATCAGAACAGGCTCGAGAGCGCTTTAGCCTTTTATCAGGCTTGGAGGTGATGGAGTGAAAGAGTTGCTGATGATCATCAGGCCCAACAAAATGAAGGCGACGAGAGAAATCCTGGACAGCATGGGTTTCTCGGGGATGACGGCGGTTGGTGTGCTGGGAAGGGGCAAGCAGCGAGGCATATCAGGGGAGATCGGGTTCGGTATCGATACGGAATTATTGGCAAGAGAAAAGAGTGCCGGTATGAAGTACATACCTAAAAGAATGATCTCCATCGTGGTCAACGACGATGACGTGGAGAAAATCGTCAAAGCTGTCATCGATGTCAATCAGACGGCCACGGTGGGAGACGGTAGAATCTTTGTCTGTCCCGTCGAAAACGCCTTCAGGGTGAGGACGGGGGATGAGGGCGCAAAAGCCATCATGTAAGTGCAGACGGCCATCGGGTTTAAGTCCGCCGCCATTGAAACAAAACGGAAGTGAGGTGCCGACAGATGCCGATGAAGTTGTTCAAGTGTGACGCTGCTATTCCAGAACGGGAGAAGCATTGCTATATCAAAGAGCCGGGGGAGGACACGACCCAGTTTCTGCCCAGTTCGAACATCGCCACCATTCCGGGATCATTGTCCGAGAGAGGCTGCAGCTATTGTGGCGCCAAGCTGGTGATCGGCGGTGTCATCAAGGACTGCATCCAGATGGTTCACGGGCCTATCGGGTGCGCCTACGATACCTGGCATACGAAGCGCTATCCGAGTGATAATGACAATTTCCAGCTCAAATACGTCTGGTCCAGCAACCTGAAGGAAAAACACATTGTCTTCGGCGGTGAGAAACAATTAAAGAAGAGCATTCTCGAGGCATTCGCCGAGATGCCTAATATCAAGCGGATGTTCGTCTATACGACCTGTGCCACGGCACTGATCGGAGACGATACCAAGGCAGTTGCCAAGGATGTGGAGCAGCAACTGGGAGATGTGGATATTTTTGTCACCGAGTGCCCCGGTTTTGCCGGGGTCAGCCAGTCCAAGGGCCATCACGAACTGAACATCGGTTGGATGAATGAGAAGGTGGGCACCCTGGAGCCCGAGATTCACAGCCCCTACACAATTAATTTTATCGGCGACTATAACATCCAGGGGGACACCTATGTCCTGGAAAAGTACCTGAAAAAAATGGGCATTCAAATTATCGCCCACTTCACCGGAAACGCCTCTTATGACCAGTTGCGGGGCATGCACAGGGCACAGTTGAACGTGGTGAACTGCGCCAGGTCGGCAGGCTATATCGCCAATGAGTTAAAGAAAAAATATGGAATCCCGAGGCTCGATATCGATACCTGGAGCTTCGACTACATGTCGGAGGGCCTGAGAAAGATCGGTGCTTTCTTCGGCCTGGAGGATGAGGCGGAGGCGATCATTGCCGAAGAGGTCGAGAAGTGGAAGCCGCAACTGGATCACTATAAGAAGGGCCTGATCGGCAAGAAAATGTGCATCTGGACCGGGGGGCCGCGCCTGTGGCACTGGACGAAGGCGGTTGAGGACGATCTGGGAATGGAAGTGGTGGCCATGTCGTCAAAGTTCGGCCACCAGGAGGACTTTGAAAAAGTAATCGCCCGGGGCCGGGTTGGAACCATCTATATAGATGATGGCAACGAGCTGGAGTTCTTCGAGGTCATTGAAATGGTGAAGCCGGATATCATCTTCACCGGCCCCCGGGTGGGCGAGCTGGTCAAGAAGCTGCATATCCCCTATATCAACGGCCATGCCTATCATAACGGCCCCTATATGGGATTTGAGGGTTTTGTAAATATGTCCAGGGATATGTACAATGCCATCCATTCACCCCTCTGGCAACTGGCTGCCAAGAACGTTGGGAGGGGATGACGGGTATGCAGGAGAGGATCGAGGAACTGAGCCTGTTCATTCAGGAGCGTTGCCTGTGGCAATTTCACTCGCGGTCGTGGGACCGGGAAGAGAACATCAATGGCGTGCTGAACAAGGTCGCTGAAATTCTGACCGGCGAAAAGGTTGCTCTGGAGACATTGCAGGACAAATGCTATTACGCTGATGCCAGGATCCTGGTGCTGGAGATTAAAGACAGACTGCCCTGGCTGGATGAAATCGACGGGTCAGAGTTAAAGACCGTGATCGCCGGTGTGAAAGAGAAGCTGCTCGATATCACGGTAACCAGGTCGCTGAACGCCGAGTTGAGGGTTCCGGGTTATTGATGCCGAAGACAGGGCTGGATGCTGTAGGAAGAGTGATGAGAAACGCTGGAAGGGTGATGATGATATGACTTGTGCAGTCAGGCAAAAAGAGCGAACAGGCATAATCAACCCGATGTACAATTGCCAGCCAAGTGGGGCTCAATTTGCCGGTATCGGCGTCAGGGACTGCATTCCCCTGGTGCACGGGGGACAAGGTTGCTGCATGTTTGTGCGCCTGTTGTTCGCCCAGCATTTCAAGGAAAACTTTGATATTGCCTCGACTTCGGTGCATGAGGATGCGGCGGTCTTCGGCGCCACCAAGAGGATAGAGGTTGCAGTGGAGGCGCTGGTCCAGAGATATCCCCGGTTAAGGATCATTCCCATCATCACCACCTGTTCTACGGAGACGATCGGGGACGATATCGAAGGGACGATTCGAAAAATTGATCGGCACTTGAAGAGCGCCTATCCCGATCGCGAAGTCGTTCTGGTCCCGGTACATACGCCAAGTTACAATGGCAGCCACGTGACCGGGTACAACACTGCTGTCCAGGCCCTGGTCACAAGGCTGGCCAAAGCCGGGGAGGCTAACGGAAAGTTGAACATTATTACGGGTTGGCTCAATCCGGGAGATATCAAGGAAATAAAGCACATCCTGCAGGCCATGGATGTCCGGGGAAGCATCCTGATGGACACCGAGAATTTTGATGCTCCCATCCTGCCGGATAAATCCGGTGGCGCCTTTGGTGCTACAAGCGTGGAGGACATCGCTGATACAGCCAATGCCGCCGGCACGATTGCCCTGTGCAGGTATGAGGGAGGCAGCGCCGCCAGATATTTAGAAAGTAAGTTTCACGTTCCGGCGGTGGTTGACGCCACGCCAATCGGGATCGGGAATACGGATATCCTGCTGGAAAATATCTGTAGGCTAACCGGCAAAAGGGTCCCGGATTCTCTGGTAAACGAGCGCGGCAGAGCCATCGATGCGCTGGCCGATCTCGCCCATATGTTTTTTGCAGGCAAAAAAGTAGCTATTTTTGGCGATCCCGATCTGGTGCTGGGATTGGCCAGCTTCTGCCTGGAAATCGAATTGCAGCCGGTGCTGCTGTTGCTGGGGGATGAAAACACGGCCTACGCCAAAGACCCGAGAATTGCCGAACTGGAGCAGAAGGCTGATTTTGACATCGAAGTGGTCTTGAATGCCGACCTCTGGGAACTGGAGCGGCGAGTCAAGGACAAAGCGGTGGATCTCGATCTGATCATGGGGCATTCCAAGGGACGGTATGTGGCCATCGATCACAACATTCCCATGGTCCGGGTGGGCTTTCCCACCTTCGACCGGGCCGGTCTGTGGAAACAGCCGATTATCGGCTACCGGGGAGCGGAGTGGTTGGCGGAGACCATTGCCAATACCCTGTTTGAAGGTATGGAACACCGGCGTGACCGGGAGTGGATCCTGAACGTGTGGTAGCGGTAAGACGCAGGCTTGTTAAAAACAGGGGTCATAGCTTCAAAGGGATGAGAAGTTGACATAATGCAAGAGCGCCGGAATGGAAGCGGCAATGAAAGTGAAAGCGGTTTCTGGGCGTTGGATGCGCCGTTGACTTAAAAAACTATTTAGAGACTGGAGGAGAAAAAATGAACATACATGCAGTGATCGTGATCATGGCGGTGGTGGCCGAATTGTTGGGCGCAGTGATCTATTTGAAGACCGAGAACACGCTGGTCCGGATGCTGCTGTCATGTCTGGGCCTTGGGTTTGTGTTTGCCATCGTGTTCATGGACATCCTGCCGGATGCGGGGGTTTATGATACGGCGCACTTTCCGCATGGGTACCTGATCGTCATAGCCGGTGCGCTGTGCATGTTTGCAGCCGGATACCTCGGGCAATACATCGGCAATTACGCGGCGGTGCTGGGTCTCGGCTTTCACAATTTCTGCGAGGGTGTGGAGGTTGCCGCCCTGAGCGCCATCTCTCCAATTTTGGTGATCGGATTCCTGCTGCACAAATTGCCTGAAGGAATGGTTTCTTTCTCGCTTTTGGATGGCCTCAAGGATTGGGTCAGGTTCCTGGCGGCCTTTCTGATCGCCTTATTGATCCCGCTGGGAGCGGTCATTCCTCTGCCAGCAGGGCTGGAACAGCCAGCCATGGCTTTCGGCGCCGGGGTGATACTCCTGGTTGTCTCCCGGTTATTAACGATGGTTATCTCGGAGCATTATGAATCTGCGAGGCAGGAACTTCCGAGGATTTTAACGGTAGTAGCTCTTGGCGCCATTATCGGAGGGGTATCTTGTCTGCTAGCGTGATGAACAGTGCGGTAATCGGCAGGGAGGAGAGATCATGCCTCAAAGTTTGGGCGAAAGTATCGTATTCCACGGGCACTTGAGCGAGCTTTACCGGTTGGCCAAGGATGGTAAGATTGCTACCACTCTGCAGGGCAGCCATACCCGGCCCTGCAAATTCTGGACGGCGATGAAGGTCTTGAGCGGTATTCAAAACGCCGTCGTCATCGCTCACGGTCCCAGTGGCTGTGCCTATGGGGTGAAACAGGAATACCAGTTGACCAACTGCCGGAATAGCGGTTCTCCTTACGAATCGGTGATCAGCACCAGCATGGAGATCAAGAACGTGATCTATGGTGGAGAGAAGGAATTGGCCGGCGCAATCCGGGAGGTGGACCGGAAGTACCACCCCGACATCATCGTGGTGGCGACCAGTTGTGCCTCCGGGATTATCGGAGACAATATCGATGCTGTCGTGAACAAGGCGCGCTGCGGCATCAAAGCCGAGATTTTGCCGATCCATTGCGAGGGTTTTGCAGGAGAGTATCGCAGCGGTTTCGACCTGGTATTCCGGCAGATTGTCAATTTCATGCAACCGCCGACCGCACAGAGCAGGTCAGAATTGGCAGATGCTGTCAACATCGTGGGTGGGAAGATGGGGCCTGAGAGGACCGAGGTGGAGACCGATGTCAAGGAACTGGTGCGGTTGATCAGGGGATTGGGCGCCAGGGTCAACAGCGTCATCGCCGGCAACTGTACCCTGGCTCAACTCAGGCAGGCGCCCAGCGTGGCGGTCAACTGCACTCTGTGCCTGGATCTCGGCTATGCCATGGGCAAGGAGATGTTGGAGCGGTTTGGCACCCCGCTCAACTCCACCATTCTTCCTTACGGCAT
>Ga0326728_10013855_pt1 | contig 17345 bp, 18 predicted proteins | sample MB3enrmetagenome_FD_207602 | JGI IMG/M metagenome (GOLD analysis project Ga0326728, IMG submission 207602) | Lab enriched peat soil microbial communities from McLean, Ithaca, NY, United States - MB31MN | ecosystem: Environmental > Terrestrial > Soil > Wetlands > Peat | place: USA: New York... | reverse complement strand
TCGCCGCAATCTTTGGAAAATGCGCCTGGTATCACTCCAACCAGTCCGGACGGACCCCTGAAGAGAGGGAGCAGCGCCGCGCCGCACGGACCACTACCACGCAAGATCTTGGTCGCTGATTGCCCGTTCTCGCCGGTCAGCTCTCACGATCTACCAACCTGGGATGCTGCCGCTGCTGAAGTGGCAGCCATCCCGCGCCTTTCACGCTAGTTGGAAGTGGCCACCCATCGCGCTCAACGTGCCAGAAGCAACAACAGGAGAAGCGTCATGATGCAAGTTGAAATCTACCAGGGCCACGCTGGACTCTTTCAGCAGATGGCCAACCACATCGAACTGTCGATGGTGCCGGAGCACCGGACAGAGAACGGTGGGCCTGATCCAATCACAACCAACGACATTACGCTCGCTACTACCCTATTCAACTCGATCTATGGATCCCCGGCAGGCAAGGAAGCTATCTTGGCCTTGTCGGCAGGGCTGATCTCTGGAGAGGAACGCTCACAAACCGTGCGCGGACTCTTCATGATGACCGTTGGGTGTTCGGAGTTCGACCAGACCGTTACCTATACGATTCTCCCGTTTCCGGGCGAGGAGATGGAAACAGCGAAACTTCTCAGAGCAGCCGCGGCATACAGCCTTCAACGCGGTGAAGCACACCCCCGCGCAATTCCACCGCCGAGCCGGCCTCGCACCCGACTGGAGCGATAGGCAATGAGCGCAACGACATCTCTCTATCGGAAACCGCGGACGCCCGGGTACTTGGGAAACTACAACTGGCGTTCAATCCTGCTCGGCTTGCTTCTCATCATCGCGACCAACATCGTCACCACACAACACATCGCCTCGCACTTCGACTACCAGCCCGCACTCGGACCGCCTCTTTTCCAAATTGCCTCTTTAAGGCTATACGCCCCTTACAAATGGTTCCGCTGGATACTCAAGTTCGGCAGCTCTGCCGACCCACTTGTGCGACAACCACTGCTGACCTCGACACTGATTGCAGCGGTAGGCTTCGCACTATCGCTCTTTGTAGTCGCCGCACTCAATATTCATCGCAACAAGAAGCTCACCGAAGACACCGAGGATCTTCACGGAAGCGCACGGTGGGCCACCGAACAGGAAGTCCGCAACTCTGGACTCGTCAATCAAAAGCACGGCGTCTACATCGGCGCCTGGCAGGATGAGAAAACCGATTCGCTCGAATACCTCAGACACGCAGGCCCGGAACATATCCTCGCTTTTGCGCCGACCCGTTCCGGCAAGGGCGTAGGGCTTGTCATTCCAACACTGCTGGCATGGGAAGAGAGCACCGTCATCTTCGACATCAAAGGTGAAAACTGGGACCGGACCGCTGGTTATCGAACCGCTGCAGGCCACGTCTGCTTTCGCTTCGCTCCCGTCGAAGAGCATGGCGCCCGCTTCAACCCGCTTGCCGAGGTGCGCATCGGCACGCTCCGCGAAGTATCCGACGCGCAGAACATTGCGGAAATGCTTTGCAGAAGCGGGAAAGAAAGCGCCCAGGACGAACATTGGATCAAGTCGGCTACCAGTCTCGTCACCGGCCTCATCTTACATCTATGCTATGTCGCCCGACGAAAGAATCGCTTTGCCACGCTGACGGACCTTTCCAACTCGCTCACGCCGCTTATGTCCGACCTGACAAAACCCATCGATCTGGAAGAAACGAACTCGCAACAGATAAACATTGTCCGCGAATACTTCTCCCAGGCCATGACGACCCCGCACGCCGACTTCACAAGCTATTGGAATCTCCGCGACGGCCAAAAGTCGCTTGTACATCCTGTCGTCATCGAAAAAATGCAGGAGATGCTCAACAGAGAGGACAAGGAGTTCTCCGGTGTATTGTCCACGGCAAAAACAGCACTCATCCTCTACAGCGATCCTCTCGTTCAACGCAGCATCGAAGAAAGTGACTTCACGATCAACGACCTCAAGCACTTCAAATATCCAGTCAGTCTTTACCTTGTGGTGCCGCCAAGCGACATCGAGCGCCTCAAACCCTTGCTCAGACTTATTTTCACCGTGACGGTGAACCGATTGACCGAGGAACTCGAAGAAGTGCGGAACTCCAAACTGCAACAAACGCTTAAGGCCGGCGAAACCTTCAAGGCCCGGCCGGACCACCGCGTCCTGCTTCTTATCGACGAGTTCCCGACATTGGGGAAAATGCCGATCTTCCAAACCGCCTTTGCCTACATCGCAGGCTACGGCATCAAGGCATACCTGATTACGCAAGACATCGAGCAGCTCAAAGACACATATGGCAACCACGAAAGTATCATCTCCAACTGCCATATTCGAATCGCGTTTGCACCCAACAAAACCGAGACCGCAGAGGCACTATCAAAGATGGCGGGAACGGCCACCATCCTACGAGCGGCCGTCAGCTACAGCGGCTCGCGCACTAGCCCGCTGGCAACAAACGTATCGACCAACGTAGACCACATCTCTAGGCCCCTCATCACTGTCGATGAACTCATGCGCCTTCCAGGACCCATCAAGGAAGGCCAGGGAGAAGCCCAGCGCATCGTAGCGCCAGGGGCGATGCTCATCTTCATCGCCGGACAATCGCCGATCTTCGGCAAACAGCTTCTCTATTTTCAGGACCCGGTACTCGAAAAGAGATCGGCAATCACGCCGCCGCAGACGCTTTTCACCATCGAGCATGACGGCAATATTCTCTCGGCAGGCAGGCTCTACCTCACTGAAACCTCAAAATCCACGCGCGGCTTAATCCAAGCTCCTGTTCGAGTTCAAACCGCAACTCAGCTTGATCCACCTCATAAACCTCCACCCGCAGCCGTAGCTGCCGCAGCGTCAGCCTCCGGAGGTCCGCCACACAATATCGCCTCCGACAAGCAAATCCCGACTACACCACTGGTGCCCATCAAAGGAGATAACGGAATGACAGAACAAGACAAAGCTGCGGCCACCGTCTCTCAGCAACCGCCGGACCCAGACGAGATGCAGGAGATCTTCGCCCAGCTCAACGAAGGCGTGGAAGAGATGGACAGAAACTTCCGCATCCACGAACAACAAAGAAGCTCAGGAGCCGCCTCTAATGAACGTTGAACGAATCCTCTTTCTCATATTTGCGCCTGGAATCGCAGCTGTCAGCATCGTCCTCGCGCTTGGCTTCGCCGGCATCCGGATCAACGTCGCTTCCAATTCCCTCCCGGCAGGGCTCTACCGCATCGTTCCCGCAGCGAGCGGCAATGATCTTCTCATCTGCCCCACCGGAGTCGCAGAGAAGGTCTCAATCGAAAGAGAGTATCGAGTAGAGAGCTTCGGATGCGGGGACGGATACGCCCCGCTGCTCAAGCCGATCGCGGCACGGGCGGGAGATACCGTCACCGTGAGCGAGGCCGGAATAGCCGTAAATGGCAAATTGCTCCCGAACTCCAAACAGTATCCCAAGGACGGAATCGGACGGCCCATGCCGCTGGTCCCGTTCGGGACCTATACGGTCAATCCTGGCACGGCATGGGTCATTTCCTCCTACAACCGCTTCAGCTTCGATAGCCGCTACTTCGGCCCTGTCCGCCTCGACGAGAAGGTGAAATATGCAAAACTCCTCTGGCTCTTCTAAAACCTCCCTGATGGCCTGTGTTGTCGCACTGACAATCGGCGCTGTGGCCTGGTCGGGCCACCTCTTCACGCTCCTGGCGCTTCTCGCGTTGCCTCAGGTATTCGGCACCGCGAAAGGACCGGCACAGCGCCTAACAGTTCTCGGCTGTTACTACGCAGCATCGATCTGGCCGGTCATGCCTGGAGCAACCCAATTCTTCGGCGACGACGCGGGAATGCACCCGCTCTCCACTGTGATCCTCTGGCTCATTTCGGCGGTTGTCCTGACACTCCCTTGGATCTGGCTGCTGCTGACGCCCCGCATGAGTACCGAATGGGCTCTTCCTATTGGGCTGTGTCTCACTGCCCTTCTGCCAACCGGCGTCGTCAATCCTCTGACCGTCGCCGGCGTCTTGTTTCCAGGACTTGGCTGGACCGGCCTGATCGCTACCATCATTCTCTTTGGAACCCTGTCGAAGTACAGGGTCTCTTCGCTTCTGTGTGCGGCGATGCTCGCCGCAATCTGCTACGTGTCGCACCCAGGAATTCCGACTGTTCCCCCAGCCTGGCAAGGCCACGACACCCAACTCGGAGGCTCCGAACTGTCCAAACAAACGACCACGGCGCTCTATAAGGACGTCCTTTACGTTCAGGAGACCGCGCTCGACTCCAATGCCCAGATCCAGGTCTTTCCCGAAGGACTAATCAATCACTGGACACCGTCCGCCGAGGGCTTTTGGCAATCAACCTACTCTGAACTGCGACAGAACCATCAGTCGATTCTCTTCGGCGCGGAAGAGAACCTGCCTCACCGCGGTCAATATCGCAACGAACTTCTCCTGCGTGGCGAATACACTGCAACATTCCAACAGCGGGTCCCGATTCCATACGCCATGTGGAGACCGTGGGACAAGATCGGTGTCCCCATTCACTATTTCGGCCCGTCGATTCTTTCGGTCGGCCCCAGGCGCGCAGCGCCCATCATCTGCTACGAGCAGCTCCTCGTCGCTCCCATCCTCATCTCCATCGAACACCATCCGGAAGTGATCGTCGCAATCGCAAACGACTATTGGACGCAAGGCACATCCATCGTCGAGATTCAACAATCCGCCATTGAAGCATGGTCAAGACTGTTTTGGATTCCCGTGGTGAGTGCGACAAACAGATGAAACAGTTTCTATCGATTCTCGCAATTCTTCTCAGTGTGGCCGCTGCCCGCGCTCGCGCGCAGGGCCCAACTGCCGTGAGTCTCGAACCGAACGTCCGCTATTCACAAGACCAAATGATCGCGTTACTCAAGAACTGCGCGCCTCACGCCGCACTCAATACCATGCTCGCCGTAGCAACAACGGAATCCGGCTTTCACCCCTACGCAATCAGCATCAACAGTCCTCAGAAACTCGCCGGCAAGGTGCGACTCTCCAACCGGACGATTGAGCTTGCCCGCCAACCGAATTCCAAGCTGGAGGCTGTCCTTTGGATGCGCTGGCTCCTCCAGCACCGCATCTCCGTCTCCGTCGGACTTCTCCAGGTCAACACCGACAATGCCGCCCAATTCCATCTCAATCCAGAACGGCTCTTCGACCCTTGCATCAACATCGCAGTCGGCGCCAACCTCCTTGCCGAAGCCTATGCCGATCAAAAGCAGGCGGCACCCAACGACCCCGATGCGTTGCTTCACGCCCTGTCGATCTACAACAGCGGTTCTGCGAATTTCGGCTTCTACAACGGATACGTGGAGCGCATTCTCAAAAATGCCAGACCATGAGAGAGACTCCGCACATTCTGTTCACTGCTGGTTTGACTCTGATTTTCGCCAGGCGCATCCTTCGCTACCTGGTTCTCTTCATCAGCTACTACTGAGTTCACGCTGCATCGCATTACCCTCTCGAAGAATACATTCAATCCGCAATTCATCCTCCGGCTAAGTTGGGCGGGGGCACCCTCCCTCGTTGCGGCCCGCTTTCGGTCCTCCTCTACCCACCCCAGCGGGACGAGAACCCCGCGACGCCCCGCACATCTCGATTCAACGCCAAAGGCGTCGCTTCGCTTGCGATCAAGGCATTAACCGTTGGGGAGACTAGAAAAGGGCTGGCCGAGGCCGCCAAACGGCGCTGGGCGGCCCAGAAGAAGACCGCGGCCAAGTAAACACTACGACCGTTCAATATCGAAGAGGTCTGCCAGTCTGAGGAGAAGGCCATTCGATCCAGCCCCATGCGCAAGTCTGGTGAATGCCATTGATCTTACCGATTTTCCGAATCGGGAGGACCCGGAGGTGCGGAAGTCTACCTGGTCCGCTGGCATAGCGGCCCGACCGTTGAGTCACACGATCAGTAACGTTCTTCTCGAATCCCTACAAAACCTTTCCTCTCCGGCACCCTGTGTGCCGGCTGTGTGCTCGACTACGGCCCAGCCCCCGAGGGCGCTCAGGGAGGTAGCTGCTACTGAACCCCCGTCAGTCTCCTCTTTTCTAAACCACTCATAAAACCAACTCTCAGCAGCGGCAGCGTGTGCGACACGTGTGTCGTATTTCCGTCTTAGGAGACAAAAATGGTACGCAGAACTGGCCAGATTGTTCGCCGCGGATCTGTGCCCCGCAGGGCGTCTGGCTGTTGCAGTACGTTAAGTCTCAGACCGCCCCTGCTTTATTGTCGCAAGCGTCGTGAGGGCAAAAGATTGCGCGACGGGCGCTGCGCGCTTTACTCAATTAGATCAGCCTCCCTGAGGGGTTCCAAGACGCCATTCTGGAGCTTGCTCTTATCAAATCCTGTTTCCGATTCAGCTCGAAGGCTCACATCAACCTTTCCCGCGATGTCCGCGAGGTTTGCGACCGCGTTCCATGCTGTATAGAGCTTGTCGCGGTCGGCTGTGAAACTCACCTGAAAGACCTTCTCCGTCGCCGGCAGTGGTCCGGGGCCAGCGGCTGGTACAGTACGTGGCGTGGCTTCGTCGTATGGCTGCGTGGGTGCAGGAGACACTGGCTCAGAAGCCGCTCCTGTTGCGGTTTGTGGTGGAGCCTCGTCAGGAATGGACTGGGGAAGCATCAGGAACCCGGACTCCAGGTCAATCTCGTCTTCTGAGACAGGCATAGTGAAGCGGACCTTCGGCCGGGCGACCTGATACTTTCCACCGCCATCAAGCGATGGCGCAGTCCCGCTAAAGTAGCCGAAGACGCCCTTCCCGATCCCCTCGGCAATAGCCTTCTGGACAACATCCTTGCTGGTAAGGCGGGTGAAACCAAGGAACGAATAGAAGCCACTGACGACTTCGCTGCAACGTATTCCCAGCCGAGGCGGTTGATCCTCTCCAAGTTTGAACAGCTCAACGATCTTTCCCGGCTTCAGCGTCGAGAAGACGCGAGACTGCACCGATGTCAGGAGTTCCATACTCCGCTCAAAGATCATCGCCTTGCGGCTGCCGCTCACTGTCGCTTGTAAAGGCCGGCCGCCTGCAGCGATCTTCTCGATGGTGATCTTCCCCTGGTCGAGTTTCGGGAGCCATACCTCCGGGTAGAGCTTTACAAAGGCTGACTCGGCAGCACTCTCGTGAGTGGACTTGCGTTCACGCAGTTCGTCTGCCTGCTCCTTGGTGAGGTTGTGCTTTTTGGCAGCCTTGCTGACCCGGTCAACGGCGATGAAGTAGCGGACATCGCGGCGTAGGCTTTCTGTTTGATCCGCGGCGGGAATCGCAAGCGCCAGACCATTCTTGTAGAGGCGTGGCCTGCTGCCGCACTTTTCCAGGAACTCCCGGGCAACGGTTTCCTTCTCCGTTGGCGGCTTGGTGGCGAATTCGAGAGGCAGATATGCAATTTGAAAGCGTGGTTCTTCGTCGGGGATTTCCCCGGAGTTAGCCGGCCAAGCGATCGCAGCATGATGGCCAGCCAGTCGCTCTTCCAACATTTCTTTGATTCTGGCGGTGACCCCGGCCTCATCCCTTGCGACCGCGTCTGCCTCTTGCTCAATGAGCAGGGTGACGTTTGGGTCCTGCTTGAAGCAATAGCGCACGCCGTCAAAGTGGAGGTACAAGCATGACCGCCTGAGTTCGGCCAAACACGCCTGCGCCGTCAGGCTGTCAAGGTCGGGGCCGACACAAGCCCCCAGAAGATCCGCCTCGGACACACCAGGAGGCAGGACTTCCTTAGTGTTTTCCCCCTCGCGGCGCAAGCCGCCGAACGAATAGAGAAAGATCGCGGTGGCCAGTCGAGTGGCAAGACCCTTTCCCACTTCCGCGGGATTCGATTTCGCGCGCAGCTTGTCAATTTGCGCGGCTCTCGAGTTCGGGCCCACGAGATCGGCCTGGAAAACAGCGTCATATCGGTTCATCAGGCTGAGTTCTTTGATGCAAGCGCGCCGGACTTCCGGATCGTTCAGCAGCACGTCACCGGGACCGAGTACGACACCGCTCTTGCCCGCTTTGTGCTGTGCCCTCAAGCATGCGGCCAGAAATCGTAATGCGCCTCGCGTCCGTTGATACTCTGGCAGAGAAGCCCACCTTTGGCGCATCAGGTCGAGCAGGGCAGGATGGAATGGATATGCCAGCCGCATTCTGTCTCGCAGTTGGATGCCCTCTTCGGCAGCCTGTTGCTCCTCCGCCGCATTCCCAGCGTAGGCCTTTCGCATCTGTGTGAAGATCTGCTGGAACGCAGAAGCCGCGGCGCCGGCGACGGCGTCATCGGGCATCTTTTCCAGTAGGCGGCGCTGGATATCCGGCCTTTCCGCCCAGTTGCAGGGCCAGCCAACCCCATAACGTTAGCGGCCGAATGCCTTGGGACTCTTTGCCTTGCTGGGCATTGAAGAATTGGCCATCCACCACTGCAACCCGGACTCCCGTTGGACTCTCTAGCCCTTTCGCCTCAGGCAATACGTCCAGCGCTTTCCGGCTCCTGGCAGCATGGAACAGAGCGGCCATCGTGTGCGACTTGCCGCCGCCGAAAGGCGTCATCAACTTTAGAACCGGTGCGCCGCCCTTGCCTGCAAGACGTTTCAACACGTCTTCGAGCAACGATTTGAGCCCCGCCGTCACATAGGAGGCGCGGAAAAAGGACTCGGCATCCCGGTATACCGGCGCAACCGTGCCTGACCCGTCGGCCAAAGGGCCGAGATCGAGGGCAAAGATGTCGGTACCCCCTGATCGGTCTGCTCCTTCGGAAGCTGCGCGTAGTGCTCGTCGATCTTCCTCAGGTCGGCTTTCAATGCCGGGCCTTCGACGAAGGACTGATCGGGGCGAAGGAACAGCGGGACGACGCGCTTGTGCAGGTTGTCGCTCGAGACGAAGACCATGCAGAACGGCAGGTAGTACAGGTATGCGATGTCCACCTTGTTGTCCGCTTTCCCTGCCGGCCGGACGCGGGAGATGAGATCCGCCGCGATGGCGAGATGGAAGAAGAGATCGACGGAGAACATGTGCCGGAAATATGGCGCGAACTCGCCGACCGGGTGCTTTCCTCCTGCGGCCCATCGGTCGATCACGTCGTCGTGGTATTCGACCGGGACGCCGAGAAGCGCCAAGCCGAACCGGATCGCCTTTTCCTCGTCCATGAGGTCGATGAGCGTATCGGCAATATATTTCGCATCTGCCAGCGTTTTGGGCTTCCTGAAGCTTCCGTAGAACTCCTTGAACAGCGCGTAGTTGGCCGAATGGTCGATGTTCGTGACGTTCCGGCGCCATACCTTTGCGATCTGCCGTTCGAGGTCGAGGAACTCGCCCTTCTGCCATCGTGCGAGCGCTTCCTCTTCCTTGCTCTGCCCGTAGATGACGCCATGCTTGCCGTCGAGCTCGACAAGCCGGCCGCCGGGGCGCGGAACGCGACCGTCGAGCGGGATCTTCTGCCCGTTCAGCTCTGTCCACAGGATCGTGCCATGATGCGTGACCATATGCGATTGCAGGTCCGGCGTTTTGTACGCGAGCCCTCCAACCACCTGCTCCGGCGTGCGGCCCCGATGCACTTCCTTCTCGAGATCCGCGAGCGTCTCGACGAAGAAGAGCGGGGTGATGACGGTGAGAAAGAAATTGTCCAGCCACACCGCCTCATCCACGTTCAGCGACTGCAGGAACGATTTGTCGAAGATGAGGATCGGGCCGGGAGGCATAGATCCATGATAGTGCGGTGTAAGAGCCCGGCGTACAATCGTAACAAGAGACCATGATCGACATAACACTGGAACTCACCGGAGATTCCTGCGCCACGATCTCTTCCGCGATGGAGCTCATGCAGACGCCGGGCAAGTTGTCTACCGTCGAGCGCTTTTTGCTCATTGTAGTGCGATGTCTTAATCGTAAGATATCCTATGAGAGAGGATGTCAAGAAAAAACTCTTCTCCATCCCTCTCCGAGGAGACGATCTAGTGAGGCTTGCATCCAGCCCCAGCTCGGCTGCTTGGGAGAGGCCCTGAGCCTGCCGCGCATTTCTCCAGCGCGACCATACCCATTGCCGGTTTTGGCCTGACAGTTCCATGATGCGATGGTGGCTCGACCTTCGGCTCGTGAAGCTACGCAAGCAGGAGTGTTGGCTCGAGGTAACGTGCCAACCATGATCCTATGTGAGGCTCGAGGCCTATAGCTTTATTGGGTTGTGCGAGGGGGCATAGGATTGATTGGAGACTTCGGTGCTGAACTGGCAACACACGGAGGCGCCTAAGAACTTACTAGATACTCTCCCTCGACCCCGAGCGTCACGAAAACCAAAAGGCTACCACCGGCCAGGAAAACCTGAGCAATGGCCTTGATCCTCGCTTGACGCTCAAGCTGCTTGTGACTTCACATATCCTGCGTCGAAACGTCCTCCTCTCTTCCAAAGCGCTAAAGTAATGGCTGCGATCTTGCGTGCCAGTGTGACACGGGCCAACTCCGGCTTCATTCCCTTGGCCAGCAGGCCTTCATAAAAATTCTGGAATGGTCCTGCACGACGACTGGCGCTCAGGGCCGCACTTTTGAAGATCTCCTTCATCGTGTGGTTGTGATTCTGATTCAGACCACGAACCTGCTGTGGCTTTTTCGAACGTTGCAGTTGTCCGTCCACGTAACGATATTGCGCGCTGTCGTGCGTCTCTACTGCCAGGCCACTATAGGTCCACAGCTGTCGCTTGCTCCGGAACCGGTGCGGTGTTTGCACCAGGGCCACCAGCTGCGCGGCCCGCAGCGGACCGATGAAAGGAATCTGGCGCAATACTTTCACGGCCTGATGTTTTCGGCTCTCGGCTAACAGTTCTCCTCGCACGGTGAGCCGTAAGACCTGCAATCCATCCAGCTGCTGATAGAACAGCTCTGCGCGGCGGCGTACCCCGGCCTGGTTAATCTTTTGCAGCCACTGCTGGCGATGGCGCCGGCCATAGACCTGCGTGCCCGTACAGGGAATGCCCCAGCTTCGATAGAGCGCCTTGAGCCGGTTCATCACCCGCTTCAAGTCTTTGCTGACCACCTGATAGCTGCGCGCCAACTCCCGCAACGTCCGCAGTCCATTTTCTCCGTGGTAGACCGCGCGCAGCAGTCCGGCGCGGAGCAGCTCGGACAGCTTGCGCGCATCCACCCTGTCATCCTTGCTGCCCTCTTTCAATAACGCATTGCGGCGCGGGTTGCAGACCACGATCTCCTGCACGTGGGGTTGGAGTACATCGTACAGCCAAGCCGCCCACGTACCCTCTTCCAACGTGATATGCAGCTCTCCCCGCAGCCCATGCAGGAAATCGAGCAAAGTGCTGGCTTTGGTTTCCAGTATCGATTCCATGGCCAGCTTTCCGGCTCCATTGCGAACCGCAACCGTAATCGCTTCCTTGTGCACGTCCAGACCGATATACTTGACATTGCTACTCGGCATGCCGGGTACCTCCTTGGGGGGAAGGTGATTCTTCAGCTGGACCACTTTCCCCCAAGGTTAAGTGTGATCCTTTCAGAAGCCTCCGCAAAGATGCAGCTTTCTTCCCGCCGCAGTAGAATCTGTCCTGGACTGAGCGGAGGATAGGGCCATGCTGGGAAGCAACCCGAGCGCCGACTCAGTGGCCTCGACCGATCCAGGGGGGATGCTACCGGCATCCCCCTTTCGCGATTGGCGCGCACAAACCCCCTATCGGGAGAGGCACCAAAGCGCTAAATCCTGGGGGCGCGGGGGCAAAGCCCCCGCAGGCTGCACCGGCACCCAAGCTTCCTTCGGATGCACGGGCGCTCTCTCATAATGCATTGATAGTTTCTGTCGATCCACAGGGAGCGCTCCATGGAGGTTGATCCCCTGAATCGCAAGGCCAATATCCGCCGCTGGGAACGAGATAAAGACGGCGAGAATATCACCTACTGGTTCTGTGAATTCGCCAAGGATGCGGCCCGCTGGGAGACGATGGTGGCAGCGCAGAACGCACGAAGCGTCCTGAACATTGGGGTTACGATCCCTTCCTGCCAAGGTGGAACGCACGGCATACGGAACTTCGACGTCGAAGAATTCCCACCCGATCATTACGTAATCTTCTGCCATGGTCCGTTCATTTACGTCGCTTGTGGATCATCCCAAAACGAGCCTTCTTGAAACTGCGAGGACGTTACTATGAAATGGCTCCTCCTTTTCATACAATCAGGAATGGTGCGCCTAGAAGGCGGAAGCGAACATGTGATGGCGTACTGTGCCCAGAGGGCGGGACAGAAGGAGAAGTCGCCGGACGTCGCCGCCACTATTATCACGTATATGTACAGCCCGCGGCATCATGCGTGCATCCCCCTGATGGAGTACAAGATGACGAATGATGGGGTACCGTTCGCGCAGATCATGGCCCGGAACATGGCAACCAATCAGCAGATGAAGGGATACGCGGAGATCTATCTCGTGCCGATCGAGAGCAAGGACGAGCGGCTGAAGGCCGTGAACTTCCTGTTCGAGGAGTACAGCAAGTGACGGCCGATCCCGATCCTCACCCGCATCTCACGCTCTTCTTTGCGATCTGGGCGGCAGTCGGCCCGATGGTCGGCATCGGTCTCGGCTACCTGCTCACGAGTCGGCAGCAACGGAAGCAATGGTTCCAGGACAGGCGGCGGGAAGAGTACCGGGAGCTGCTGAGCGCGCTCACGACCTCCTACATGACGCTGTTGCATATCTCCGAACAGGTGGAGAACGAGCAGAAGATCCAGGCGGAGATCAGTCTCCTCGGAGAGAAGGCTAAGATCGAAGCGTACCGCGTACTGCGCGATCGCATCATCATTGCGGAGGAGATTATGTCGGCGGAGACACTTGTCGAGTGGGATACCGCGGTCACGAACTATTTGAAAACTCTCGATACCGTCAAATTCGCGAACCGTTTTTCGAGCATCAACGCTACTCTCGTGCACATGGCGCGGAAGACGCCGCGGAAACCACCGCCGCTCGTTCGCTACCGGTTCTGGCGCGCGCGACGGAAGATGTGGAAGGAAGCGAAGGAGTTTAGCGAAACGCTTTAATCGCTATCGCTTTCCGGATACCATTTTCCGCTGGCCGGTCTTTTTTGTCGATGTCTTGCGCTGTCCGCCGAGCACCGGTCCACTTACTTTAAACACGTGTGCGCTCGTCTTCTTTCTGCCGACCCGCTTCCCATTCAGCGGCGCGCTCACTTCCCGCTGATGGGATTTGAGCAACGCTTTGCCTTTGATGTCCTCGCACATCTCCCCCACTGTCTGCATCGGCTTGTTGCACTTGATGCAGGTGAACGGACCATTGGGACCGCCAGCCCTTTCAAAGAACAGCGAGCCTGCCGCCATCACGACGTTTTCGCGTTCACAACCTTCTGTCACGCACTTCGCGCTAAGTATCATTGAGCCTCCACAAACTCTGCGCTTTCTGCTAGATACATATATCTCCATAGGATAGGCCTATTTCGATTTCGGCGCCATCCTGACCTCTGCCCGTGGGTTCTGCCAGTCGATGCCGGCACAGGTGACGAGGACTTCGAGCACGACATTCCAGTTGTCATCGCCGATGATCTGCAATCCACGATGAGGTCATGATGCTCATCGGGCTTGTTCGTGAGGTCGGCGCGGCGCGGATGCTGGAACAAGACGCCAATGCTCCCCTGGTTCGCGCGCAGCTTTACCAGATGAGCCCTTTCGATCCTGTCATCACCCTGGGGGCAGCAAGCGGGATTGCGATCGTCGCTGTGCTCTCTGCGTGGCTCCCGCGCGCCGAGCTGCTGCCGTCAATCCCATGGCCTCTTTGCGCTGTGACTGACTTCGTAAGCCCACGGGTGGAACCCGTTTCGCTTGATTCTCGACTGCTCGGCTTTCCAATGTCGCGTACCGGCCGAAGCGCTCATCGAGAGGCTTGAACAATCGAACAGCAGGATAGGTATTGGTCAACGGAGATATGACATGTTGACTGGTATGCTGATCCGGCATCAGCCAAACCAGGCCGTCTGATTGCGATTTTTGCGATGTCGTGCGCCTGAAGCTGTGCAAACAGTGTGCCGACGAAGTCGAGGGAAGCCCTGGCGGACCGCGGTCGGGAAGGTCGCCGCCCGTCCTGCAATTGCCCTACAGAATTCCCTAACAATCCCTTCGGGTAGAGCACACATCTCGCACACGAAACGTAGGCCAAGGACGAATCTGCGCAGCGTTCTGGAAGAAATGCCGTTGATTGAGCGAATCAGCGGTCGTTATCTCATGCATCCAATTCCGGCACTTCGCGCACGTTCGATGCCAGCACAATTACATTTTAGTGCCTTCTAGTTAGTACATAAATGATGTATCATATATCCATGTTTATCGCAGCAAGAACACAATATGCGAGCGATCAAGCTACCCGGAACCACTGATATCGTCCTTTAGGTCACCAACAAATGTGCTCGCAAGTCTTCTCTTCCCAGGGAATTTGCGGCCTCGGTGGCACTGGCGATGCACGACACCCAGCACCGTTGCGCTCTCGCTCCAAATTTAGGAGGACAGAATGCACCACATATCGCTTTCTTCTGTTGTACTCTTCACCGCGATTTGCCTGATCTACGCGCTCGTAGTTCTTGCCATCTCGCAATTCTGCAAAGTCGCAAAGCTCGAACCCAATCCTCCAACGTCCTCCACCGTGCGCGTTGAGCTCACGATCAGCGCCCGGGCTCCAGCGGGCGCCTATTCCGACAAGAGCGCCGGGCCTTCCATCACCACAACATTCGTCTTCGCCGATGAGTTCGCAACGACGGTCACGGATTTCCTTGGCGGATACGAATCGCCAAGCCGTTCCGATCTCTTGAGCTTTTCGCAAGAGACCGGCGGGCTTATTGCCGGCCTATTCATCAATCGCCAGGACGACACGCACGTTCGCAGTTTGACGCTCCTCGGGAAGGACGCCGCGGAGGTGACATCCTTTCTCACGCATTGCTTCAATTGCCAGCTTGCGTCCGATGCGGATGAGCGCCACAACGAACCAGTTTCCCGGACGGCTTAGATTGCCGGGCCGGAAAAGTCAACCTTCACCAACCCAATCAGAAAGGAAGCATCGCCGTTATGGCCGGTTCAGTTAATCTCACCATCTTGCTGGGAAACGTCGGAATCGATCCGAAGATCCAGTACACCACGAACGGAACTCCTGTCGCCCGCTTTACCCTGGCCACCAACAACCAGTATGTGGACAAAAGCACAGGAGAAGTGAAGGAAACCACCGCTTGGCATAACCTCGTCATGTACGGCGAGAAGCCCGCCGAAGCAATCAGGAAGTACGTCAAGAAAGGCAATCCCCTCCATGTGGTCGGCCACCTCGCCTACAGGCGGTGGACCGACAACGACAATGTACAGCACAACTTTACCCAAGTCGTCATCGACAGTTTCACACTCCTCACCCGTCGACCGGCCTCCTCGCCCAATGAAGCAGCATCAGATCCGGGTGGCGACAACGGGGCCGCCCCGATTTCGGTCGACGCCGACTACGGCACTGAGCTAACCGACGATTCGCCGTTCTAGCAACCCGCACAGCAGAAGGAAAGGGGCCATCGGCCCCTTTCTTACTGAACAGGCAAAAGCTCGAAGAACTGGGAACAAATCGATGGACGACACAATGCCCTTCATCCTCTACCGCTCGATGGTTCCTGATCCACTCCTGACTGCAGCATGGCCATCTTCGACGACGGCAGCAGCAATGCAGGATTGCGCCAAGCAATCCCGAACACGGGCAACGTCCTGCGCATCTCCAAGACCGAATGCAATTGAGTCTTGTAGGCGGTCTGGTCGCCCTGTGGGCCCGGCTTGCCCTTACGGGCCGGGGACCGATCGCACCCGGCGCGCCAGCCAAAGGCGCTGGCACTTCGGTTGCTTCATGTCGTTCCCCTCAAGCCGTCCCCACGACGCGAACGTCCTCCCCTGGGCGCTCCTCAACTCCCTCAGCTAGCTGTGACGGGGGATTTCGGATCGCCCCCTCGGAGAGGACTCCAGCATGACCGCCCTACAGATTTTCTTCAATTCGCTTCGGTCCAGAACGATCGTGCGCGCAATTTGGATGCCGGTGCTGATCGGCATCTTGTTGATAGGCGCCTGCATCCCTTCAAAGCATCATGCCGCGCCGGCCAAGCCGCCTCAGGCGATACACCCAAAGGCAAAGCCGTCTTCCAAAGCAACAATCCGTCAGCGCAAGCAGGTGTTGCCACCACGCCAGCCTTAGCGACTGCGGAGGTCACGACCAAACGACAACTACGCCCTCCCAAACCGCGAGCGGCGTCACGCCTGGGGCGCGAGGCACGGTTGCGATTCGGAACAGCAACATTCCCAAACAATAAATGCTAAGTGTATGGTCCCTCACGGGCGAAAGTGGTAGGAAATTCCCGAACCAACTAACCAATAGACTGAACCACGTGACCCATACGGCAGATATTCGTTCTGCACTTGGACCCCGCGAATTCCCCAACGGGGCGTCAGTTTGACATCGAAACCAGCGCTCATGGCAGACGCCGGGCCCCATTTGGGTGCCGTATATAGATACATCAGGTCCAGTGAGCTTGTCCGGGCCAAGCCACCCATGATGCGAACAAAAGGTGTCCACTGTTTGAAGCTCCTACAGTATCCGGCCCCGGCTTCCGTAAGCAGCAGCTTCTGGCCGAGCGGTTGGCCTTCGGAATACTGAGCCGCTCCTACGACTTCCCATGGGTAAAAATGACGCGATGCATATTCCAGTTCAGCGCCGCTTAATCGCGTCCTCTGAAGAGTCGATGAAGTGACCTGCAGCGAGTAGTCATCGACGGTTTCTAAAAACGTCGCCACCAGTTCGTCTGAAGTCCGTCTAAAGTTCGCCTGCTCTCGGACCTGGGCGAAGAGAGCACAGTGCGCAAATAGAAAGATCGTTATGATCGTTGTCAGATGCCATTGCATTCTCATAATTCCACTATCCCCTTCTGAACATTCCGCTTATTGAGCTACCACATGCAGAGTCATAGTGCTTGAATGAGTGATTGAGCCCGACGTTGCGACAACTGTCAGGGAGTAATACCCTGGCGGCGTTCCGTTGGATTGCACGTAACGATTCGATCCGATGCAGCCCGTTACGGCCGTTAAGAGAAGCGCCATTCCGATCCAGATCGTCGAGCGATAACGCAGCTTTTTGCGCGAGGAAGAGCCCCACCCGAACAACAAACCCAGAATCCCAAGCGTTGTAACCGTTGTGCCGGTCGTGGTCACAGCCAAGATGGTTGTAACCGCACTCGACGTCGAGACTGCTCCCGACGCGGGGATTGTGATTGAGTCCTGCGCGAAGTTGCACGAACTCTCGATTGGCATGCCGGTGCATTGCAAATGGATCGTGCCTGCAAATCCGTTGAGAGACGTGACTGAGACAG
>Ga0326728_10013853_pt1 | contig 17347 bp, 13 predicted proteins | sample MB3enrmetagenome_FD_207602 | JGI IMG/M metagenome (GOLD analysis project Ga0326728, IMG submission 207602) | Lab enriched peat soil microbial communities from McLean, Ithaca, NY, United States - MB31MN | ecosystem: Environmental > Terrestrial > Soil > Wetlands > Peat | place: USA: New York... | reverse complement strand
TGGCCGTGCCCTGGACCTGGGCTTTCGACACACCCTTCAGTTGGACCAAGCAGGTCGCTTCCCACTTCGGCGGCACTCGGCAGGGAATGTGCGTCTCCTGGCCCGGCCACATCAAAGACCTCGGCGGTATCCGGCAACAGTTCCATCACATCATTGACGTCGTGCCGACCTTGCTCGAAGTCTGCGGCATTCCCGCGCCGGAGTATGTGGATGGCATCAAGCAGGCGCCGGTTGAAGGCACAAGCTTCGCCTACACCTTCGATGAGAAGAACGCCAACAAACCCTCCGAGCACAAAACGCAGTACTTCGAGATGATGGGTGACCATGCGATTTACCACGACGGCTGGATTGCCAGCACCAAGGTCATCCGCCCACCTTGGGAAACCGTCGGGGCCGTCAACCCCGATCCCCTCAACAATTGCACCTGGGAACTCTATGACCTGAGCAAGGACTGGACACAGGACGAAGACGTGGCGCCCCAGTATCCGGGCAAGATGAAGGAGTTGAAGGAATTGTTCCTCAAGGAGGCGAAGAAGTATGAAGTGCTGCCCTTGGATGCCTCCGTGGCGCCGCGGGTTGTGGCGGCGCGCCCGAACATCACCGCGGGCCGCAGCGAGTTCGTTTATCTCCGGCCGGTCACCGGCATTCCCCAGGGCGACTCCCCGTTGCTGCTGGCGTGCTCTTACACGATCACAGCGGACGTTGACGTGCCGGAAGGCGGCGCCGAAGGAATGCTGCTGACCTCTGGTGGCCGCTTCGGCGGCTATGGTTTCTACCTGCTCAAGAGCAAACCGGTGTTCCTCTGGAACCTGGTGGGCTATAAACGCGTCCGCTGGGAAGCCCCGGAAGCGCTCGCCCCCGGCAAGCACACGCTGGAGTTTGACTTCAAGTATGACGGCCTCGGCTTTGGCACCCTGGCCTTCAACAATATGAGTGGGTTGGGTCGTTCCGGCACCGGCACGCTCAAGGTGGATGGCAAGGAAGTCGCCACTCAGAAGATGGAGCGCACTATCCCGCTCATTCTCCAATGGGACGAAACCTTCGACGTCGGCGCCGACACCGGCACCCCCGTCTGCGACGAAGATTACCAGTGCCCCTTCCCGCTCACGGCGAAGCTGAACAAGCTGACAATCAAGATGGATCGCCCGCAACTGTCGCCCGCCGACATCAAACTCCTCGAACAAGAGGGTCAGCGGAACAACCGGGCGAGCGAGTAACCGCGCTTTCGTTCGTGAACCACGCGGGCTGGCCGGACCAGGGCGGCCCGCGCATTCACGGCCGACACACCGATACAACCACAACAAAGAAAGGTAGAAACATATATGAAACATCTAGCCATTAACGGCGCGCAGGACCACCTGACGCTCACCTTAACCTGCAAATCACCCGAAGGCCCGTCGGCATTTCGGGGCAAATTGGCAACCATCGTCTCGTGCCTGGTCGCGATGGTCGTGGTCGCCGGTTGCGCCTCGAACAAAGTCACCGACCGCGAGCAACTCGTGACCGGGCCACTCCTGAAGCCCAGTCACATCCTGGTGTATAACTTCGTTGCCACCCCCGCCGATGTGCCGCCGGATTCCGTGCTGGCCGGGGAGCCGAACCTGGACACCACGCCCCAGACCGCGGAGCAGATCGAGGAAGGACGGAAGTTGGGCGCTCAAATTGCAACGGAGTTAGTGCAGCAGATCCTGGCCTTGGGGATGCCGGCGGAGCTGGCCTCGACAGGAATGCAACCTCAGCTCAACGACCTTGTTCTCCGGGGTTACCTCCTCTCCATCAATCAGGGCAGCGCCGCCAAGCGCGTCGCCATCGGCTTTGGCTCCGGGGCGTCCTCGTTGCGCACGATGGTCGAGGGCTTCGAGATGACGGCGCAGGGGTTGCGAAAACTCGGCTCCGGCTCAGTGGATGCCGGCGGTAACAAGACTCCGGGGGCAGCGTTGGGCCTGGCCACCTTCCTCGCCACCGCCAACCCGGCGGGACTCATCATCAGCAGCGGGGCGAAGGTGTATGGGGAGGCCAGCGGCAGTAGCACGGTTGAGGGCCGGGCCAAGGCGACCGCCAAGGAAATCACCGATGTGCTCAAACAGCGGTTCCAGCAACAGGGCTGGATCAACTAGTTACAGGCCCTTAGAAATGAAACCGATCTACACACAAACCCTGATGGCCGTCCCGCTCACTGTAGCGCTGTCGGCTGCCTCCCTGCCGCTCACAGGCCAGGCGACGCCTTACGACCCCGGCTGGCCACGCGTGTTTCAGCAGGATGGCAAGCAATTGACCGTCTATCAGCCGCAAGTGGATTCCTGGCACGACTACACCAACCTGCATTTCCGCTGCGTCATCGCGGTCAAGGGAGTGTCGCCCGAGGAACAGTTTGGCACGGTTGAAGAGGACGCCATGACCCTCGTGGACCGCACAGCGCGGCTGGTGGCCTTGGTGGCGGTGAACCGCAACGTGAGCTTTCCGAATCGGCCCGATGACGTGGTAGCTTCGCTGCGGCAGGCGGTGGAGCAACTCGCCCCCTCCGGCAAGGTGACCATCGTGTCGCTCGACCGGGTGGTGGCTTATCTCGATCCCGCGACTCAGCCGCACCAGCGCCCCGTCCAGGTCAACCTCGATCCGCCGACGATTTACTACAGCCCCCAACCCGCGGTGCTGGTCATCTTCATGGGTCAACCGCAGTTCAAGCCGGTCGCGCCCAACCGGACGGACCTCCTGTTCGCCCTGAACACCAATTGGGACCTCCTCTACGACACCGCGAGCCAGCGCTACTTTCTGCTCAACGGAGACGGTTGGCTGACGGCGCCGGACCCGGTCAAAGGACCGTGGACTCCGGCCGGGCCCTTGCCACCCTCCTTCTCCTCACTGCCTGCCAACGGCAACTGGGTGGAAGTGCGCCGGCGCATTCCGGGCAAGACCATCAGGGACGCGCCCAAAGTGTTCGTGACCACCCAGCCTGCCGAACTGATTATCACCAAAGGCGATCCCACCTACGACCCCATTGATGGCACTAAACTCCTGCGGGTGGCCAATACGGACAGCGTGCTCTTCCTGCATACCGGGCAAAAGGCCTTCTACCTGCTCGTTGCCGGCCGCTGGTTCCGCGCATCCCAATTGAGCGGCCCTTGGGCCGCTGCCAGCACGGACCTCCCGGCTGACTTTGCCAGCATCCCCAGCGACGATCCGGCCGCCTTCGTGAAGGCTTCGGTGCCTGGCACCCGCGAAGCCAAGGACGCCGTGCTGCTGGCCTCCGTGCCCATGACCACGGTCGTGAACGTGACCAGTGCCCCCGTGCAGGTGACCTACAGTGGCGCGCCACAGTTCCAGCCCGTCCAGGGCACCACGGTCCAATATGCGGTCAACTCGCCTTTCGCCGTCTTCCTCGTGGATGGCGGATATTATTGTTGCGACCAGGGTGTGTGGTTTGGTGGCGCCGCCCCCGAGGGGCCCTGGACGCTTTGCACCAGCGTGCCCCCGGCCATCTACACGATCCCGCCCTCGAACCCCCTGTACAACGCCACCTATGTCACCGTCCAGGATTCCTCGCCGACGACCGTCACCTATGCGCAAACCGCCGGCTACAGCGGCGAGTATGTAACGCCAACCGGGGTCTTGATGTTCGGCGCCGGCATGCCGGCTGGAACCGGGGTCGCCAACACCGATGCCGATTACTACCCGCCGTATCCGCCGTATTACTCCTACGGCTGCGGCGCGACGTATGAATACGCCTACGGCGGCTATTACGGTGCGGCGCTGGCCTATGGGCCTTACGGTGGCGCGGACAAGACCGCCGCCTACAATGCCGCCACGGGCACCTACTCGCGCGGCGCCGAAGCTTACGGCCCCTATGGGAGCGCCGGCGTGAAACAAGCCTACAACCCCTACATTGGTGCCTTTGCCCAGGCGGCGCACGTGAGCACGGCGACTGGCTCGGCGAGCCGGGCCTATGTGCAGGAAGGCGACCAGGCTGCCTGGGGTGCCTCCCGCTCCAGCGCCTACGGGTCCGCCGGCGCGGTGAAGACAACCCAAGGCTCCGGCGGCGCCGCGTGGAACACCCCGGAAGGCCAGGGTGCCGTCGCCAAGACCCAGTCGGGCAACTACTACGCCGCCAAGGACGGCACGGTGTACAAGAAGGAGCCGAGCGGGGGCTGGAGCAGCAATTCCGGCAGCGGCTGGCAGACCGTGAATAAATCCACCACGCAAGCCGCCAGCAGCACGGCGCATTCGGAAAGCAGCATGTCCACTGAGTCCCTGGAGTCGCAGCACCAAGCCCGGCAGTGGGGCAACCAGCAGAGCGAGCGAACCAGCCAGTTCCAGTCCGCGGGCGGCTTTTCCGGCGGAAACCGGTACGGCGGCGCACGGCGCCGGTAAGCACGCTTGGCGGCCAACTGAACCTGGCAGCCGGGTTAACTTAACCTCGCCTAACGATGCCAATGGAACTCCAAATCATCCGCGCCCACGAGTTCGTCCGCCTGGGGCCGTCCGGCCGAATTGACCTGCAAGCCAGCAAAGAAATTCTGGCGGAACTCGCGGCCGCGTGCCGGAAGCGGGGAATCAATCAGGCCCTGTTGGATCTGCGGGCCCTGCATGTGGGGCCAAAGCCGGTATTTTCGCCAAACGATTTGGCGGTGCTGGTGAACACGTTCCGGGAAATCGGGTTCACGCACCGGGAGCGACTGGCCGTGTTATACCGTTCCGACCCGCACCGTCGCGCCCGGTTGTTCTCATTCATCGCTACCTTGCACGGTTGGAACGTTCGGGCGTTTGATGGTTTCGAGGAAGCCGTTACCTGGCTTTCCGGCGCCGAACCGGAACATTGGGAAGAGGAAGCAGATTCCACCACAAAGGCGACAAAAGTTCCGGTGCGCAAGCTCAAGCACTTGAAGGCCTCTCCCAAGGTAAAACCCGCCTCCCAGCCCACCATTCAAATAAAGTCAACCGCCGCCCCCAGGCTGGACGCCATTCAACCCAAGACCCGTAAAGACCACAGACCTAACCACACACTCCTGGCACCATGATACAACCCTTGGCAACCAACCAGGCGGCCGGGGCTGGTCGGCTGGCCAGCCCCGGAACCCGCTCGGGTCTCTTCCGTTTCTCCGTCCGCCGGTTCCTGGCGGCGCTGGTGCTGCTGTTTGTTTCGGCCCCGTTGGTGGACCAGTTCAAGCACGGCCAAGTGGTGGAAGCCGCCCTGATGACCCTGGTGCTGGGCATGGGCGTGCTCGCCGTCGGCGCCCGGCGCAAGACCCTCCTGTGGGCGATCATCCTGGTCCTGCCGGCCGTTCTAGGGAACTGGGCCCACCACTTCTGGCCGGAGCGCTGGCACATGGAGGCCGTCACAGCGGCCCGGCTGGTGTTCGTTGCGTTCGTGGTGGCCCGGCTGCTGGTGTTCATCCTGCGCGCGCCCCGCGTTAATTCCGAGGTGCTTTGCGCTGGCATCTCCATCTACCTTCTCCTGGGGTTGCTGTGGACCTTCGCCTACACGGCGGTGGCGCGTCTGACGCCGGATGCCTTTGCCTTTAGCGTGCCCGCCAGTGCCAGCCATGAGATGGCCGGGTTCAACGCCTTTTACTTCAGTTTCACCACGCTCACGACCCTCGGCTACGGGGACATCACTCCCCTCTCCAACGTCGCCCGGATGCTGGCGATCATGGAGTCCATCTGCGGCACCCTCTTCGTCGGCGTGCTCATTGCCCGCCTCGTGTCGCTCTACTCCGCCCCTGGCCCAGCCCAGCCCGAAAACGGGCCCGGTAACCAGCCGGCGCCGCCGCCCCCGCCGACAGCACCAGCGAATGCCATGACCGAAATCATCAGTCTCGATTCCAAAGCATAACAAATAAACTCAAACAAAACCGACAGCTATCAACAAATCCATACAATGATAATAAAACTCCTCGTCACCCTCATGGCGCTGTCCGCGGCGCTGGTCTGCGCCTCGCGAGCCGCCGACATGGCCGCCAGCTCGCCAAACGCCTCCGCGACCACCCCGGCAGCCTCTCCCGCGGCCGATTCGGACGAAGCCCCGTGGCAATTCGGTGTCACCATTCCTCTCTGGGCACCACAAGTGAACGGGGATGTCACGTTCCGCGGCAACCAGCAGAACGTGGACATCAGTTTTAGTCAGCTCAAGGATCATCTCGACGCCTCCTTCGCGATGGGCTTCGAGGCGAGCAAGGGGAATTTCGGCCTTTATGGCGACGTCGGTTACATGAAATTCCACGGGGATTTCGCGGGGCCGCTGGGCGGGAATACGTCCGCCGATTTGAAGTTTGTCATTGCCGACGCCGGCGTGTCCTATCTCCTCGTCAAGACGGGTGAGGAACATCCGTTCGTCCTCGCCGGCACCGCCGGCCTCCGCTACTGGTATGCTGACACCTCCCTCACGTTCCGGGGTCCGCGGGGTATCCTCCTCTTGAATGGCGATAAGACGTGGAATATAGAGGACCCGGTCATCGGCCTGCGCGCCAGCCAATACCTCGCCCGGAAGCTGCACCTGGATGTCTCCGCCGACATCGGCGGGTTCGATATCTCGAACGACACGGATATCACCTGGTCCGCAACTGGAGTGGTGACTTACGACTTCGCCAAGTGGTTTAGCCTCTCGGCCGGCTATAGGGCCCTGGCCTTGGATGAGTCGAACGGCAGCGGCTCGGGCAAGAACGGCCTCAACCTCATCTTTAACGGCGCGCTGATCCTCGCCCAGTTCAACTTTTAGCTGGAGGTCCATTCAACGACCGAAACCCGCGGGCTGGATTACATCAGCACCATTCGGCTCAGTTCCGGCACCCAGGCCAAGCCGGCGGGTGAGAGTGTCTGAGAGAATTTCCGGAGGCGAAAAGCCCACAATCAACCAATTAACAGAAACAGCAACAAAAGAAAGGCAGACAGAGAGCATGAAGATAAAACTAATGAAACACGGTCTGACCGCGCTGACCGTTGCGGCTGCGACGATGGTCGCAGTGGCGCCGGCGCAAGCGGCGGACAAGAAACCAAACATCCTGTTCATCATGGGCGACGATATCGGGATGTGGAACATAGGCGCCTACCACCGCGGCCTGATGGCCGGCAGGACGCCGGCTCTCGATAAGATGGCCAAGGAAGGCATGTTGTTCACCGACTATTACGCCGAGGCGAGCTGCACGGCGGGCCGCGCGAACTTCATCACGGGCCAATTGCCCATCCGCACGGGCATGACCACGGTCGGTCAGGCTGGCGCCAAGATCGGCATCCCGGCGGAGGCCTGCACGATCGCCGCCGCGCTTAAAGAGCTGGGCTACGCCACCGGCCAGTTCGGCAAGAATCACCTCGGCGACCTGAATGAATTCCTGCCCACCGTCCACGGCTTCGACGAGTTCTTCGGCTACCTGTACCACCTGGATGCAATGGAGGACCCCGCCCATCCCAACTATCCGCAGGAGCTGTTGAACGTCGTCGGCCCGCGCAACATGGTTCATTCCTGGGCGACCGACGTGGACGACCCCACCGAAATGCCGCGCTGGGGCAAGATCGGCAAGCAGAAGATAGAGGACGCCGGCACGCTCTATCCGAAACGAATGGAAACCGTTGATGACGAGATCCGCGACCTCGCCATTAAGTTCATGGACAAGGCCAAGGCGGACGGCAAGCCGTTCTTCGTCTGGCTCAACCCGACCCGCATGCACATCGTCACCCATCTCTCTGAAAAGTGGAACGCGACGCGCAACTCGGAGAATGGCTGGTCGGAACAGGAAGCCGGCATGGCCCAGCTCGATAACGACGTCGGTTTGGTCATGCAGAAACTCAAGGATATGGGCGAGGACGACAACACCATCGTCGTCTTCACCACTGACAACGGCACCGAACTCTTCACCTGGCCGGATGGCGGGACGACGCCGTTCGCCCAGTGCAAGGGGACGGTCCTCGAGGGCGGCTTCCGGGTGCCGTGCATCCTGCGCTGGCCCGGCCACGTCCCGGCGGACTCCGTGCAGAACGGCATCTTCTCCGGCCTGGACTGGTTTCCGACCTTCCTTGCCGCCGCGGGCAACCCGGACATCACCGAACAATTGCTCAAAGGCGTGAAGCTCGGCGACCGGACTTACCGGAACCATCTGGACGGCTATAACCAAATGGATGCCATCACCGGCAAAGGCCCGTCCGCGCGTCACGAAATCTTCTACCTCGGCGAAAGCACGGTCGGCGCGGTGCGCATAGACGATTACAAGTTCCGCTTCATTGACCAGCCCGCTGGCTGGCTGGGTGAAAAAACCCATCCGGACGTGCCTTACATCACCAACCTTCGCCTTGATCCGTTCGAGCGCATGGGCTGGCCAGCCAATGGGACGAAAGACGGGGCGCAGTCATACTTTGAGTGGTTCAAGTATCAATTCTGGCGCTTTGTGTTCGTCCAGCAGGTGATGGCCAAGGAAATCCAGACCTTCCTCGATTACCCGCCGATGCAGCGGGGCGCGAGCTTCAACCTGGACGCCCTGAAAGCGGAGATGTCGAAAAGGATGGCTGAGGCGGAAACGGCCAGCAAAGGCCCCAGCAACTAACGGAAATAACCTTCACGGCGGGCGGCTCGCCAGGGCTGCCCGCCCTCCTTCCAGTCCAATGCGTATAGGGTTTCAACATCCGGATCCCGGAGGGATGGCCGAGAATAGCCCGGCGTTCCACCGCGTCCCATTCATTCCGGGCGAAGTCAGGGACGCGATGGAACGCGTCCTTACCAGGTTCAGGAGTGGGGAATTCAGCCGCCCCGCCTCCGGCTGCCATTGCGCCGCCGCCATTTCCGTGATAGTTTCCCTGGCAACCCAGGACGCAGCTAGAACCGGTACCCGATGCTCATGAACGCTGCCCATAGCAGTCGCGACATCTCCGAGGCGGACTCGACCCATTACAACCGGCCACTGCCCGACACGCGCCTCGTCGCTTGTCCGCATTGCGATCTCTTGCAGCGCTTGCCGGAGGTCGCGCCGGGCGCCTCGGCGCGCTGCCCGCGCTGCGATAAGGAGCTGTGGCGACATCGGGAGGACTCACTCAACCGGACGCTGGCGCTGACGCTGGCGGCGGCGGTGCTCTACGTGATTGCGAACGCCGTGCCCATGCTCGGGCTCACCGCAGTCGGGCACCAGGCCGCCACCACCGTCTTCGGAGGGGCCGTCCAGCTTTGGCGCGACGGACAGGAGATCGTCGCCGTGCTGATTCTCTTTGCCGCCGTCGTCGCGCCGGCACTCCAGATCGGCTCCATGCTCCTAATCACGACCGTTTCCCTGCGCGAACGCCCGCCCGCCTGGGTTGGGTCCCTCCTGCGCCATATCCCGTTTACCCGCACCTGGAGCATGCTGGAGGTGATGCTGGTTGGCGTGCTGGTCGCGCTGACGAAGATTGCGGATTACGCGACGGTGGACCCGGGGCTGGCCTTGTTCGCGGTCGCGGGGCTGGTCTTCCTGCTCCCCGCGATCCAGTCGGGCTTCGATCCCCGCGAAGTGTGGGACAAGGTCGAGTGGGCGGAAGCCGCGGCGCGGCCGGCGACTGCCAGTGAGCGCCCGGTGGAGGCGACATCGTGAGCACGGCTGCCATGACCGCGATGCAGCAAGGCCTCCAAAGCTGCGAAGGCTGCGGCCTGTTGTCCCGGCCCGCACCTGGCGCGGAGGAACGGCGTTGCCCGCGCTGCGGCGAGGAACTGCACTTCCGCAAACCGGACGCCCTGCAGCGCACGCTGGCCTTCCTGATCGCCGCCGCGATCTGCTACCTGCCGGCCAACCTGCTCCCGGTGATGACCACCATCACCGCCTCGGGCGAGGACTCCGACACCATCATGCAAGGCGTCGTGCTCCTCTGGTCGCCCACCGGGTGGCCGCTCTCCCTGATCGTGCTCTTCGCCAGCATCATGATTCCGAGCGCGAAAATCCTGGCCCTGCTCTACCTGGTGATCACCGTGCGGCGCGGCGCCATCGAGAATAACCGCCAGCGCATCCGGCTCTACCGGATCGTGGATATCATCGGGCGATGGTCCATGGTGGACGTGTTCGTGGACACCTTCACCGTGGCCTTGATTCAGCTTCAGCCGCTCATGTCCGTCAAGCCGGCGCCCGGCCTGTTCTTCTTCGCCGCGGTCGTTGTGCTAACCATGCTCGCGGTCGAGTCCTTCGACCCGCGGCTGATCTGGGATCCCGCAAGTGACAGCTCAAGACAACCACAGATGGACACAGATGGACACAGAGGAGAAATATGACTGATGCACTCCCCGACGCCCCTGAGGCGAAAACCGTCACCAAAAAACGCACGCGGCTCTCGTTCGTGTGGATCTTCCCGCTCGTGGCCGCGATCGCCGGCGCCTGGGTGGCCGTGAACAAGATCCGCAGCGAGGGGCCCAGGATCACCATTACCTTCCTGACCGCCGAGGGACTCGAGGCCGGCAAGACCAAGATCCGCTACAACGGGGTGGACATCGGCACCATCACGGCGTTCCGGCTCACGGAGGACCATCAGCGGGTGATCGCCACGGCGAAGATGGCGCCCAGGACGGAAGAGTTTCTCGCCAAAGACACCAAGTTCTGGGTCGTGCGGCCGCAGATATCCGGCGCAACCGTCACCGGGTTGAGCACCCTGATCTCCGGAGCTTACCTCGGCATGGAAATCGGCCAGTCGCCGGAGCGAGCGCGCGAGTTCGTCGCGCTGGAGATGGCGCCGGTGGTGATGGGGGGTGCTCCCGGCCGCTTTTTCAGGCTGAAGACTCCCGAGCTGGGTTCGGTGGACAAAGACACGCCGATCTTCTTCCGCCACCTTAAAGCCGGGACGGTCGTGTCCTACGAGCTGGATAAGGACGGCCAGTTCCTGAACGTCAGGATATTCGTGCGGGCGCCCTACGACCAGTACGTCACCCCGAACACGCGTTTCTGGCACGCGAGCGGGATTGACATGACGCTCTCCGCCAGCGGCTTGCGCGTCCAGACGGAGTCCCTCTTGTCAATCCTGATCGGCGGCCTGGCCTTCGAGACGCCGGCGTCCGGTCCGCTGCTGCCCCCGGCGGAGGCCGACACCCAGTTCACGCTGTACAGCGACCGCGCGGATGCCTTTAGGCCTCCGCCCCAAAATCCGCAGACCTACCTGATTGTCTTCAATCAGTCAGTGCGCGGGCTGGCCGTTGGCGCGCCGGTGGAGATGCGGGGAATCCCGATCGGCGAGGTCACTGACGTTCGGGCGCAATTCGATCAGAAGACGAAGGAATTCTCCGTGCCGGTGACGATCCAAGTGGACCCGGCGAGATTCGGGGTCAAGGTGATCGACATGCCAGGGGGAACGAATGCTGTCGCCGACCACAGGACGTTGTTGGACGCGCTGGTGTCGCGCGGCCTGCGCCTACAGTTGAAGACGGGGAGCATGATCAGCGGCTCTCTGTACGTGTCGGCTGAGTTCTTCCCCGACGCGCCTCCGGTGACGCTGGACTGGTCGCAGAATCCCGTGCGGCTGCCGACCCAGCCCGGTCAAATTGAGGCGATAGAGGCGAGCGTCGCCAACGTCGTCAAGAAACTCGAGCAGATACAATTCAAGGAGATCGGCGACGACCTGCAGAAGACGGTCAACGAGCTCAATCAGACACTGGTCACGACGCGCGGCACGCTCACCAATACTGACAAACTGCTGGGCAGCGCCGACAAAGTGATGGGCAGCGCCGACCGCATCCTCGCGCCGAACTCCGTGCTCGACGCACAACTGGGCAGCATGCTCCAGGAGATGGGCGGCGCGGCCCGGGCGATGCGAGTGCTGGCCGATTATCTTGAGCGCCATCCCGAGGCGCTCATTCGCGGCAAAACCGGGGAGGCAAAATGAAAGCAAGACATATCAAACATCTACTCTTAATCACCATCGTTGCGGTGGCCATGGCCGGTTGCTCCTCGGCGCCGTCGCGCTTCTACACCCTCAACTCCACAGCGACTGGGGACGGCACCCCCGCGGCAAGCTATGGCGTCCTGGTCGGGCCGGTCTCCATCCCGGCGCTCGTGGACCGGCCCCAGTTCACGGTCCAGGTCGCGACCAACCGCGTCGCCCTTGACGAGTTCAACCGTTGGGCCGCCCCGCTGAGCGACAACATCGCCCGTGTCGTCACGGAAGACCTCGTTGTGCTGCTCGGCACCCCGCGAGTGGCCACCGCGCCGTTGGCGAACTTCGAGTCCGCCTACCGGGTGACGATTGACATCCAGCGATTCGAGTCAATGCGCAGCGCGGCGGGGCGGAATGAAGGGGTGCTCGTCGAAGCGGTGTGGGTGGTCCGCAAAACAACGGGAGGAGCCGCGCGTTCGGGTCATTCTCTCGCCAACGAGCCGGCGCAGGGGACGGACTTCGAGGCGCTCGCCGCGGCTCATAGCCGCGCGCTGGCGAAGGTTAGCAGCGACATAGCTGCCGCGATCCGACTGGAGGCAGATGAAAAACCATAGCCACCAGGAGCCCAAGTCATTTATTGACAAGCCCTTAGAAAGCAAAACCCGGTTCATCGCTCTTTCTGGTGGAATGGTTACTGGGCTTCTCTCTGAGGGCTCAGGCGCGAGGCGGTGCCCCGGCTGTGGCCGTTGGCCCGTTTCCCGCGTCTGGGCGACCCATCCGAACCCAGCCTGGCGCCCTAAACAGTCGAGCCTCTGGCCCGCTATTGCTCCAATCCTGCACCAGACCGTCCTGCGGGCCGCGCCGGAGCCTCCCCGGAGCCTCCCCGTAGCACCTCTGATTCGAATCAGAGGTGCTACGGGGAGGCTCCGGTGGGGGTCCGGTGGAGCTATGGAGGTGTCAGCGGGCGGCAGGGGACGCTACTCCACCCATTATCCCGAAGGGAGAATCATGAAGATACTAATGACTCTTAGTTTGGCAGCCGCGGTGGTGGTGCTGCCGACCCAAACCGCCAGGCCGCTGCCACTCACGGCGTTCCTTACCATGAGCAACCGACGCTGCTGTGGGCGATCCGCTCACAGTACCGGATGCTCGAGCGGTTCGGCCGCGCTCCGATGGCAGATTTGAGCGCCCAAGAAACATCTAATCGTCTGCTGTGAGTAAGAAGCTCAAACCAAAGAAGAACGGAAGATCCACTCCCTCCCATGCGCCCGGGGGCCAACGGGCTTCTGGCCGCCGCTGGGTCATCGGCCTGGCGTTGGCCTCCTTGGCTGTTGTCGCGCTCGTGTGCAGCGCCACCCGGCCGAAACCAAGCGCGGACGCGTCGCCCGCGGCTTCCGGCTTCCTCCCGACCAAGCCGAATGCCGCGCGGCCGCCAGGTCCTGCGCCGGAGGGCATGGTCTGGATTCCCGGCGGCGAGTTCTCCATGGGCAGCGACGCGGCCTGCGAGAACCTCTGCGGCCTGCCCGGCGTTACCCGCGACGCGCTGCCTATCCACCGCGTCTATGTGGACGGCTTCTGGATGGACAAGACCGACGTGACGAATGAGAGGTTCCAGGAGTTCGTCAACGCCACTGGCTACGTCACCATCGCCGAGCGCGCGCCGACCCAGGAGGAGTTCCCGACCGCGCCGCCGGAAAACCTGGTCGCCGGGTCCACCGTCTTCACGCCGACGCCTGGCCCGGTGCCGCTGAATAACCATTTCCAGTGGTGGCGCTACCAGCACGGCGCGAACTGGCGGCACCCGGAAGGCCCGGGCACGGACCTCCGGGGGAAAGAGAAATACCCGGTCGTCCACATCGCTTACCCCGACGCGGTCGCCTACGCCAAGTGGGCGGGCAAACGCCTGCCGACCGAAGCCGAGTGGGAGTTCGCCGCGCGCGGCGCGCTCTCCGGCAAGACCTACGCCTGGGGCGACGATCTCCATCCCGGCGGCAAGTGGATGGCCAACATTTACCAGGGCCAATTCCCGGTCAAGGACACCGGCGAAGACGGCTTCGCGGGCATCGCGCCGGTCGCTCAGTTTCCGCCGAATGGCTACGGCCTCTACGACATGGCGGGCAACGTCTGGCAATGGTGCAGTGACTGGTACCGGCGCGACTACTACGAGCAACTGGCCGCCGCAGGCGGCATCGCGCGCAATCCACAGGGGCCGGAGACTCCCTTCGACCCGCTGGAACCGACCGAGAAGAAACGCGTTCATCGGGGCGGCTCGTTCCTCTGCACCGACCAGTATTGCACCCGCTACATGGTCGGCACCCGCGGCAAGGGTGAAATTACCACCGGCAGCAACCACCTTGGCTTCCGCTGTGTGAAAGGGGGCGCTGCTTGACACTGCCACCGTTCTTGGACGCCGGAACGTCGTCGGAGCTCGGCTGTCCCCAGCCGCAGCAGCACCGACCACGCAACACCGCCCGAGTGTTCCGAAAGCCAACCCCTTGCGGACGCGCTACGGCTGGGGACAGCCGCGCTCCGACCGAGTCGCCTTCGCTGATGGCACCCGCAGAATGCTACCGTGCCAAACCCTTCGAGGCGGCCAGCGCGCTAGTGATGATGCTGTCGGCTCTCACCCTCTGCGCCGCCGACCCGGCCTCATCGAACTCCCCGCCGCGTGAGCTGCTCCTGCTCGACGCCTTCGGGCGCGCCGTCACCGTGCCCACCAACCAGGTGCCCCAAAGCCTCCAGCCGCCCGCCGCCGTCGGGCTGCTGCGTCAGACACCGGATCCGATCGCGGGTGCCAGCCTGGCGCCTCAAGTTCTTCAGCGCATGGAGCAGGCCCGCCAAGGTGCGCCGCCCTTCCAGTTCTTTCCAGCCGTCCCGCCGCAACTCATGCCCTACCTCGCCAGCCAGGATGAATTCGGCAATACCGCCCTGCGGCCCGGCTCCCTCTTCAACTTCGTCCCGCTCGAAGCACCAATCCTGGGGGCCAAATACTCGCTCTCCGAATACGGCCTCCGCTACTCGCTGCAACAGAGCTTTACGTACGTCAACCTGACCGACGTCAAGAAGGGCGACAATGACCTCGACTATTACACCTTCGACCTCAAGACCAAGTGGGCCGTCTTCGACGCCCCTGCTGACGGCACTGCCGGCTGGCTATCGGCCCAGGTCGAGGCCAAGACTGGACTCGGCGTCGGCAACGAGAGAGAATCAGCCAAGTCCAACCTCGGGACGCTCACCGATCCCACGGGTATTTGGTCCAGCGTGGACGGCGTCCGCGTGCCGGAACTCGCCTGGCAGCAGTCTCTGCTGGACGGCGAGTTCGTCGCGGTGGCGGGCATGGTCAGCCAGCGCAACTACCTGGATGACAACGCGGCCGCCCACACCGGGCGCGGCGAGTTTTTCAACTCCGCCCTGATCAACTCAGACGTGCTGCCACTGGCGCAGTACAACTTCGGCCTCAACCTCCAATGGCAGCCCCTGGACGAATGGTACGCGATGTTTGGCGCCTCTGCTGGCAACGCCCCCGCCGGCGCCGCACCCTGGACGGACCTCAGCCTGCAGACCTGGTCGCTGCTCTGGGAGCTCGGCTACGCGCCCAAGGATTTCCTCAGTCTGGGGCCCGGCGTTTACCGCATCCAGCCCTTTGTGGCCGAGTCCGGCGGGTCGTCTCAGCCGGGGCTCGGCTTTAACCTCCAACAGCAGCTTGGCGCCGATTCTCCCTTTGCCTGGTATGGCCGCTTCGGCTTCGCCAGCGCGCAAGTTCCCTCTGACGCCTCCGCCCAGATCGGCACCGGCTTCCTGGTCCACGCTCCTCTCCGGCACCTCTGGCTGATTCCACGGTTGAGCAACGATTTGCTGGGGGTCGGGTTGGTCTGGAGCCAGCCCGCCAGCGCCGGCAAGACGGTCTATCACGAGAACGAACATGTCCTGGAAACCTTCTACACCCTCCAGCTCACCCCCACCATCCGGCTCCAGCCGGACCTGCAAGTCGTCTGGGACCCCGCCTTCAACCGGGACGCCGGGCCCGCCGTCGTGGCCCAACTCCAGCTCGTTCTCGCCTGGTGAAACTGGCGCGTGTAAGGCAGACTTTCCAATGCTCCAGTTGCGGAAATGCGCCGAACCAGCTATAGTCGAACAACACAACCAGAACCGGCACAGGACGGGCAGCGGCCATTACCGCTTGACTTTAATGATGAACAACTAAACGAATTGCACAACAGGGACTATGGCCGGAGAAGATTCTTTCGGGGTCTTAGCTGCCTCCCTGCGGCCAGGCGTGGCGAGGGGAAGAAGCAACCCGAAACCCGGAGAACATCAACCAAACCGAAAGAACGAATGACAGATCGAATGAAACCGTCAGTCACAGTAAAAACCCTGGCCCCGGCTCTGGCGGCCTGTTTGCTGCTCGGGGTAACGGGCTGCAAGACCACCCGCCAGGTCAGCGAGGACAAGCAGTCCGGCTTCCTGGGCGACTACTCCATGTTGCAGAAAGGCGAGAGAGGCGAGGCCAATTATATCTACGTTGACCAGAGCGCTAACTGGGCCAGTTACACCAAGGTCTGGATCAAACCCCTCGAACTATGGCAGTCCGATGATCCCGAGGCCCCCCTCGGCAAGATGTCCGACGAATCCAAGCAAAGGCTCATGGAAACCTTCTATGACGCATTCTATGAAGCGCTGACGAACAATTTCCAAATCGTTGACCACGGCGGCCCGGATGTGCTCATCTTGCACGGGGCCATGACGGATGGGAGACCCTCCAAACCGGTCGCGAACCTTATCACCAGCGTCTATCTCCCGCTGAAGGTGGTAAGCTTCGGCAAACGCCTGATCACCGGCACCGACATCGGGGTGGGCGCCGTGTACGTCGAGGCCGAATTGCTGGATGGGCAAACGGGCAAGCGGATAGGCGCCGTCATGGATGCCCGCGCCGGCACCAAGGCCCTGCGCACCAAGTTTAACAACACCTGGAGCGACGTGAAGCTGTCCTTCGACTGGTGGGCGCAGCGGTTCGACAAGCACCTGATGTTGTTCAAGCAAGGCGACTTCGGCACCGCCAACCTCTAGCCCCATGGTAGGGACGCGTTCCACCGCGTCCCTGTTCCAGCGCCTATCAGGAACGCAGTGGCATGCGTCCCTGCCACTATCCTGGCCGGATGATACCTGACCGAAACATTCACGGAAACGAACGATGGGCGGCGATACGCACCCTGGTGTGGGGCAGGCTTCCGAGCCTGCCGTTCCACACGGCTTGCCAGCCCCGTCTGTCTTCCCCGGCGACTCCAAAATCGCCCGCACTGGCAGAAAAGAACGTCTGCCTTACACCCGCAGCCGGCCCTCTCTGTCTCCTGCTGGCGGCAGTTGCCTTGACGGGATGCCAGTCCGTTATGGTCTCCAGTTACATATCTCCCCGCGTGACCGGCCGCGTCCTGGCCGCGAACACCCGCCAGCCCATCCCCGATGTCAAAGTCAAACGCGTCAACCCGAACGCAAACCTGAATTACGATGACCCGGGCCGGGGCGGACGAAAGATGGAATCCATCCCCGG
>Ga0326728_10013852_pt1 | contig 17349 bp, 7 predicted proteins | sample MB3enrmetagenome_FD_207602 | JGI IMG/M metagenome (GOLD analysis project Ga0326728, IMG submission 207602) | Lab enriched peat soil microbial communities from McLean, Ithaca, NY, United States - MB31MN | ecosystem: Environmental > Terrestrial > Soil > Wetlands > Peat | place: USA: New York... | reverse complement strand
CGAGAGCCGGCGGTCATCGTTTCCGCGAAGGTTTGGTTATCGCTCAAGTGGCGGCATCCCTGACGCTGCTGATCGTTGCCGGACTTTTCGTTCGGAGCCTGTTGAAGGTCCAACGGTCGGATTTGGGGTTTGATCCGCAACACGTCCTGAACATCACCCTTGAACCCGGCCTCGCGGGTTACAACCAAACCCAGGCCTATGAGTTTGTCGAGAGCCTGCTCGAACGGGTGCGCGCGCTTCCCGGCATCCAATCCGCGAGTCTGGCAGCCACCGTCCCCATGGGTTACCTCAGTATGGGAGGCGCTCTCGAGGTGGAAGGCTTTGCAGCACCTCCAGGGCAGCCGGCCCCTTCCGCCGGGTGGAACGTTGTCTCTTCTCGCTATTTCGAAACAATGCACATTCCCTTGCTCCGCGGGCGCGACATTCACGAAACGGACAACCAAAACTCCATGCGCGTAGCGGTCATCAACCAGGCCATGGCGGAACGCTTCTGGCCCGGCAAGGACCCCATCGGCAAGCACTTCGGGGTGGAGGAAGACCCCAATCACCTCCTGGAAGTTGTCGGGGTGGCGAAGAACAGCAGGACAGGGGGCTTGGACTCCCCGCAGGGTCCCTTCTTCTACATGGCGCTTGCGCAGAAGCGCATGTTTCCTCTCACGCTTCAGGTGCGCACCGCCGGGGATCCGGAATCAATGGCCCAAGGGATTATTGGGCTCATCAGATCTCTTGCGCCAGCCATGCCGTTGGCCGACGTTCAGAGCATGACCAGTGCCCTCGACACGCTGAATGGGCTGATGGTCTTCAAATTGGGAGCTGGATTGGCCGCCGCCATGGGAATTATCGGGCTGATACTCGCCATAATCGGCGTGTATGGCGTCGTTTCTTACATGGCCGCGCAGCGAACGCACGAGATAGGGATTCGCCTGGCGCTGGGGGCGCTGCCAGGCGAAATCCTGCGGACAGTCTTGCGCCACGGGATATCCATTGTGGTCCTCGGCTCCATGGTGGGCATCCTCCTGGCATTCGGGCTTGCAAAAATAGTGGGTCATTTCCTGGTTGGGGTGAGCCCTACCGATCCGGTTACGTACGTTGTTGTCTTCTCGTTAGTGCTGCTGGTCGCGCTCGCGGCGTCATATATCCCCGCGCGGCGAGCGACGAAGATCGATCCGTTGGTCGCATTACGTTATGAATAAAGCAGTAGCTAGTGGCTAGTGGGCAACCGGCAGTACGTGGAGGCACGATATGACGGGAAATAGTGAGATCAGGAGCTATCGGGATCTTCTTATCTGGCAGAAAGGCATGGCCTTGGCGAAGCATGTTTATGCAATGACGCGTGCCTTCCCCGGTGATGAGAAGTTTGGCTTGACTGCGCAAATGCGGCGAGCGGCTGTCTCAGTTCCCTCGAACATTGCCGAGGGCCAAGCACGGCGAGGGAGAAGGGAATTCGTCCAGTTTCTCTCTCATGCGGAAGGCTCGTTAGCAGAGTTGGACACGCAGTTGATGCTGGCCATCGAGCTGGGGTACTGCGGCCCGTCAGACGCTGAGGGAAGCACGGCAAAGGTCGCCTAGTTACAAAAGATGATGGCTTCTTTGCGGGGGAAGCTCGCGGCCCGTCTGGAAACTATCCACCAGCCACTAGCCACTAGCCACTTGTCGGTGATGGGAACAACGATGAGCACTCTGTTTCAAGATGTTCGCTACGCAATTCGCATGTTGGCCAAGAACCGCGGCTTTACTGCCGTCGCGGTATTGACGCTGGCGCTGGGCATTGGCGCGAACGCCGCCATTTTCAGCGTGGTGAATACGGTGCTTCTCCAGCACCTCCCCGTACGGGCCGCCGATCGCCAGGTGGTGATCTGGATACGCAACCTCGCGCACGGCTGGAGTCGCGTGGGGCCTACTGGCCGGGATTACCTCGATTGGAAGGAGCAGAACAAATCCTTTGAGGACCTGTTCCTGTTCGAACACGGAACCGGGACCATCACGGGCGTTGGCGAGCCGGAGCAGGTGGCGGGCTTGCGCGTGACCACCAATTTCGGCGACTTTTTTGGGATCAAACCCGTCGTGGGCCGGACGTTTCGCCTTGATGAAGCACTGGGCCGCCACAACTTATTGATCCTCTCGTACGGTTATTGGCAGCGGCGTTTTGCGTCTGACCCGAGGGTGGTTGGGCGAGGTATAACGCTGAACAACGAGCTGTACACAATCATCGGGGTCCTTCCTGCTTCATTCGCCGCCCTCTTTACAACTGACGTAGTTGTGCCTTTTGACAACGATTGGCTGAAGCGCGCGGACAGTGACCTGGGTGTCTTCGGCAGGCCCAAACCCGGCGTCACGCTCGAGCAGGCATCCGCCGAGATGAGCCTGATCGCGCAACGCATTGCGAGCCAGCGGCTCGACCGCAAAGGTTGGGGAGTGGTTTTGGTGCCGCTCGAGAGCGCCCGGGTCGAGTACATCCGCCCGGCGCTGCTGGTCCTGCTGGGCGGCGTGGGCTTCGTGCTGCTCATCGCCTGCGTCAATGTGGCCAACCTGCTGCTGGCGCGCGCCGTCAGCCGCGAACGAGAAGTGGCGATGCGCATTGCGCTCGGCGCCGGACGCTTCCGGCTGATCCGCCAATTCCTGGCTGAAAGCACCTTGCTGGCCGTCCTCGGGGGTGGCGCCGGCCTCTTCCTGGCCATGTGGGGAACCGATTTGCTTATGAGGGTGGTGCCGTCGCGCATTCCCGTTCCTAACGCGGCGGACGCGGTGCTGCTGCCCAAGATTCACATGGATGGAACGGTGGTTCTCTTCACGTTAATGGTATCGCTTCTCACAGGGATTGTTTTTGGCTTGGTCCCCGCCTTTCAGGGCGCAAGGTGCGACGTTAACGAATCGCTCAAAGAAGGCGGAAGAGGCTTTCTTGCCGGCCGGGAGGCGCACCGCATGCGCGCTACACTGGTGATTGCCGAAGCTGCCCTGGCGTTCGTGCTGGTGATCGGCGCCGGACTGATGATCGAGAGTTTCTTGCATCTCATGCAAGCCAATCCGGGCTTCAATCCCAGTCACCTGCTGACGCTGCGCATCAAACTGCCCAACGACGTTAAAGACTCGAAGTACCGGGAACCACGGCAGCGAGCCCTCACTTATCAGCAGTTCCTGGGCAACATCGAGACTTTGCCGGGAGTTCGATCGGCAGCACTCACCGAGATAATCCCCCTGAGCCAGGACGATATGGACATGGGGAGCTTCATCGTCAAAGAGGCGCCACCGTCGGTACCGGGGGAGTACCCCGCCGCCGATTTCAGAGATGTCAGCCCCAATTACTTTGGCACAATGAGTATTCCGCTTCTTCAGGGCCGCGCTTTCACGGACCACGACAATGCGGACAGCCCGCCGGTGGTGATCATCGATGAGACGTTGGCTCGACTGTTTTTCCCCAACCAAGCGCCCATCGGCAATCACCTGCAGTTCTCGGTAGCGTCGCGGCCACGCGAGATCGTGGGCGTGGTTGGCGGGGTTCACGACACGGGATTCGACCAGCAGCCACGGCCCACGATCTATTTTCCATACTTGCAGGCCGGCGATCAAACGATGAGCCTTGTGGTACGCACGGATTCGCTACCTGCCGCGATCCTGCCTTCTATCAAAAACGCGATTCGGGCGGTGGACAAGGATCAGCCTGTCTTCAATGTCAAGACGATGGACGAGATCATCTCGGGAGTCGTCTCAGCGCAACGTCTGGCTTTCATCCTGCTGGGGATTTTCGCCTTCCTGGCGCTGGCCCTGGCGGCGGTTGGAATCTACGGCGTGACTTCCTATTCCGTAAGCCAGCGGACGCATGAAATAGGCATCCGCATGGCTTTGGGGGCGCGCGAGTCGGACGTGCTCAGGCTTGTGGTCGGACACGGACTATTGCTTGGCGTCGTAGGCATCGCAATCGGCGCCGGTGGGGCCTTAGCCCTTACAAGATTCCTTTCAAGCATGCTCTATGGCATTCGCGCCACGGACCCGTTGGTCTACCTGGGAGTTTCCTTGCTCTTGACGGCCGTGGCGGTGATGGCCAGCTACATCCCGGCGCGCCGTGCGGCCAAGGTGGATCCGATGGAGGCGTTGAGGTACGAGTGAAGCTGTCAGCTCTCAGCTATCAGCCGTCAGTAAACCAAAACACTTGCTTGCTGATAGCTGAGAGCTGACGGCTGAGAGCTTACAGATTATCGAGGAAAATGATGGGCGCACTTTTCAACGACGTTCGCTACGGAATACGCATGCTGGCGAAGAGTCCCGGCTTCACGGCTGTGGTTGTGATCACGCTGGCGCTCGGCATGGGCGCGAACACTGCCATTTTCAGCATGGTCCACGGTGTCTTGTTGCAGCGCCTGCCGTTTAGGGACCCGGGACAGCTCTACACGCTCTGGGAGCGCAACCTGAAGATGGGCTACGAGCAAAACCCTCCCGCCGCCGCCAATTTTCGAGATTGGCGCGAGCGCAACGGCGTGTTTGAACAAATGGCGGCGTTCGACTCCGCCAGAACTTTCAACCTTGCCGGAGCGGGCAATCCTGAAAGAGTGGATGGCGCCGCGGTATCGCCCGGCCTTTTTGAGCTCTTGGGCGTCAAGCCTATTTTGGGCCGCACGATCTCGACCGGGGAAGATCAACCAGGCCGGGACCAAGTGGTAATGCTCAGCTACGGCCTGTGGCAGCGGCGATTCAACGCCGACCGAGCGGTGATGGGCAAGTCGATCACCCTCGACGCCAGGAGTTGCACGGTGATTGGAGTTATGCCGCAGGGCTTCCAGTTTCCGGGAAACACTGGAACCATCCTGAACGTTTTCACTGCTCCGCCGGCTCAACTTTGGGTCCCGTTGGCGCTGACTCCGGAGGCCTGGAGTCAACGCTCATCGCACTTCCTGCAAGTGATCGCTCGGTTGAAGCCGGGAGTCACGCTCGGCCACGCGCAAGCGGAAATGAACTCCATCGAGCAGCAACTGGTCAAAGCATTTCCTCGGGCGTTCATCGGCTCGGATGTTAAGTTGGTGCCGCTGCACGCCCAGGTGGTCGGGACTTTTCGCTCAGCCTTGTGGGTTCTATTCGCCGCTGTCGCATTTGTGCTCTTGATCGGTTGCGCCAACGTTGCCAATCTCTTATTGGCTCGATCGGCTCGCAGGCAAAGAGAGGTCGCGATTCGTTCGGCCTTGGGCGCCGGGCGTCTGCGGCTGGTCCGCCAGCTCATTACCGAAAGCCTGCTGCTTGCGATTGTAGGAGGAGCTTTGGGAGTTCTACTGGCGGGCTGGGGCATCGATCTGCTCAAGCTCATCCTCCCCAGTAATTTTCCCAATCCGGATGCCATCAGCATCAACACATCGGTTCTGCTATTTACGGTTTTCGCCTCCCTTGCAACGGGGCTGATCTTCGGGCTCGCTCCGGCGCTTCAAGCTTCAAGAACTCCTCTGACCCTCACTCTCAAGGAGGGCGAGCGCGGAGGAGATGGACTGCGGCACAATCGCCTGCGAAGTGTCCTGGTGGCAACCGAGGTGTCGTTGGCGATGATCCTCCTGATGGGCACTGGCTTGATGCTTCGCAGCTTTGTCCGTTTGCAGGAGGTCGATCCTGGCTTCAAGCCGGACCACTTGTTGACTGCGGAAGTCTCCTTGCCCGACGCAAAGTACCCCGACCCGCAAAAGTCCGCCTTCTTTGCGCGGCTTCTTCAGCAAGTCGGGAGCCTTCCCGGAGTCCAATCCGCAGGAGCCATCGGGCACCTGCCTTTGTCAGGAGATATCGAAAGCTACGCCATGGAAGTGGTAAGCCGGGCGCCGTTGCCAAACGAGTACGCGAATCCCGATTGCCATGTGGTCGAGCCCGGGTATTTCGAGGCCATGAAGATCCCGCTTCTCAGAGGACGATACTTCGACGAGCGCGACGGAGCGCAATCACCGCACGTCCTGATCGTTAATGAGGCCGTGGCGCGCAACGTATTCCCGACCGAAGACCCTATCGGCAAGCAACTGCAAATGGGCTTCAACGGCTTTACTGGCACGATCGTCGGAGTTGTGGGAAACACCAAGGACCTCACTTTGGATTTGGCTTCCACCGAGTCTGTGTATACGCCTTATGCGCAGGCGCCATCGTGGAACAGCATGACGCTCACCATCCGCACTTCATCCGCCCCGCTTGCTCTGGCTCGATCGGTGCACGAATTGGTGCTGGGCATCGACCGGGACCAGCCGGTTTCGAAAGTTCGTACCATGAATGAGGTGGTGGAAGCGTCCGTGGCGTCGCCGCGCTTTCGGACTCTCTTGCTGGCGCTGTTCGGATTAACGGCCTTGCTTCTGGCAGGGCTCGGCATCTACGGCGTCATGTCCTACTCTGTTAGCCAGCGCACGCGCGAAATCGGCATCCGCATGGCGCTGGGGGCGGAGCGGCCCGAGGTCGTCAAGATGGTTCTGAGGCACGGCTTCGTGCTGACCCTGGCAGGCGTCGGAGCGGGCTTGGCCGGCGCGCTAGGCTTGACGCACCTTCTTTCGAGCATGCTTTACGAGGTGCGGCCCACGGATCCCTTGACCTTCCTGGGCGTGACCGGCGTGTTGACCGCCTGCGCCCTCCTCGCCTGCTACATCCCCGCGCGACGAGCCACCAAGGTCGATCCGATGGAGGCGTTGAGATACGAGTAAAGCAGTGGCGAGTGGCTAGCCACTAGCCACTGACCACTAGCCACTTGTCTGAAGAAGGGACTACCGATGAATGCACCTCTGAACGACGTTCGCTACGGACTTCGCATGCTGGCGAAGAGTCCCGGCTTCACCACCGTCGTGGTCCTGACTTTGGCGCTGGGCATCGGGGCGAATACGGCAATATTCTCCTTGCTGGACCAGGCGATTCTCCGCGCGCTTCCGATACGGGACCCGAACCGCTTGGTCATTGTTAGCGACGCCAAATACCGTAGTGGATGGTCAACCTCGGATAATAATGAGATGGTTTACTCCTACCCCCACTACAAGGACGTTCGCGACAGGATTCCGTTGTTCGATGGAGTGATTGCGCGCGCCCACCTTCCCCTGAGTGTCACCTCCGGGGGCGTGGCGGAGAGGGCCGCGGGCGACGTGGTGAGCGGCGACTTCTTCTCGGTCCTGGGGATCGGTCCCGCGCTCGGACGGGTTTTGGTTCCGGAGGACGATCGCCTCCCCGGGGCCAGCCCGGTGGCAGTGCTGAGCTACGGCTATTGGCAGAGCCGTTTTGGCGGCGATCCGGGCGTCGTGGGCCGCAAGATATCAGTGAATGCGTATCCATTCACGGTTGTCGGCGTCGCAGCGCCGGGTTTTGCCGGTCTTCTGAAAGGACAGAACGTGGACGTGTTCGTCCCCATCGCGATGAAGCGCGAGTTGACGCCGGAATGGAATGGTCTGGTCGAACGCGACATCATGTGGTTGAACATCTTCGCACGCTTGAAACCGGGAATCTCCCGCGAGCAGGCGGAAGCCGCGCTTCAGGCTCCCTATCGCCCGATCCTGGAGAGCGAAATTCAATCCATCAAGAACCCGCGCGCCACTTTTCGCGACAGGTACTTGCGGCAGCACATCTCATTGCGCCCCGCAGCACAGGGAATCAACACCCTCAGCCAGACGTGGGCCAAGCCTCTCTTGGTCCTGGGGGGCTGCGTGGGATTGGTTCTCTTGATCACCTGCGCCAACGTCGCCGGCCTCATGATCGCCAAAGCTGCGGGCCGGCAGAAAGAAGTTGCGATAAGGCTGGCGCTGGGGGCGCGCCGTGGCGCCATCATTCGCCAACTCGTGGCGGAAACCTTGCTGCTGGGCGCGGCGGGTGGAATCGTAGGCTTGGAGGTTGCGTGGGCCTGTTGCAGGCTGCTGCTTTACTTGTTGCCGAAGGATACTGCTGCGACGTTCTCCTCCGCGCTGGATGGCCGCATTCTGGCTTTTAATTTTTGCGTATCAATGGTTGCAGGCCTGGTTTGCGGACTTCTCCCCGCCGGGCAGGCCCTGCGCGTGGATACAGCCCCCATGCTCAAGGAGTCCTCAGTCAGCGTTGCGGGCCGCCACGCCCAAGCGCGCTGGCGCAGCGTTTTGGTGACCGGACAACTGGCCCTCTCGATCGTGCTGGTGGTCACGGCGGGCTTGTTTGCGGTGAGCCTGAGGAATCTCTTGCAAACGAACCCCGGCTTTCAACCTGAAAATCTGCTCTCCTTCTCAATCGACCCGGAGCTAAGTGGCTACAATGGCTCCAAGGAGTTGGTGTTCCTCCAGGAAGTCGAGCGGCGGCTAAAAGAACTGCCAGGGGCAGTGGCCGTGGGGTCGGCTCGCGGCGGCGTCTTTAGCGGCTCGGACCGGGGAGGCAACGTAACCGTGGAAGGATACCGTGCGCGCCCGGACGAAGACATGGAATGCTCGATCGATGGTGTCAGTGCGGGTTACTTCGATACCCTTAAGATCCCGTTGCTCGAGGGACGCGATTTCACGGAGGCTGACGGAAGCAATGCCCCCAAAGTAGCTATTGTGAACGAGGAGTTTTCCCGGTTCTTTTTTCCGGGCGGGAATGCTGTGGGGCACTACTTCGCCTTCGGCGCTGGCAACGTCAAGCCCGACATCGAAATTGTGGGCGTGGTGCGCGACAGCTTCCACGATAGCCTGCGCGAAAAGGTGGGCCGCTTTATCTTCATCCCTTATCTGCAAGACAGTCACGCCGGCGGTGGTTCGTTGCGCTACTATGTGCGAGCCGTCGGCAACCCTGCGGTTCTTACAGGAAACATTCGACAGACCATCCGCGAAATGGACTCCAATGTACCTTTGAATGAAGTGGGGACTGTGAAGTCCGCGATCCAGCAATCGTTTTACGGCGACAGGATGGTGGCGTGGTTGGCGTTGGCATTTGGCGCGCTGGCGGCGGGCCTTGCCGCCCTAGGCCTCTATGGCCTGATCTCCTACACGGTCGCGCGGCGCACCAGGGAGATAGGCTTGCGAATGGCGCTGGGGGCATCGCGCTCTGCGGTTCTATGGCTCATTTTCCGCAAGAGCCTGACGTTGATCGCGACGGGAGCCGTGCTCGGGCTGGCGCTGGCGTTCGCCGCAACGCGCCTGGTCTCGAGTATGCTTTACGGTCTCGAGGCCACCAGCCCGCTCATCTTTGCAAGCGCGACGCTGCTGCTTGCTGCAGTGGCGGCGCTGGCCACCTATCTCCCGGCGAGGCGGGCAACCAAGGTCGATCCCATGGTGGCGTTGAAGTACGAATAAAGCGGTGGCTAGTGGTTAGTGGCTAGTGGTTACGTGAGGTACGTGGAGTAACCACCAGCCACTAACCACTAGGCACTAGCCACTAGGCACTTGTCCGTCGATGGGGATAACGATGAGTACTTTGTTTCAAGACGTTCGTTTCGGAATTCGCATGTTGGCTCGCACGCCCGGCTTCACCATCGTGGTGGCGATCACTCTAGCTCTGGGCATTGGCGCAAATAGCACCATCTTCAGTTGGATCAGCTCGACACTGCTGGACCCTATTCCGGGAGTTTCTGATACCAGCAGGCTGATTTCGGTCATGAGGGGTGAGCTGAGCGAACACCCCACGCCGCCATTTTCTTATCCGGACTACGTCGACCTGCGCGCCAGGACTCAGAGCTTCTCGGGACTGCTGGCGTACCACGACGATTTCGTTTCACTCACCGGGACCACCAGGCCGGAGCGCGTTTATGCTGCATTTGTTACTGCGAATTATTTCGACGTGCTTGGCGTACGGCCCATCCTGGGTCGGAGCTTCGAGAGCGGCGAAGAGAATAACGCCGGGGGACTGCCGGCCGTCGTGATCAGCTACTCGTGGTGGCAGACGCATTTTGGCGCAGACCCCTCGATTATCGGCAAAGCCATTCAGATCAACCGCCACTTGGGCACGATTGTGGGAGTGGCTCCTCCGGATTTTCAGGGATGCAAGTCGGGGCTGCGAACCGATCTCTGGTTCCCCTTGGTCTATGCGGGAGATGGGCTCAGCGAGCGCGACGACCATTGGCTCCAGATCCTCGGCAGGCTCAAACCCGGCGTCGGTCGAGGACAGGCGGAGAAGGAACTGGACCTTCAAATGCAGCGCATCGTCGCGCAGTTTCCTGATTCACACCGCGGGCCCAACCAAATCACCCTCGACCCGCTGTGGCGTTCGCCCTTCGGCGCCAATGTCTACATGTACAAGTCGTTGCCCATGCTACTCGCGCTGGCGGCGGTACTGCTGCTGCTGGCCTGTGCCAATGTCGCCAATCTGCTGCTGGTGCGCTCCGTGGCTCGGCGGCGTGAAATTGCTTTGCGGTTGTCGATGGGCGCGACCCGCTCGAGACTCGTACGCCAACTGCTGGTCGAGAGCGTACTGTTAGCCCTGCTGGGCGCCGCGGGCGCTCTGCTCTTGACCCGATGGACTGCCGGGACCCTGGCATCTTTCTTTCCGCCCACGGCCAACGTGCCGCTCAGCATCAACGGACACGCCGACCACAGAGTGCTTGCCATCACAATCGCCATCTCGTTGCTCAGCGCCATGGTGTTCGGCATTCTACCTGCGCTGCGCGCGTCCAGTTTGGCGCCTATCTCCGTGCTGAAGGAGGAGGCGGGGAGTATTTCGGGCGGAATTCACAAATCGCGCCTCTCCCGCGCCCTGGTCGTGGCGCAACTTTCCCTTTCACTGCTTCTGTTAATATGCGCCGGTCTGTTCATCCGCAGCCTGCAGAATGCTCAACGCTCGGACCCCGGCTTTGATCCCAACCACATCCTGCTGACTTCTTATGAGCTCGGACCCGCGGGCTACTCGGAAGCGCAGGGGAAAGCCTTCAACCGTGAATTTCTCCGAAGACTCTCGGTGCTGCCCGGAGTCGAGTCGGTAACTCTAGCGGATTTCTCGCCCCTCAGTTTTTCGATCCACAGCGACTACGCCCATCCCGAGGGCTACCTCCCCAAGCCGGGTGAATCCATGGAAGTCAGCCGCGGCGTCGTGGGTCCCAACTTCTTCCACACCCTGCGAACTCCAATCGTCGCGGGGCGAGACTTCACGGCGCAGGACACCGACAAGTCACAGATCGTTGCCATTGTTAACGAGGAGTTTGCCAATCGATATTGGCCGGGGCAAGACGCTATCGGCAAAAGGATAAGAAACGACCAGCAGTGGTTTACGGTGGTGGGCGTGGTTCGGGACGCCAAGTATCGCCGCCTGGTTTATGCCCCTGAGCCTGTTTACTTTACTGCCCTCGATCAGTGCTATCGCGATCCGGTAACGATTCACGCGCGGGTGTCCGGAGATCCGAGGAGTTATGCCGGAGCGGTTGAAAGAACCGTCCATCAAATCAATGCCGATTTACCTGTGTTTGGTGTGACCACTCTCCGGTCCAGCATGCAGCTTGGGAGCGTTTTTGAACGCGTGGCTGGAACCTTCGCCGGAGCGTTTGGCCTTTTGGCTGTCGTCCTTGCAGCCGTCGGCATTTACGGAGTGATCGCGTACGCCACGCGCCAGCGCACTCGCGAGATTGCCATTCGCATGGCCCTGGGAGCGCGGCGACCAGAGGTCCTTCGGCTGGTTTTGGGCCAGGGATTAGGGCTGACGCTCACGGGCTTGGGGATCGGCATTGCGATCTCGCTGGCGTTGACCCGCTATCTCAAAAGCGAGCTCTACGGCGTTGCCGCAACGGATCTCGGGACCTACGCGGCGGTGACTCTTCTGCTGTGCCTCGTGTCGCTCGTCGCCTGCTATATTCCTGCTCGCCGCGCCACCAAGGTGGATCCCATGGAGGCGTTGAGGCACGAATAGAGCAGTGGTTAGTGGCTAGTGAAAAGAGCGGTTGCTAGTGATTGGTGGTTGGTGGCTAGTGGGTGGTCAGTCGATACTGGGGTCAGTGGGTCATGGTCAGTAGGGGTCTGCGGTTCGCTGGAGGGACGATTTGACGAGAGGCGGTGAGAAGAAGAGTTGCCATGCCGTTACGTCGTCTCTAGCCACTGACCGCTAGCCACTAGCCACTTGTCCGATGAGGGGACAAAAGATGAACAGCGTGATTCAGGACGTTCGCTACGGACTTCGCATGCTGGCGAAGAAGCCCGGGTTCACTGCCGCGGCCGTTCTTACGCTGGCGTTGGGGATTGGCGCCAACACGGCGATCTTCACTCTAGTGCACGCTGTGATGCTCAAGTCTCTGCCGGTGGCGAACCCCAGCCAGTTGTATCGCGTTGGAAACGACGACAACTGCTGTGTGATCGGCGGATTCCAGGATAACTGGGGGATTTATTCCTACTCGCTTTACCGGCACTTCCGCGACCACACCCCGGAATTCAGCGAACTGGCGGCGTTTGGAGGCGGCGAGGAGAGTTTGAGCGTTCGCCGTGCCAGCTCTTCCGCGACAGCTCAGCCCTACGGAGGTCAGTTCGTTTCGGGGAACTATTTCCAGACGTTCGGTGTGGGCTCATTTCTGGGGCGCGTGATTGCACCGAGCGACGACCAGCCGGGCGCGGCCCCGGTGGCGATGATGAGCTACCGCTCCTGGCAGCAGAACTTCGGCGGTGATCCCTCAGTGGTTGGCGCCACATTCTTCATTAACACGATGCCATATACGATCGCGGGGATTGCACCGCCGGGCTTTTTCGGAGCCCGGCTGGAATCCGACCCGCCGGACTTCTGGCTTCCACTCAACAATGAGCCGGCTCTGCATGGGCAGAATTCGCTCCTGAATCACGCCGAAGAGCACTGGCTCTACATCATCGGGCGCTTGAAGCCGGGGACGCTTCCTGCCAGTGTGCAAGCCAAGGTGACCACCGAATTGCGGCAATGGATAAGCGCTCAGCCGGACCTCGAGGCGCGACGCCTGCCCGATATCCCCAAGCAGCACATCAACCTTGTGCCCGGGGGAGCCGGCATCCAACAACTCCAAGGCCAGGCGAAGGATGGGTTGCGCCTTTTGATGGTTCTTGCCGGACTGGTGCTTCTGATCGCCTGCGCCAACATCGCCAATTTGTTGTTGGCGCGGGCTACGGCGCGCCACGGTGAAACGGCCATTCGGGCCGCGTTGGGGGCGGCGCGCTGGCGGATGATCCGCCAGATGATTACGGAAAGCGTGTTATTGGCTGTAATGGGCGGTGCCGTTGGCCTCTATGTCGCCTATGGCGCGGCGAGCGCTATCCTGCATATAGCTTTCCGAGGCGCGCAATATGTTCCCATCAGCGCCGAACCTTCGATCCCCGTGCTGGGATTTGCCTTTCTGCTCTCGCTAGTTACAGGGATTATCTTTGGTGCGGCGCCTGCCTGGTTTAATTCACGCGTGCAACCCGCTGAGGCTTTGCGGGGCGCCGGACGGGGAAGGGCGGAACGCGGGTCGCTCGTTCGCCGATCGCTAGTGGTGATGCAAGTCGCCCTTTCTGCAATTCTGCTGGTCGGCGGGGGATTACTAACCCGTAGCCTGCGCAACCTCGAGCGGCAGGAATTTGGTTTCGAACCCCAGGGCCGGCTCATTGTGAGAATTGATCCCTCCCTGGCCGGCTACACGCCGGAGAAGCTCTACGGACTGTATCAACAACTCGAGCAGCGCCTGCCACTGATTCCTGGAGTCCTCAGCGCAGCCTACTCGCAATACAGCCCCATGCAGGGCATGAACTGGGAAGACAACATTCATATTGAAGGTCATGCGCCTGACGAGCAAATCTACTCTTCCTTCCTTCGCGTCAGCCCGCGCTACTTCGGAACCATCGGCACCCGCTTGTTGCGCGGGCGAGTGATCGGTGACCAGGACACGCCCACATCGCGCGCGGTCGCTGTGGTGAATGAGGCTTTCGTCAAGAAATATTTCCCCAAGGAAGACCCCCTCGGTAAGCATTTCGGCCTCGACAAGGCGAGTAACGCGGGAAACTATGAAATCGTGGGGGTGGTAGCGGACGCCCAGTATCAGGCGCACTCCCTCACTCATCCCTTCTTCTTCCTGCCGTTCTTGCAGAGCCCCATGGGTGAGCCGTCCTTCATGGTTGGTTCCCAATACGCAGGGGCAATCGAGCTGCGGGTCGCGGGGAAGCCCGAGAACCTGCAAGCTGCGGTGCGACGGACTCTGGCCGACATCAATCCTGACCTGACGGTTCTTGACATGGTGAGTCTCGATGAGCAGGTCAGCCGCAATTTCAATCAGGAAAGATTGATCTCGCGACTCACCGGGCTATTCGGTTTGTTGGCGCTCATTCTGGCCTGCGTAGGGCTTTACGGGGTCACAGCGTTCAGCGTGGCGCGACGCACCAACGAGATTGGCATCCGCATGGCGCTCGGCGCGGACCGCAAGAGCGTGCTCGGTCTGGTGATGCGCGGAGCCCTGGGGCAGGTCGGCATTGGGCTCGCCATCGGAGTTCTGCTTGCCCTCGCCGGGGGAAAGCTCGTGGCTAGCCAGCTTTATGGAGTGAAGAGCTATGACCCGGTGACTGTTGCTCTGGCTGCGGTCATCCTTACTGCATGCACTCTGGCGGCAGGCTTTGTGCCCGCGCGCCGCGCCACCCGGGTCGATCCCACGGAGGCGCTACGCTACGAGTAAAGCTGTCAGCTATCAGCCGTCAGCTCTCAGCTAGAAACTGGGCACTTGCTTGCTGATAGCTGAGAGCTGATGGCTGATAGCTTGTGGACCATTGAGGCAAATGATGGGTACATTGTTTCACGACGTTCGCTACGGAATTCGCATGCTGGGGAAGAACCCCAGCTTCACGGCCGCGGCAGTGCTCACCCTAGCGCTGGGTATCGGCGCCAGCACCGCAGTTTTCAGCGTGGTGAACACTGTCTTGCTCAAGCCGCTGCCTTACGCCGAGCCCGACCGGCTGGTGCGCGTCGAGTCGATGTGGACGCGCGGCACGCCCATTCCGAACCCACTCTCTTACCCCGACTTCTTCGACTTCCGGGCGCAGAACCGTGTTTTCGAGCACCTCGTAACCTCTCGCGACACCAACTTGGCGCTCACCGGGACCGGAACGCCAGTACAACTCGACGGCGAGATGGTTACATGGGATCTGTTCCCGGCCCTCGGGATTCAGCCTCAGTTGGGCCGTGGGTTTTTGCAGTCCGAGGAAGCGGCGGGTACGCACGTGGTGGTGCTCAGTCACGTGCTTTGGCAATCGCAGTTCGGCGGCGACCACGGCATCGTGGGACGGACGATCACCCTGGATCTAAAGCCCTATACGGTAATTGGCGTGGCCCCGGCCGGTTTCGCCTTTCCGGTGAACGAACCCAACCTCCAGTTCTGGACCACCATCGCGGCGGACCGGGAAGCGCCGCCGGGCGACACGCCCATGGCCGAGCAGCGCGGCGCTCACTTGCTAAGGGCGCTCGGACGCCTCAAACGCGGCGTCAGCATCCAGCAGGCACGCGCCGGTCTCAACGTCATCGCCGCAGCCCTCGCCAAGCAGTACCCGGATTCCAACACCAACGACCCCCAAGCCTCAGTTCGACCGGAACTTGAAACCTTGGTGGGTGAGTCGCGCATACCCCTGCTGATTTTGCTCGGCGCAGTGGGCTTGGTGCTGCTCATCGCTTGCGCCAACATTGCCAATCTCCTTCTGGCTCGGACTGCCAACCGCCAGCAGGAAATGGCCGTACGCGCCGCCATGGGTGCAAGCCGCGGGCGAGTGGTCCGGCAACTACTGACTGAAAGCCTGCTGCTGGCCATTCTCGGGGGTGCGGCCGGCACGCTCTTGGCCGAATATGCTATGGGTGTGGTGCTTCCCCTCGGCGGCCACGGCATTCCACGCCTTGCACAAACGAGCATCGACGGGACCGTGCTCGGATTTTCGCTGCTCCTCACTTTCCTCACCAGCGTTTTCTTTGGCTTGGCGCCCGCCCTGCACGCGTCCAAAGTTGATTTCGCTTCTTCGTTGAAGGAGGGAGGGAGGGCCAGCACCCGCAAGCACGATCGGATCCGCGGCGCGCTGGTGGTCGCTCAGGTGACGCTGGGCCTGGTCCTCGTCACCGGAGCCGGATTATTGATGGCGAGTTTTCTGCGCCTTGAAACAAGCAACCTGGGGTTGAAACCAGACCATCTATTGACCTTTTCGTTCAGCCTGCCGGAGTCGCAGTACAACACGGCTCAGCAGTTGGCCTTCTACGACCAGTTGCTGGAGCGCATGCGCGCCCTGCCAGGCGTACAATCAGCGGCGGGAGTGTGGCCGCTGCCGCTTGGCGGCAATAACGCGACGGTGTCGTTCAATATCGAAGAGCGTCCGGTCGCGCAGCCTGACCAGCCCTCGGCCCGCATAGCCTTAGCGACGCCGGGCTACTTTTCAACTGCCGGGATTCCCTTGCTCAAAGGCCGGCTCTTCAATGACCACGACGACACGAATGCGCCGCGGGTGCTGATTGTCAATAAGGCATTTGCGGACAAGTTTTTTCCGCGCGAAGACGTGATCGGCAAGCGCATCACGCCGGGCGCTTCAGCTCCTGGCGAGAAAGATGGGATAGTACGTGAGATTGTGGGCGTGGTGGGGAGCGCCAAGCTGTTCGCCATGGACGCCGAGCCCCAGCCCATCTACTATTTCCCCTATAAGCAGCTTGCCTGGCAACCGCCGGTCGTGATACTGCGCACCGCTGTGCCGCCTCGGGCCTTGGAATCCGCAGTTGTCAAAGAGATGGGAACATTGGACCCCCTTGTTCCCGTATTTCAGATTAGGACCATGGAGGAACTCCTCTCTACGCAAGTCACTGAGCCGCGTTTCCACACTGTGCTGCTGGGGTGCTTTGCCGGGGTTGCGCTGTTGTTAACCATGGTGGGGCTCTATGGCGTCATGGCTTATTCCGTAACCCGGCGCACGCGCGAAATCGGAGTGCGAATCGCGCTGGGCGCTAGCCGCCCCATGGTGCTCTCGATGGTCCTCAAGCGGGCGCTGGTGCTGTTGGCGGCTGGGCTCGGGCTGGGGATTGCTGCCTCGCTCGCCGCTGATCGCTTGCTGCAAAGCATGCTGTTCGGTATCTCGTCGCTGGACCCGTTGGTGCTGGGCCTATCGGGCCTGCTGGTTGCCGTGACGGGCTTGCTCGCCGCTTACTTGCCTGCGCGCCGGGCGGCGAAGGTCGATCCGATAGAGGCGCTGAGATACGAGTAAAGCTGTCAGCTCTCAGCGGTCAGCAAACCAAAACCCTTGCTTGCTGATAGCTGAGAGCTGACGGCTGAGAGCTTACGGATTATGGAGGAAAATGATGGGTGCACTTTTCAACGACATTCGCTACGGAATTCGCATGCTGGCCAAAAACCCGGGCTTCACGGCGGTCGCCGTGATCTCGTTGGCGCTGGGAATCGGGGCCAACTCGGCGGTCTTCAGCATCGTGGATACCCTTTTGTTGAAGGCCCCGCCGGTGAAGGACCCTGCGCGCCTGGCCATGATCTCGACGGACTCGCCGAAG
>Ga0326728_10013851_pt1 | contig 17349 bp, 35 predicted proteins | sample MB3enrmetagenome_FD_207602 | JGI IMG/M metagenome (GOLD analysis project Ga0326728, IMG submission 207602) | Lab enriched peat soil microbial communities from McLean, Ithaca, NY, United States - MB31MN | ecosystem: Environmental > Terrestrial > Soil > Wetlands > Peat | place: USA: New York... | reverse complement strand
CGTGTCCATTGTAATAGGTGGTATGAATAACGGTGAGAGCTGGCCTAAATGAAATGTTTTCTGCATTGCTACCTGGCTCATCCACAATACTCCACACCCTCAATCCCCTATATAAAGAAGGGATACCAAGGCACATGTATGGCGCCAACACTTGACAGGCTAGTACCGCTCCAATCATGGGAGGCCTACTGGCTTGGCCTTAGCTGCTTTGCCCTTAGACTTTTTCGCCAGCTTGGTGGCTGACTTTTGCAGGGCGATACGCTTCTTACTGTCGTCCGAGCGTTCCTGATTGAACTCGCCCAGCTTGCTAGCGACCCAACGTGAGGCCGTAGCTCCATGGGTCTCATCCTTCAAGAGTGTCTGAACGAATTCCCTCAACGACATAGCATTGCGGTTGGGCTTCCACAGCTTCTTCAGGGAGTTAGCCTTGTTGGCATCGACCCTAGAAAACTGGCTCTCATGCCACAGGCGCTTCAGCTTGGTGGAAGGAGACGCGGTGCCAACAATCCCCTTGGGGCCTGGTACACGCACATCTGGCTTCTCTTCGGCCGCAGGGTGGTTCACGAAACCGCCAGGGGTTTCGCTCGTTTTGTTGTGCTTCTTATCGTTGTTAGACATGTTCATGTTCCTTTGTCATTTCCTGATAGTATTCTCTTTGTGCATCATCACTGATAGCTGGGTGTTCCCACCACAGGATACCGATAATTGTTCGCAGGCTAAACCACGCATCTTTCCAATCAAGCACACTCTGTTTCAACTTATCGATCTGGGCGTGCAGCACTTGAAAACATACTTCTTGACTGTGGGGCTTGTCTTTTATGGAGAGGCCACAGTTATCGCAATCATCGCTCATGGCCTATGATACTCACAGATAGTTGGGTGAATGCCACAAGGACATTCGTTTCCGTAGCTCTTCTTCATAGCGATAGTGGCAGTTGATGCACACCTTATTTCCTCAACCAATAAACATTCGCAATGTTCTCCATATCGACGAGCAAGCGTTATTCCTTTGCTGGCCCAATGTGGAGTTATGATGGGCATCGCTACAGCACTTACTGGGCGTAGTTGGTCATCTCTCCATCCCAATAAAGTTGCCCTACCGGGATCCTGTTCCAATACCAAGGCCGAAATTGTTTCGGGGGGCCTACCAGGCACGGGAATTAGCGAAGGGATACCGTTACTAGATATCACATACACCCAAACTTCTTGCCCTACCAAAGCGTCTCTTAGTATCATTGTTTATTTCCGAACACGGCTCGCTGATTTGCCAATGAATTATCGTCGTTGTCAGCCCACCAATAACCACATTCTTTGCACGTGTCAAGGCAGCACTTGTTTTTGCAGAACCTGAACTGCAACCACGGCTTATCATCTTTGGCTTTGGGTTGTGGTTTCATTTATCACCAAATCAGAAATACTACATAGGCTTCTGATATATGTTGTGGGAGACCAAATGACTACTTATAGAATATGCGGAACGTGCAAAGAGAAAAAACCAGCTACAACCGAGTACTTTCATGCAAGGTATACAAAAACCGCCGCACAAAGCCCTGATGGATTACAGTCTATTTGCATGGAGTGCAAAAGCAAATTGAATAAAGCCAGATATTATGCAGATCCAGTTGCTCGTGCCAAAGCAGTGAAAAAGAATATCCTGAAAGCTAGACAAAGAAATCGCCAATTCGTTTACGCCTTTTTAGAAACTCATCCTTGTGTCGATTGCGGAGAAGCCCGTTGGCAAGTTTTAGAATTTGACCATGTTCGTGGTACAAAAGAGTACGGCATAAGCAAAATGATACTACATGGTATGACATTACGGCGTATCAAAAAAGAGATGGATAAGTGTGAAGTGCGCTGTGCTAATTGCCATCGTATGAAAACTGCCGAAACATTTGGATATAGGCAAACTATTCCTGAGGCCCCGGAACCACACAAAAGCACGAAGAAACTAACCGAGGCTGATGTTGTCGAGATAAAGAAAATGTTTGCTAATGGTGTAAAGGGTTATGTGATAGCCAAACATTTTGATGTTGGAGGATCTACAATTGGCAGGGTAAAGCATGGTACATACTAACTGTTTTCCCCAATAACCCTCTCAATTTGATTGTGCAGTACGTAATAGTCGATATTGTATTGTCTTTGCATGGCGCTCCAATATCTTCTAAACTGACCGGCTGTACGTACTTTTTTAGCTGATACTTTACAATCTGTACAACCGCAACCCATACCACTATTGGTGGCCGGTAGCTGCCACCAATGAAAAGTACCAGCGTAAGTTTCACTGTCATAAAACCTGCCAGTAGCCTTGTCTTTCACGAATGCATGGGCACTGAAGTCCCATAGCTCTACGTTCCTATACAGACAATACGAAATGTAAGCCCAAGCGAAACACTCTCCCATGTTGATGACACTAGCATCTTCATACTCCGGGAAGAAGGTTTCGTTGATAAGGGAAACATCGATGGAGCCTTCGAGCTTTTTCATTTGACGATGGGTTGCGAATGGGAAGCCTCCTCTGGCCAACCCAGGAACTCAACCAACACATCCTTGCCAGACGCATCCTTACCGTTCAGTACTTTGATTGGGTTCTTACGATGCTCCTCACACAGATAGCTATCTTTCACAGGACTAGTACACCGCTTCCAAGTTGGCAGACCGTACTTCTCTTCATCCTCACCAATGAACTTGATAGTGATGAATGATTCAATGACTGGCCTAACCATACCGCAACGTTCTGACATAGTGCACTTCCTCAATTTTCGATCATAGCGTGATAGGAACCCGTAGCCGTTTCTTTTCAAGAGCTAAGCTGATCATGGATAGCATCTCGCTATACAACATAAACTTGGTACGATGTTCACCGGTGAATGCTAATCCAAAGATTGCAAGTATAGCTATTATGAGTTGCATTTGTTCCTATTCATCTTGGCTCTTGCAGCATCTTCTTCTTGCTTTTTGAAGTATGCCTCTTCTGCTGCTGCCGCCTCACACATACGCTGTGTTTCAAGGTCAGAGTCTCTTTGATGATCGTCGGTGTCTATTTCACTAAAGGGGAGAAGACGAGCCTCATCACTTCAGCGAGACGGTTAGCCCCTTTGATCCACCCACCACGTTTAGCTAGTAGGGCGCGGGCCTTTTTGAGAACATCAATAGTTTTCATTTTCATTCCTGCACAAACGTTTGCAACACACGATAGAGACAACGACTACCACTCTTCGTGAGCAGTTCCGTCTCATGCACGGAACAGTTGATACACTCGGGAGCCGGCAACATAACGGGATGGCCTTCACTGCCACCCACACGTACCATGGCGCCCTCTTTGAAAGGGGCTGGAGTATAGTCTACTTCCCTCTGAATGACATCGCCTTCCTTATCACATCGAAGTTTGACATGCGTCTGGATCATTTGCTTGGCCCTCTCCAAAGAAGAGAAGGGTGGCCATATGGCGGTGCGATTGTTTTCAGTACGAGATACAATGTATAGGCTCATGGCTCTTCTGGTTCAAACTCAATGGTGATAGTCCAGCGACCCTTACCTTCTGCTCCAACAGGAAGTAGTTCTTGTGGGTAAGTACGGCATGATTGGTATGGCTCATCATCAAACTCACCATCGGCCGCACGAGTTTGCATGGCCAGATGATCCTCTGGCCCCGAGTGAGTATCAAAGCAGAAACACTCGTAGTCTCCTGTGGCGTAGTGTCCGTCAAGGATGGTTGTCTTGGACAGCTTCATGATTATCCACAATCATCCTCACGCTCCAGCGTTCCATGATCATTTACCAATGTCATTGACTGACTTGGAAACCGACAGACTAACATTGAGACCAATGGTAGATGTCAAGTCCAACTGACCAGAAGCCGGTGGAGTACCACTAACAGTCAGGTTGAATGTAAGGTCAACGCTGCCTGCCTCGAATAGGGTTAGCATGGTGGCTCCATCAACCAAAACAGGAACATCAATATCAGAGCCTGCCTGATCGGTGGGCGACAGGATGATATCCGCTAAAACAGTTGGCGTCCCACTATCAGCAACAGAGCCCGTGATTGTGATCTCCTGGAAGAAGCTGAAGTCTCCCATGTTGGAATGGAGATGGTTGGAGGTGATGGACAGAGCAGGGGTACCAACACTGGTAATCTTGCTAATTGCATCCGAGATGTCAACCGGGTAGCTTTGGCTCAGCGTGGTAGGTGGAACCATAATGCCAACGGGAGGCACAGGAACCGCCTGATCAATGGTGTTGGTCAGTGTGGCTGTGTCAGAAATTGTGGCTTGTACACATGCGACAAGTAGCAGTGGAAGAAGCAATGATTTCATGTGATGTTTCTCCGATCAGAAGTAGAAGGACATACCGAGTTTGAATGCCGGAGCTACCCAAGCATCGATATGGGGGTTGCCAAAGGCCACACCATTGGAATTGTTATTGCCGATGAGGCTTTGGAAGTTAGAGCCAGTAGCATCGATGTAGCTCAAACCACCACGAAGGTAGAAACGCCAGGCCCGATGATTACCAAACTCCAAACCCACCATTGGCGAAACGAATGAGTATTCCACAGATGGTGAATTGGAAACACCGGGGACAGTTCCTGCCCAATAGTGCCCAACATCCATCGAAAGGCTTACTCCAATCCCAAAAGGAATGGGATCTACAACGACGCTACCAATCACGCCGGGTGCCAACCCGTTATAGCCTGCACCTACTTCAAGCTTGAGCCAGTAGAAGGGGCGAATACCCATCTCACCAACACAACCTGATGGGACACCACAGTTGATATCGGCCACAGCAAAACGAAAACGCGGCTTTTGTACCACGACAATCTTGGGTAGGGGCGGGGGAGCTGGAGGAAGTTCTTGTGGCACAGGAGCTGGTTGCTCAACCACAACCACCACTGGAGGCGGTGCCCAATCCTGAACAATAGGAGCAACATCGGTATCTGTTTGCTCTGGCAGGTTCGGGTCAAGCGGGTCGCTGGGGGTTGCCTGAGCTACACCGGCAATGGTAATGCTGGCACAACAGGCGAGAAGAATGAACTTATTCATCGCGACCCCCAGTTGTATTCTTGTGGCGATGTGCGGCAGACAGCAACGCTATCGACCTCAACGAACCCACAATATTCTCCATCAAAGCAGCTCGCATCCGAAGAGCAGAGGCGGTAGCCCACTGGCCTCTTTGCGTTTTTGGCATTGAGGCTGCATGCCATCATAGCAACACAACACATCACAACAACGACAATCGTTTTCATGTTCCTTGTTTCCTTTTGTTTCATTTGTAGAACGGGTATCTTTTACATGTCCAGCACACAAATGTGCCATCGGGTTTGGCTTCCGCGAATGGGAAGTAGTTATTGCATCCTTTACAGTTGAGACCAGCGGATGCTTTGATACTAGCTTGGCTAGCTTGCTGCTTACCATGGCTAATCAGATCAAGGCATTTATCATCTACCCAACGAGCACGTACAAAACGAATGGGCGGGAAGGTAATGTCAGAAGACAGCGTGTGGTTCATCTCTAACTCTTTTTGTGTGCGATCCTTTATTAGCCACCCAAGGCCAAGATGATTTTCGTGATCCTCCCACCCAATTAGATATGAAAACATAAATGGCATTGTCTTAGGTATGCCAATAACTGTAGCGTCACAAGTTCCCATGCCGGTATCTGTCCATCTGACACGATCCATCAACTGAAAGGCCATAGCTCTTACTCCTCATCGAGGTCTTGTGTGTTTTCCTTACCGACACTTCACGCCATTGACGTAATGGCTTTGGCGAACCATTTGGCCTGCTGGACTGAACTCGTAGATGATTGCTTCATGACGCTTGTGTCCAATGTCCGAACAATCAGGAACAGCATCTCGGTAGCATGCCATCAATGATAGGATGGCGAGCAACGATAGTGTTTTCATTTACCTTCTCCAAGTCTCTTGCTGATCTCATTGGCAGTCTCATTGACCGCTTCCTTGATCTTCCTGACCTTTTGGATCAGAACCTTGTCGCCCGTAGCAAAGGCATGACGGTCGGCTTCTTTGACATACACCTCAGCAGCTCGGAGGTTCTTCTCGGTAGCCTCTGCTGACTTCTTCGTTTGCTCGCTCATGTATTCTTCTCCTTGGCATTCTTTATTGCATCAGATATCTTGATGCGTTTGTCCAACTCAATGTCGCGCTTGTGCTGTTCTTTGTTTCGTATCTTTGGATACACATCGATAGCTCGTTGCAGTTGCACAAGCATATCATCAGCATCCAAGCACGCGATCCTGTTGTAAGGTGGGTGCCAGCTTTCTGATGAGTATTCGCCATCTAGTTCGGGGATGATAATCATAATGGTGAAGTGGCCGCCATTACCTATTTCACCACCATACCATCCCAAATCAACCGTACAGTAGTCAAACGTCAATGTCAAAATGTCTTGGTTGCCCAGATATGTTTGTGGATCATCCAGATCAACATTGGCCCAGCCCCACCCAAAGTCAGAAAGAGCTTTTCCATCCCGAAGATTGATGCAGTCTCCTAGCTTTCTCATTGATAATACTCCGCTGAAACATTGAGTGGCACGAGATGTTTGTTCATCGTTGCTTGGCAGGAATGGTAGCTACCCTTCCATTTAGCCGTTTTCAAGACATACTATGTAGCGCTGCATAGTATCTCGACCGGGGCTATGGGAGTCGAACCCATCTTCATTTCAGATACAAGCTGAATGTGTTCTTCCGGAACTAACCACTATTGCCATCACACCACTCAAACTTGTTGCCTCTATTTGTTCAACAGAGGAATGCTCTTGCCGCCAGCAGCCTTGGCAGCTGCTGGGATTTTCAGACTGGCACCAGCACTAAACCCTTTGTTCTGCCAGGTGTGGTTGGTAAAGCCACGGCTACCTTTCAGGTTGCGGATATGTGGATGCCTACTCTTGTAGAACTCTTCCAGGGCTGGGTCTCTTGCCAACACTAGTCCAGCACTGGTCTCTTTGATCTCTGCTTGTTTCAGTTGCGATTTGAAGCCTCGCACGAAACCCAACAGGAAGTTGGAACGAGCAGAGATGGTATAGCCCTTGGCACTTTGCGGGGCATCTGTCCTATGAAGGTTCAACTCCCAATCCATCTCATCCTTGAACTCTTCGCTCTTGAACTTGACTTCCCAGGCTTTGATAGCCTCACGTGAAATAAACTCATGGACATATTCAACAACATCCAGGTTCTCCACCGTACCAGAGACTTCCAGTTCCATACCATGCTTCTTGGTACGGGGATCCCATGTGCTGATCCAGATGATCTCTGTGAAGTAGTATTTGGACATGAGGAAGGCTAGTTCGCTCATCCATGCTTGGATGCGGCCAACGTTCTCGCCAAGATACCGAACTGTATAACCCTGTGCTTCGTTCTTCTCCTGCACAGTGATGTTGTACTTGAGCATCATGTTGTGCGCGGCTTCTGCCGCTGCTTGAGCTTCTGCTTCTGTAGCTCCTGCATTGGATGCCAGCTGCAACAGATGCCGCACCTTCTCTACGATGTGATTGGTGGTCGTGAGTAGGTGGGCGCCTGGAGTACCTGCACGGGCAGCATCGATCTTGTTGTTCTTGCAGACGTTCTGAAAGGTCTGCCCATGCGGATCTTCATCCGTGATGTGCAAAGCCTCGCTAACATACTGGTGGGCCATCTCATGCTTGAGCACTTCCAGTACTTCGTTCCATGACTGATCGGTAATGAAACTGCGTGAGATACTAATCTCCCTGACGGTCTCATCCCACTGACCCAACCGATCCTTACGATCAAAAAGGCGGAAGGTTGGCGCCTTCAGATCCCAGCCGAACTTGGAACGGTTGTAGCGCCATTCCTTAGCCAATTCTGTAAGGACAAGGTTCTCGAAATCGACAGAAGAAATCTTGCTCATAGTTTTCTCGATGAGTTGCGAATGGGAATTTAGTGCTGACACCAGTTCATAGTCTCAGCGTCAAGGCCATTGTATTCGGCTACTTGTTTGATCGTTTCGTAATCAATACAGGAGTGTGCAACTGGATCATCCTCATGTCTCATCAGGCCAGTAGGTCTATGATACGCTCCGAGAATGTGGCCAATCTCATGCATAGCTACAGGCTTGATACGATCCAATGCCACTTTTTCTTTGAGGAAATAGATCTCATGACCATTGCCAACACCAGTGGAAATAGCACGGTTCTCGTCTGACAGGTTGAACATGACAGATCCATACCGGCTCACAAGTAAAATCATGAAACCACGCGCATTGTAGATGTAGGAGATGGTATCTGTTTCCATATTGAAATGATCAACATAGATGTCCAAACGCATCTGACCATTCAAACTGTAGTTCCATTCTGAAATAGCAGCCTGTAATTGTTGCTTCTGCTCTGGAGAAAAATTGATGTCAATGGCAACTGGAATGACACGCTTTGGGGCGGCAGATGAAGCCGGATGTCTGACATAAGTGATAGGAGTATCCATGCACCCAATCAACATCAGCACGAATATCCATCGCAACATCAGTTAGCCTTCTTGGGATCGGTAGGCACACTGACCGGTCGAATGGAGATGGAGCCGTCTGGCATCTCAATAGGGATGTGCTTGACCTTTGGAACGGCTCCACAACGCTCGTGGCCGCAATGCTTGCAGTTGGTACGCTGGTCTCCGTTGTAAGTATTGCACTGGCAGCAACCCCACCCCGGAGCAATGCTAGGGTGAACTATGGCTTTGCAGGTTTTCTTTTCATCAGTCATGTTATTCACCCATCTGTGGTTTGTCAGTTCCCAATCTGGGATACAATGAACGGCAACTCCGTGAAAACCAGATATCACCCAACAGGATGTGTTCCTCTTATCATCGTGCATGATATAGGCTTTGTCCGGATAGAAGTCTATGTTAGACTGTTCTACTTCGTGGAAGTTTTGTGTCTCTGGCGGAGGTGTTATTCTTGGTGGCGCTTCGCACGCTGCCAATGTCAAAACAAAAAACATCTTCTTCATGTTATCTCCATCAGCAGTGAGAGCTAACCCATCCTTTGAGAGTATCTTCCAGTTCCTTACGGAAGGAAATGAGTTCCATCGGATAACCAAACTGCCAGTGCATCTTGTCCTGGATCTCTCGCATACGTTTGAGGTGGTCAGTGGTTACTTTCATCATGGCATCGAAGAACTCGTTGTACTCCTTGTCCATATCATCAAGAGGCCAAGAGAAATCGTTTACACGATCATAATGGTCATCCTTGTGCCTGCGTTCCTTGGTGCATTGGCGGCCTTCCCCCTTCTCTATGCCGAAATCACCGCAAAGACCATCATCCAGATAGTCATCATATCCATCACCCATGTTTGATCTCCTTCCCCATTGTAAAGCGGGGCTCGTATCCTGGGCAAGCATTGTCGTGGGCACACGACCCTTTGTTTTCGGAGAAGTGGTTGTTGGGCGGATATCCGCAATGCTTGCAGACAACAATGCCCACCCTCTTGGCCTGATCCATTGTCAAGCTCACGACTTGCTTTGCCATGGTTAGTTCGCGGCTTTCTTGCTGATGCGCACTCCGATGAGTCGCTTCCCATTCTCGAAGTGCAATGGGTAATAGCGACCATTCTCTCCTCGGCCCCAGATCCGTCCTGACAGATCGGTGGCCAGGTATGCAGGCTCCTGCATCCCAAGACGAATGATCTTCTTGGTGAAGCTGGGGTCGTCATCCAACTGACGCCATTCCTCACTGTCCAGATCCACCCACTTGGAAATGACGATCTGACTTTGGGCGTCCAGTTCTTTGGGTGCGGGTAGAATGTTCATTGCTTACCGTCCAGCCATCATGAAGGTAGGGCCGAACTTGCCCGTGCCCTCTTTGACGCTGCCATCCTTGACGAACCGAGCCAGAAGGCGCTCGATGGTCTCGGCCGAGTGGAGGAGTTGCTCCTTGATGTCTCGGAAGGTCATCTCGCCAGAGCCCTTCATGATCCTGCGTAGGTTGCCCTGGCACAGGTATTCATCACGCACCTGGAAGGCCGCAAAGACCTCCGGGGTTGGAAGCCAACGCTCGTCCTTAGCCACCACCTCATCGGGCGACTGAACCTCTTGACGAGGTTGCCGAGGTTGGAAATCGCGCTTGCCTTCGTATCGCTTATCGTTGTTCATGTCTTTCACCATCCTGATATTATCTCTTCATGGAAGAAGACGGACTTTGTGCCCCACTTCTTCTCTATCTTCTCTCGGAACCTAATCAGTTCCAATGCGTAATCGTAGGCCACCCACTTACCACGATAGAGGCCACACTGACTGCCATCTACACCATCGGCCCAATCTGGGGCCGAGTGTGTTTGCTCATCCCACACCGAAGTATCAACGACCACCATCATGAGGCAGCCATTGGGCAATAGGCGACACGGGGCTAGGCGCAGGGCCCCCGTGTCCTCGGACAGCCTTGTTCTTGTATTTGCGCCAGGCAGCAGCCTCTACTCGGTTGTCGATCTCCCCATCGGTATTCTTGGGGACTTTGATGAGCACCTTGTCCCGGACATAAGCCTTGCGGAAGGTGCCATCATCCAGCCATGCAAAGCCAAGTTTCCCAATGTGATTGATGAATGGGCGATACTTGTCTCCTACATCTTGTCCGTAATAACACGACATGGCTTACGCTGCTTCCCTGGTTTCCATCCAGTTCTGAATGTGGTTGATGCGGATCTTCCACTCATGTTCGATCCGATCTGTGTTCCATGCATTTCTTGTCTTGACGTGAAGATCCTTGCACCACAACTCCACATCCTCGAAGGTCTTGAAACGGCCGAACGGTAATCGTTTCTTGATCGTATTACCACGTCTCACTCCGAGGCTGGGGTAGTATCGGGCTCGGGAATGGGAGCTGGCGCTTTTTCCTTGACCTTGATAGAGGCCAGGAACTTGGCACGCTCACCAGCATCCTCGGGAAGGGGACAGCCCATCTTACGCCAGGCGTAGGCCCTGACATGATAGTTCTTGTGATCGGTGAACTTCTGTGGATCAACACCAGCAGCCAGGGCTTTGATGGCCTGCATGCGGGTGTATTTCTTGTCCGGGTTGAAGGCCCGCTCCTCGGGGAGTGCATCCAACAGATCGTGTACGTCTCCAACTTTGATGTGCTTCATGTTCATTCTCCTGGCCGTAGCCATTTGACGTTGTGTAAATAGCGTTCCGATACCGGGGATTGACGTAGGTTGATCGCTGGATGGTTGCAACTCATCCTGGCGCAGCTCGTCTCCTTATTAGCCCCAGTATCAGAATAGGTGGGCTTCCAACAGACAGACTGCCTGGGAAGGTAAAGGACTTACGGTATGCCTGTTGGATGCCCGGTGGGAGAAGCTGGATTTACACCAGCACTGTGGCAAGTCTTGTGGGCTTTCGCCAGACTGCTGCCTCTATAGTTGGGCTACTCTCCCGTAATGACTTGATTTTTGTGTCAAGCGTGGTTATAGTGTAAGCATGAACTATGTTGTAGATGCAAAAACATTGAAGAGATTTTGGAGCAAGGTCGAAAAGACTGATGGGTGTTGGCTATGGAAAGCCGGAGATGTTTTCTGTCTTGAAACACAGAAACCTATGAAACAAATCACACCCAAAAGATTTTCATATCAGCTGCGTCATGATGTGGAATTAGACAGGTATGATGCCGTCAATCAAACGTGTGGGAACACGCTATGTGTCAATCCAGACCACTTGACGCTACCATCTAAAAGGACAGCAGAAGATGAGTTTTGGGATGCAATTACTGTGCCAGAAGATCCTAACGAATGCTGGGTTTGGCAAAGGATATCCAAAAGGGGATCACCTGTTATCAAGTTTCACTGGCATGATGACAATGGACAACATGCCAAAGAGTATAGTGCTCGATATATCGCCTTGAAACTGTTTGGGATATCACCTGATGACAGTAATCATGCTATATCAACGTGCGACACTCAACTGTGTGTCAATCCAACACATTTTGTATATGGAGATAAAGCTCGCTTTTGGAACAAGGTCTCCAAACTCAGCGAAGCTAATGGTGGATGTTGGGCGTGGCTTGGTGGTAATGACAAGAATGGTTATGGCAAGTTTGCGTTCTATATGGATGGGAAAAAGAAGCACACAAGGGCACACCGATACTCATACTATCTTGCTACCGGCATATGGCTAAAAGCTCTACATGTATGCCACTCTTGCGATCATCCATATTGCGTCAATCCTGCTCACTTATTTCCTGGAACCAACCAAGAGAATATGGCAGACAGAAACAGCAAGGGAAGACAAGCTCGTGGCTCAAGAAGTGGCTGCGCCAAACTTACTGAGGAGAAAGTGAAGGAGATCCGCGATCTGTTTGCAACTGGTAATTACACCAAGAAACAGATCGCGGATCTCTATCATATTTCGGCATCAAATACAAGCTCCATTATCCTTGGACAGACATGGAAGCATGTTGTTTGATTACTCCTGATCCGTAGACTCCGTGATCTCGACGGGAACATCAGCTCGGTTCGCCAAACCTCCGCCAGCGCCGCCACGTTTCAGAAAGAGCGAAGTAGCATCGCCCTTCTGGCTGTTGGCCTTGAGGTACTCGTGGATCGCCTTGACGAGACGCGGGTGGTTCTCGTTTTGCGAATTGAGCTTCAGGGTCGCAACCTGGTTGGCGATGGTCTGCACCTGGACGAACTTGCCCTTGGGCTGCTCACCGAGATACTCGCTGACCGCCTTGGCAATGGTCTCCGTCTGGAGCGAGCGATCAGCTTCGAGCTTATCGAACGCCTGGTTGAAGGCCGTGGTGAGAGCGGCTTGGCTGGCCGCTCGGTCGGGGGTTCCGTCCGTGCCAGGGACGATACTGAAGGGAAGGGTCATATCACTCATGTGTGTTTGTTCCTTTGATTGCCCATTCACTATCCCGTGCGGAAGTAAGTTTCAACACGTTAGTCAATAGGGACATTTGTTGGGTTGGATGCCCGAAATCGATGGGTGGCGAATGGGAAGCCGACCTACTTATTCGGCGGCTTCTTGATGATGGTAGGGTAGAGGTTCTTCTGGTGCTCACGGGGGTGATCTTCACACCAAGTGGATCGGTGGTAGCCGCAACCCTTGCAGTAGATGTGAAGGACGGACTCCGCTTCCTTGAACTTCTCGTTCTTGAACCCGCAGTTCTCGCAGAAGTCTCCCTCTTTGACTTCGTTCCAGTTGCTATCCCCACAGTTGGGACAGGTGGGATTGCTCATGGTTCCCCAAAGAATTGGAACAGCTCATCGAAACGTTCCTTCTGATGGAGTATCTTGTCAGCGACCCACTTGTTTTTTCGCGCTTCATCCTTGGCTTTTAGGTTCTCTTTATGGACGAAGCAGGCCGCATCGATAGTCGAACGATCAGCTGGCTTGGGGTTCTGGTAGAAGAGCAGGTAGGTGTCCGTCATCTCCTCGACATCCACTTCACTACCCATGACAATTCCATGAGAGTGATGGCCGAAGTTGGGAGTGATGGCGTAGAGAGGAAGAGCAGTGTCTTGCAGAGGTGCGCTTGACTTAACCTTTTTTTCTCTAATGGGAGGGGCCTTTACAATCACGCGAGAATTGGATCGATCATGCAACTCCAGATAGGTGTCTCGGTATTGCATGTAGACGCTCTCAAACGTTCCTTCTACTGGCAGGTATCCCTCGCAGCAATTCTCACAGTCCCAGTGGTGCTCATCCTCTTTGGCCTTATTTTCTGATGCATACTTGTCCACATACTTGGTGCATCGCTTCAACCTGGACGGGATCTTTCCAGTCTCCTCCCGGTATTCCCTAACCGTGCTCATAAGGTGGCCCCAAAAGGTTCTGACCTCCCTTTCCATTTGTTCCTTGGCATAAGCATCGAGATACTTCTGCTCGGGGGAAACGATGTCCACTTGTAGGAAGTCTCTGGGCTCTGCGTCCGCATGCGCTTTCAGAACGGTAGCAAAAGACTTCTCCACACTCTCATGGGTCTTAGCCACGATGAGATGATGCTGTTCGTTATGTGTCCACCAGCAAAGGAGATAGTGCCTACCTCCGTACGGGTAGTAGACCTTTAGGTCGTGCTCGGGGAACATTGCGTCTCCTTGAAATCACTTGGCATCTTACTGCACTTGATGTTGGGAGCGTAATGGTTTTCGTTCAGACAAGAGAGGTGTCCTGTGTATGGCTTGCTAGGAACCAACTCGAACCATTCGGGACATACGTTCTCCCACCATTGCCAGGAACCGTAGTCCTCCCACTCATGCTCTACACCACCATCAAAAACATCGGTGATAGCTTGCTTGATGTCGTCCAGCGTCTCTTGTGTTAGAGGTTCACCATATGCTCCACACACTGTGCCAATCAATCCGACTATCCACTCGATTTGCAGATACGCCATATCCCTGATCTGATCTTTGGCAATCTCGTAGGCTCGTGTTTTCATTGGGCTCATCCTGTCTCTTGCAGGTCATCAAGGAGAAAAACTTTTCCACCATGTCCAATTCCAGGACTGCCACCGACCTTCTGCAAAGCCTTCTGTGGGCTGTTGGCAAGGCACATGACGTTGATGAGGCCAATGAAACACCTGATAGCCTCTTTCACACTGCCGTCATAATGCACCGCAAACTTTTTTCCCAGAACATCGGCGCATTGCCTGACAGTATGGCCAGGATACTCACGGTAGTATGAGAGGATAGCTTGGGTCATGCTGGGCTTGCTCGATAGCCCTTGCTCTGCCATGAAGTCCAATAAGGGCGTGGTGCCTTCCTTGTGTGAGCGCTTCAATGCCACGGTCAGGATCTTCTCCTCATTGGGCGTCAACTTGTCCTCGACCGTAATTGCTTGGCGGGTTGCGAATGGGAGCTTCTTCTTGGGCCTGCCAGCACCTTTTGGCTGCTGTCCCGCATATCGCGCCAGCTTTACCTGCGTCTGCTTCAATCTCTCCTGCACCTCATCTAGGCGCCTGAGAAGTTTGACTTCGGTTTGAACGGTGTCAAAATCTTGTTCTGGGATATCAAACCGTATCTTGCACCCTTGTTTGCGAAGATACTGCACATGTTTGGATACTTCACCCAATACCATATGTCCTGGGAACATGAGCCGAACTAACGTCATAACACACGACCTTCCATTTCGTGGGTTGAAAAGAATTGACCGTTTCCCTTTCGGGTTTTGCCATTCACGGTCTTGTGGCAAAGTGTTTAGGTGGACAGCCGCTCCTTCACTGCGCGCTTAGATATGCGTTTGACTTACGTGATGCCGGGGATGTCCATGACACATAACCTTGTTGATGCCGCTTTTGAGAGGGGAGCGGTTTCCGAAAACCCCCGTAAGCTTATGCCTTGGGGAGCTTCCTCCAGGCGTGCAGAGCCGCCTTGGTAGCGCGATATACTGTGTCTTCACCACGACCACCACGAGTTGCCTTGACGATGCCCTCGACCGACAAACGATCCAGCGCATGCCGAATGTCGTTGTGCGAGTAGTTGGCTTGGAGCCGGCGGTTGAGATCCGTTGCCACCTTGGATGCCGTAGCGCCCTGATAGAAACGAATGACCGAGTTGAGAGCCAGTTCGCAGCGATGCTTGACGCCACCCTTGGCCTGACGGTTGATCTGGATGCGACCGTTGCGGCCCTTTTCCACGCTGGTGTCGTGGGTATTGAACGAAACGCCTTTGGAGAAATGCATGACTTGATGACTTGCCTTGGAGCTTTTCAGGCTCCTTTGTTGGTTGACTGAATGAAATGCCTAACTGGATTGTTGGGCACGACAATTTTCCACAAGCACTCTGGCATGCTCGTCCAGAATGTGGAGGAGCTTGTTGTATCGATCTCGAAATGGTTTGGTGGTCAGAACGCTGCGATGGAACATGATCATGCCCCTGGCTCGCTCGATAGCTTGTGCCACCATCTTGTTGGTCTCCTCGACCGCCCAGCCCTCTTGTGAAGCTTTGTTCCATAGGGTGTAGAGACGATCAACTGATAGCGTGTGGATGTAAACGATTTGGGCACGCTTCACTTTCACAAACGTGGGCAAGAGCATGTCAGTTCTTTCAATGAATGGTTTCGTTGGTAATGAACTCGTTCCAAATACGGTTCATCTCTTCACGGCACTTATCTTCCCAGCCAGAGATCCCAGCGGCCCAGAGGGTCATGCGGGCTTCGTCATCCGTCAAATCCTCGAAACGAATGGGAAAACGCTTCCTGGATAACCTATTCAGGAAGCGTCGGATGGCACGGAGAATGGAGTCAAAAATGAACATCATACCAGCTCCGAAACCAAACCAACGGAAGACGAAGAAGACTTCCCTCATTTCTTCTGCCAGTCAGGGACGAACGGGATCTCTTTCCAGTTCTCATCGTAATCGACACAGAACCCGCCACCATCATCCAACGTGAGATCGATGGAATGACCGGGATGGCCTTCGTTGCACCAGATACATTCCAGTGAGACCGATGGCCCCATGCCTGTGGGCATGAAGATGTAGCGGCAAGCTGCACCTGAACTATCGCGGCCCCGAAACCCAGCATGCACCACTTCCCAGTGATGCTTGAACCAGGCATCGGCACGCGCTTCTTGCTCTGCGTCCAGCTCGAACTTGATCATGATTGCTTCAACCTTTGAGAAACGTATTGAACTGTGCGGAAGGCGTAGTAGCTGCCGAGCAGCACGAACCCTGCCGCGAAAAAGATGGTAGCGAATGGACGTGTGCCATCGTTGAAGAAGAACTCTCCCACCATCCAGGTGATGTTGGCGCAAATCCACAAGCATACTGCCAGGTTGTGAACGAAGTCGGGGCCGCTTGTCCTGGTTTCCCAAGCAATCTTCCCTGCCACCAGCAGCGTGGGCGCCACCATGATGAGACCCAGTGTATGCCAGGAACGGCACCACGACATGTCTTTGAGCAGCCACAGGAAGACGTGGAGGTTTTCGATACGGCGTAAGTCCTTCATTGCTTTTCTCGTTCCTCGCGCTCTCGTCTCCATTTGAGTTGGATCTCGAACATGTCAGCCATGTCATCGGAAATGCTGACCAGTTTCCCATTCAACTTCTCCGCAAAGACATGACCCATGAATATCTCCGCTTCCGAGTTGTAGTTGAAGATAGCCACCGGCTCTGCAAGTACAGGCCCATGTTCAGGCTTGACCCGCTTGACCAAACACCATGCCTCAATCCCCTTCTTACGAGACTTTTCGTTCCAAGGGTGAGGGATGTATTCCATTCGGTATTCAACTCGGGCGTTCATCGGTGCCTCATGCGTGCCAGAATGTGTTGAGCAACCACCATCGAACAGTTCGCCACAGATGGTAGATGCGAAACCAGTAGTGTCCAGTGGTTCGCAGCCATAGGCGTAGGTGATAGGGAAGCGAACGGAAACGATGCCAACGACACTTCCAAGGGGTCGGCACCTTAT
>Ga0326728_10013850_pt1 | contig 17351 bp, 17 predicted proteins | sample MB3enrmetagenome_FD_207602 | JGI IMG/M metagenome (GOLD analysis project Ga0326728, IMG submission 207602) | Lab enriched peat soil microbial communities from McLean, Ithaca, NY, United States - MB31MN | ecosystem: Environmental > Terrestrial > Soil > Wetlands > Peat | place: USA: New York... | reverse complement strand
ATCTTGCACGATTCATGCACGGGCGCTGCTCCGATCGCTGGAAGAGCAACCGCAAAATGCAGTAGAATCAAGCGGATAGTTCATGTCGGGGCGTAGCGCAGCCTGGTAGCGCGCCTGCCTTGGGCGCACCAAAACCGACTCCAACAATTCCTTCTATTGCTTCTAAATACTAACGTTTCCAACAAATCGGGGAATCTGCTTTTCGCTCAAAGGTAACCCCAATCGCATGAAAGGGTTGAATTCTGGCACAGTTTTGGCACAGCGGACACTTCTAATGTGACCAGAGATTTTTGTACCAGCAGAAGGCTCGCCCGAATTCTACACATCCAAGAGCTCCTTTAGGGGTACACCCAGTGCTTCTGCCAAGGCCCGTAAGGTTTCGAGACGGGGATTAAAGTTAGGGCCATTTTCCAATCGCCAGATTGTACGCGAGGTCACGCCTACCCGCTGAGCAAGGCTCTCCTGGCTCATTCCCGCCCTTAATCTGAGCCGGCGAATCCTTTCTCCTTCCGGCGACCCTATATTAGGTTTCATTAATTCAATCTCCTGGTCAATTCATAGGCACGTCAGGGTCCAGAACGAATCACTCTTGCTCAACAAGGCAGCATCAAGCAGAGCAGTCTCCCGGTGATGACGAAGGCGTCTGTATAAGCAACATGGATATATGTAAAGCTTTGGACTCATTGCTTGACGGCCATACGATGTGGGAAGTCAATCGTTTTGTATATTGACAAATAGGTCCGGACATTAATGACTTGACATATAGATACAGCGATGGTAAAGAGCAACGGTGGAACATCGAGTTCCTCTGCGGTTTGCCGGACAAACTACAGGCCTCAGCTCTTGTCGTACCGTCGATGTTCTGAGCGAACAGCCAAGTCTAGCGTTCTACTAGCAACCCAGAGATGGTCGCAATTTGACAATTAAGGGGGACACCGACAATGTTTCGCGGCATCCATCTACGAACTTTACGTGAACAACAAGGGCTAACCAGAGACACAGTGTCCGCACGGGCAGGGATCTCTCGCTCGACTCTTTCCCGACTCGAATCGGGGCTGAGCGTGCCAACCATTGAGACGCTGGTGAAGTTGGCAAATTCGTTGGCTTTGCCATTTCCCAAACTTCTTTCTAGGGTCGGGGTCCTGCGTCGGCCAACACCTCTGCGGGGATCCGTCTCCGGGAAATAGTTCGCGGTCCTCGGAACTGGTTCTGCCGGAAGTAGGCAAACGCCTGGTCTCTGGCAAAGGGATAGCTCAGCGAATGAGGAACTTGCGGATAGCTTGCTTGCACTCCTAGGTCGGTGCGAATTACTTCCGCTTCTTCGAAGACTGTGTTGCGCCTGGCCTTTTCCCTCGGCGGCATGGTCAGCTCAGACATGTTGATGGGCCTAATATCTCGTCCCATTTAGTCGCGTGGCGGAGAATCCCGGTCAGGATGAGGAGGACGTTTTCGACCATGTTCCCACAACAGCCAGGAGTGATCTTGTTCACGAACTCTTGGACACGGCGCACGTCCAACTAGGATGAAGCCGGTGCCATTCACGAAGCTATTGGGCCTTCGCGTAATATCCGATTCTGGCGTGGACCAAGAGGGGTGGGACCCCCCGAGGGGGCCGAAGTGTGACCTTGATTTTTCTCCACTGTCCGTCGTAAACATGATTGCTGGGTGTGTACCCCAGGACGTATTGACTCCTTAGTTCTGCGCCGATCTTGGCCGCGACGGCGGGCAGGTCTTCAAGATGTCCGCCAGGGTATACTTGCCCGCCCGTCATTTCAGTAATCTCCTCCAGTAGTGACGGGCCGTGCATTTCCTCGATCGTCTTATACGGATAGCTGAGTGGGTCGTAAAAGCCGATGGCATACAGTTGGACATCTGCTTCCCTCACAAGTCGTTTGATTTCTCTTCGTGTGTGTCGGCTATGATTGTCACCACCATCTGAAAAAATGAGTAAGGCCCGCTTCGTATGTTTCGAAGTTTTCATGTAACTGATTCCGAGGTAAACGGCGTCTAGCAACGCTGTCGGCCCATTAGGGGCTGCAGAGAAGACGCAGCTCTGAATGTATTCCGAATCATGCGTGAACGCACTCATCAATTCGGGATGAGCATTGAAGCCGACTAGGAAGAAGTCGTCATCTGGATTGGCAGTTTTGAAAAACTCCGTTATGGCCTCGCGGGCTTTGCCGATTTTGTTCCTCATGCTCCCACTTAAATCGAGTATTACGCCAACTGATACGGGAATATCTTCCGATGAAAAAGCAATGATTTCCTGTTCCACGCCATCCTCGTAGACACGAAAGTTGTCCTGGTCGAGGCCGACTACCGTTCGGTCAAAAGGGTCGGTTACTGTGACATTTACCAAGGCCAGATCAACCTCAGTTCTAATCACCTTACCCGGCTGGATTATCACACCTGGGGAATCGTGCCTGGCTTTTATTGGCGTCGGAAATGCATGAGACGAATCAATCGAAGTCGCGTTCGCTGGGGACTGACTAAAGACAGGGCTGCCGAAGGTAAGCTGCAAGACACAACTGACTAGACAAACGCCGCTGATGAAGGACCGGAGGCCGTGTCGATTGTGCTGTTTGGCCTTGCCTCTTTCCGGTTTCAAATTATCAGCGTGACTGGACATATAATGTCTTCAAACGATCTAAGGGATACTAAGATCTCCTAAGTTCTTGATTTTTCAGCCATGCGCCATGCTCACTGTGCGATCTAATCTGCAACTCAATTGCCAACGAGATGTTGCCTTCCTTTAACTCCATTTCCTTTGGATAGATAGCTCGATGGACGCCCCGAACGCCACCTTTTCAGGAGCTTATTCCCGGTCTGGAATTAGAAGTTTCAAATCGGGATTTCAGGAAGAGACTCTCCCCAGAAGCGGTTCCTAAACTCCATGCATTTCAATGCCAAAGGCCCATCTGCTCCCACGGAAGAAGAAATGCAGTAGCGAACTGAGAGGTGAGATCGATTGCCGTGCTTGAACCTTCCACCTTCTCTTTGGTCGCGATCCGTCGAGGGGTGCGGCTTCTCTTTCATCTCCGCCCGAAACATGCTTTTTGCAGCCCACCACGTGGTCACGCAGTTAGCCCTTTCACTCTCCTCTTGCTGGCTCTCTGCTTTGGCAGCTTTAAGCAGCCTGCAACTGCTGAAACTCCGCAATTCTTGCTCGATGGTGCTCCACGCCTCGGCGAGAGCGTCAAGCAATTCAAGCATGACTTTCCTGCCGCCCATTGCCGTCGGCGGAAGTCAGGTGAGGTAGATGCGCCTGCTCTAAAGCGGGAATGGTACCGGTGGATTGATTGCGCGGTTGAGAAAGGCGTTTACGTGAACGGACAGCCCTTCACTCCAACAATGGATGACCAACTCGCGGTTGCTATGAATGCGACCTTTCGGGATCAAAAGCTAGTCTCGCTTGAGTACATGTTTGGTGCTGAGTGTCTGGATGGCCTGCTACGTTCATTCGTTTCACATTTTGGTCCGCCGGATTCTCATCCCCGGCACCTTCCAACGCGGTCAAAATATGCCTCTTGGACTCGTGGCAATTCAAGATTAGAAATCGAACAACTAGTCGTCCATGTACGGATTGATGGCTCAGGCGCACTCAGAATCGAGAAGAAATCAACAAGGATGGCTGTCCGGGTGAGAATAGCTGTGAGCAATCCAGAGCTGTCGGGAGAATTGCAGGAGCAAGACGATCCGGGTGACTTAGTCCTCCCGCATTAGAATCAATCTTGTGTCAATTGATCTGTCCTAACGCGACGCTTGATCGGTGCTGTTGCATAAGCGCAACGATCAACTGCTTTTCTACAGAATGGGGATCTTCAGTGGGCCCAGCCCTCCTGTGCGTTTCCGCGAGACCACCGGCACTGCTTGCGGACGGATAATTCACTGAAGAAATTGCTGCACGAGGTGTCGCAAAGAACGCGGTCGGAGAGTGCAAAGAATGTCCAGGGACCCCTAGCCTATCCGCTAAGCACAGCTTGTGATGTCCTTAAGCCTTATATCTTTATCTCCCAGGCATATCTGGTGACTGACGAAGCATCTCACCCGTTCTCTTTTCTCATGGTCTGCGCAATGCGATATAGTTATGTACCAAGGGCGCGCACGTATGCGCCTCGGCAGTTCTGCAGAAACAAAGTTCTTGCAGGCGCGCCAAGGCTAGATATCCTAAATGAGCCTAAGCTGGTGGGAGTTGGCGCGAACAGGAGAGCAAGAGGGGGAGTGTATGAAGAAGCCGCTGATTGGAGTGTTGGTGCTGCTTGCTGGGGCGTGGGCCGCTGGGGCGCAGGAAGCGGCCTTGGGGGTGGCCGCGGCCAAGGACCCCACAAATGTGGCGGCCGACTTCGCTGCGACTTCGGCGGCGCAAGTGAATTTGTATGCGCCTAGCGAAGAGGAGCGGAATTTTGCGCTGGTAACGCCGGCGGATCCAGCAGCGAGCGCGGCGGCTGCGGAGCCCGCGCCGGCGACGCCCCGGCCGAAGTTCGTGTTTGGCGCCCGAGATGATTACCGCTGGCAACTGGGCGTGGGCTTGGAATTCTTTCGCTTTAGTTCGAACTTGATCTACGCGAGCCTGGTGGGGCTCAACACCACGGTGACGTACTTCACGAACGACTGGTTTGCCGTGGAGGGGAACCTGGTGACGGGCTTTGCGCCGGAAATCTACGACCGCGAGCATGTGAAGTATTTTGGAGGTGGCGGAGGCGTACACATTGGCTCGCGGAAGGCGCGTTGGGAACCCTGGGTACACGCGCTGTTTGGTGGCGGGCACCTGCAGCCACAAACGGCGGGCAATAGCAGGAACGCCCTGGCGATTACGAGCGGGGGCGGGGTTGATTATCGCGTCAACTCGCGGCTGTCTTTGCGCGCCGAAGGCGATTATGCGTACACGCGCTTCTTCAGTCATACGCAAAACGATTTTCAGGCGTTCGCGGGCGTCGTTTTCCATTTCTAGCTACAAATTCAGATGCGCGTGCCCCTCAACATTGAGCTGGACGTTTTCTAGCCGCGGTCCAATCATTAGATCGCCCAGCTAGTGTTCGGTGATATGCGTCGGCACCTATCGGCTTATGACCCGGATCAGCCGAACGAGGAATACTCGAAACCACCTCTTGGAAACCGGCAGTCGCTTGGTATCTCGGGCGCATCCTCCTCTTAAAGGAAATCAAGTTCATTGCATTCAGACGCAATGAAGTCAATTCGAAGGCCCGCGCGCCAAGAGCGAATGCGGTCAAGCAATGGAGGGAATCCGATCGCTTCCTATCCTAGGCTTATCGAGTGGAAGAGCAAGGTCGACACGTGATTCGAAATCCCTATGTCATTAACTATCTGAATCTTTTATTTTCGCTTGTTCTAAAGCATATTCCCCGGCCTTTTCAAGGAAGCTCATTTGCCGCCGGTTGTTACGGCAACCACCTCTTCGATGGACTTAAGGGGAAGGTCCTACTGTGCCGGGATGACCATCTTGCCGGTCTTGTCTATGTAGCCCCACTTGCCGCCGATTTGTACGGCAGCCAGACCTTCGGAGAATCGAAGGGCAGATTTGTATTGTGGTGGGATGACCATCCTGCCGGCCTTGTCGATGAAACCAACTTCGCCGCCGGTCGCAACGGCAGCCAGCCCTTCGCGGAACACCATGCCATCGTCGAACATCGGCGGGATGACCATCTTGCCGGTCTTGTCTATGAAGCCCCACCTGCCGCCGATCTCTACGGCAGCCAGCCCTTGGGAAAAATTACGGCCCCATTTGTACTGAGGAGGGATGACCACCTTGCCATTTTTATCGATATATCCGACTTTGCCATCGGTCACAACACCTGCCAGTCCTTCGAAAAACTCACTGCAATCATCGTAGTGCGGCTGTATGACTATCTTGCCTGTCGTGTCGATGAAGCCGAGTTTGTCGCCAACCTTAAAGGAAGCCATCCCTTCGGAAAACATAAAGACAAAATCGAGCTTTGGTAGGATGACGATCTTGCCGGACTTGCCAATGAAACCCCACTTGCCGCCGACCTGTACGCGAGCCAACCCATCGGAGAATTGATTGGCGTATTCGTACTGTGGCGAGCTGACGATCTTGCCGGTCTTGCCGATGAAGCCCCACTTGTCGCCGACCTGTACGGGAGCCAGCCCTTCGGAGAATTGATCGGCCTCGTCGTACTGCGGCGGGATGACCATCCTGCCGGTCTTGCTGATGAAGCCCCACTTGCCTCCGATCTGTACGGCAGCCAGCCCTTGGGAGAATCGAAGGGCAGATTCGTATTGTAGTGGGATGACCATCTTGCCGGCCTTGTCGATGAAACCAATTTTGCCGCCGATCACAACGGCAGCCAACCCTTCGGCAAATTCGTCGGCAAGGTCATACTGTGGCTGTATGATCATCTTGCCGGTCTTGTCGATGGAGCCAACTTGGTCGCCGGTTCGTAGGCGAATCAGCTCTTCGAGAAACCTATCCTTCTGCGCGATTGGCGGCTCGGGGAGTGGCCCGCCAGCGGTTAGTTTCTCACTGTCCCCAAGCGGCTGGTAAAGAAAACAGGCCGTAATGAGCAAAAGCCGAGGGAATGTGAAAAACCAGGAACGCGAGTTCATGGGAAACTCCTCTGCGCCCAGTTAAACCTCGATGAGAGCAGCAATACGGGTTTAGGACAACCGCCGCATTTTACACCCTTTAGCATGTGGCGGTGCATCAAGGTCTGGCCCTGACTTGTGGATTTCCAGTTTTCTGCTGCCCTGACATGAGTCTACACAGGATGATCAATGCTGCGGAACGGGTAGTTACAAACAGGACATTGATGTCCTGTGAGGAAGCTCCGAGTGCCTGACATCCCCTTAAACGGAATAAGTAGGAACACGCCAATCAGGGATTGAGATTAGGGAAAAGAAATGAGGCTATAGATTTTATTATTGTCAATCTTAAGACTGCTTGGCCGCCTTGAAGCGATCAGTGGAAGGGTGACGCAGTAACCCTCCTCCGGGCGTCGCGAGCGTAGAGTGCTCACAACAATTCGGGCAACCACTTCTTCGATGGAGCGCTGCTCCCGAGCGGCCTTGGCTTTCAGCCTCTGGCACAGTGCTTTCGGAACATCGATCGTAATACGCATAGCTATCTCATGCCAAATATATGGCTCAAACTAAATTTCCCTTTCCGTTTTTTCGAACGTAGCCAATCCACGAAACAAAATAGCCAAAGTCCGGCCTCCTTTGAACCATAGGTCACAGGAAAGATCCTCCGCCCAGTAGTTCTTCTCGAAGTGGAACTACGCACTTTGCAGAAGCACATTAATTCCACAATATCTTCACAATACTGAACCGACATCCTGCGTAGGCAGCAGGCTGGACTTCGTCATCAACGGGCGTATTGTGCAAGAGTTGAGTCAAACAGCACCATAATCAGGAGCGTGGCAATCGCCAGACACACTAATCCTCCAACAAGCAATTGTCCACGGGATGTTCGCATTGTTCCTCCATTAGAGAGGATGACCCAAGCACTATCAGGAAGGGGCCTCGGGATAGCCCACATGTTCGGATCAGCCTTTCCCTCGTAAACGAAGGCAATATATATACTTAGATTTAACTTGTCAACACCTATAGTATGGCGGTCATAAAAATATAAGTTGTTACTGTATGGTTATGGCAATTAAACACGGAAGACAAGTTGCCACGGCGATATGGCGCTGGATCGCCTCCGCGACAAACATGCCCATGCTTGCAATTTGTTCGTCTCGCGTTTGCACTTTCAAAGTTGTTCTGCAAGAGGTCGGAACTGGGAAGAGCATCCCAACTCCGGGGGAATCTCCTATCTGCGGCTCGGCAGTCCTGGCCAGGTGTCCCTCTTGTCATTTCAAGACGTCACAGACCGTGCGCTTACGAGCCGAAAATATGACTTACGCGCTACAAGATCAGCGTATCTCGAAGACAGGCACGGGCGCTATTGGCTCTAAGAGCAGGGCGTGCGCAGTCCCCCAGCGGGAAGCGGGACAAGCAGGCACCAAGCGGGCAGACCGACGGGAATTCCAATTCGTAATTCATGAAAGCAATCTTGCGTGCATTTCCTCTCTTCTTCTTAGGTTGGAGCTTTTGAAAATGGTGTTTTCGTAGGACGGATCTGCACTCGTTCGACCTCTACCCGCTACCGTACATGTAAGAGAGTGCACAGCCCGAACTAGGAATGCGCCACTGGTTCCTGCCGAATGGACCGGAGTCCCGGGTTCAACGAATTGTCCGAATTCATGAACTCGCTTGATACGTAAGGAGTTTCAGTGACGAGGTCAGGCTTGCATCCGCCGCGGTACAGATCATTCGTCATGCGATACCGTGCAGATTCAATGCCATGCCCTTACAGCCCTGAACTGGAACATAAGCCCATGGTTATGTATCAGTTCGGTTCAACTTGTAATTCAAGACGGCGAGCCAAATGGGACCTCTGGCCCGCAATCGAATTCCAAAATGGAACCACCAGTCCGCACTTTGCTTATGACTGAGAATAGTGGACGGAATCTGGCTATCCACGTTAAGAAGTGCCAGTCACACACGCGTTCGACTTCTTTTTGGAACGTGTCGGCTTCAACGGGGCTGAGGAGTGATCGATCACAGGATCTACCGTGGGTCTCCCAACGTTGTCGAGGTCGTTGTGTCGCATTGTCGTGCCCACGGCAGAGGATGACTTAAACATGCCAATCTCGGCCTTCACAGATAACTCAGTCTGAATTCGACCGCACCCCTACCGGACGCTAGCAACACGATGCTCCATGGCCGGCCATGTATTGTCGTCGGGTAGGTGGGCCAAGGCATCTCCGCTGCCGTTGACTCTGAAGTGCACCGATAACTGCGCCCGTGAAACCCATTAAAACAAGAGGCAAGAAGCACTTTTGACATACGCTTCACCTCGCGAGTGTAGAAATTTAACCATTCTACGATGAAACCCTGAGTTAGAATTTGTTGGGATCGGCCGTGGCTTTCAGGACTGGGCCGAACAGGATTTCCGCCATCCTGCCCGTTCTCTTCCAGTACACGTATGCCCTTACGTCCGTATATCCTGCCTTCAGGGCCATAAGAGGCACGTCCTTTACATCCGACAGAAGCATATTGTCTTCAAGCACCACAGCCACGGCTGACTCTTTATTAGCATAAATATGGAGCTCGCCCAAAACGTAGTCCAAGTCCTTACCGGTATAAGTCTGTTTCTTGATCCGGTATTCGATCCCGTGATCGGTTTTGCGGGCGAACACGATGACCCGTTGCGTGGTTTTGGATACGGAGGATCTGTTCTTCTTAGGGCTCGCCGATGTCACAACACCGAAGATGAGTCCGAGACAAAGGAATATCACAAAGAATCTCAGTAGAACTTTCATGTCAATTCTCCGGATGATGCAAGAAATCTCATGCGGCGACCCAGCGAGAAATTCTGAAAATCAGCTGCTCTGCTTCAATGAACCCTAGCTTGGTAAAGACCACCAACTCCCAAATAAATATGCACAACGGAAGCTACCCACATGGCTGCGATGGGAACGATGGCTCTGCCGTGTTGCTTCTCGCGCGCTGCCCACCAAATCACAAAGCCATTAATAGGCATCGCGACGGCGTATCTTTCAGCCTTTGAACCACGCATCAACGGATTAGCCTCTCGGCAGGTGTGTTTGTCGATGCAAGCCTGAGAGCCTTCTATGTCGAGAACTGTGGCTCCAGTCAAAGCGAGCGACATGGCGATCATTCCGGGGTTCTTCATCGCCTCCCACCAAGTTTTGTTGTGGTAAGTCAACCCGATCTTGTCTGGATAGTAGACCCATCCTCCAAGCAGAGCACACGAGTTTCCCACCCCAGACGGACACATCGAGTTTTCCCTTTCCGTAACCTTTGGGTTGGGACCGTCGGGCAGTGTACTGCGGTGGTCAAACAACAACTTTGAGAGTTGCTCTTCATCCAAGCCTTGAGGTGGTTCCTGGGCTTGTAGTGTGGGGAGCTGAATGACCGACACATTCGAAAGCGGCAAGGAAACCAGGTTTATTTTCGTTGCTCCGCCAATCGTGACCGTCTCTTTCGGTCCGTCCTGCTGGCGAGAATTACTCGGCAGTGCTTGTTGTGCTTCCAGCCCAAGTGCCGAGGACATAATAGCCACACATACAGCCAAAACTGACTTCATGAACTTCGTCTCCGTCACCAGTGTTTTTTCAACTTCTCGCTGGCTAAAACCTGATTGCACGAGAGGGACCACGATCGCTGGCCTTAAATGAGGCAAGGGAGAAGCTCATAAGGTAAGGGAAAAGGCGGGCTTAACTTATGCAGTAGTTTAGTGGCTAGTACCTGACATTAAGCCTGTGTGTCAAATTGGCATTCTCTAATCAACTCGTCCCATTTTGGAAACAGGAGGCCAGTCAGCGCCTGTCAGGGGGTCAACCAGAAGTGCTAACCCCTACATGGAGATCGTTGCCTTATCAGTTCAACCTCGTAGTTTTCCACAATTCCTCACTATTAATATTGACATACAAATTATAATACGATATAGGACACACTGATTATTAATACTGACAAGTAACTAATGACCGATGGAGTCAGCGATGCTGCCCTCCCCAGCCACAGCACAGACTCACGAGGTTCCGCCTGCCCAGGTAGTTTCCACCAGTCGAGTCGTAAATGCCGTAGAACACATCCGCCCAATGCGTGGCGGGTCGCAACCGCACTTGATGCGATGCTCTGACGGCCACTATTACGTGGTGAAATTTCGGAATAACCCACAAGGTTCCAGAATTCTCGTAAACGAATACATTGCGGGAAGGCTTGCGAAGCTTCTGGGCCTCCCTTGTCCAGACACGTGTCTTGTAAACGTGAGAGAAGAACTCGTGCAACTGACGCCCGGCCTAACTATGGAATTGCGTAGCGGGAAGGTGCCAGTCGAGCCAGGCCTCACATTTGGCTCCCAGTACCCATCTTATCCGGATGGCCCTGGCAGAAGATCACTGCATCTGGTGGGCTCTCACTTCGCGGGTATCGCCAACCAAGTGGAGAATCTGTCAGACTTCTTGGGGATCCTGATGTTTGATAAGTGGACCTGCAATACAGATCATAGAGAGGTCATATTCTTGCCGAGACGAGCCACGGTGGGAACCCGCTACCGCATCATGATGGTCGACAATGGTTTCTGCTTCAATGGTATTAACTGGAACTTCCCCAATTCTCCCATCCTCGGTCTCTATCACGACTGGACAGTTTACAGGAATGTTGATGACGTCAGGTCCTCTGAAGATTGGCTATGTCAGTTGGAAGTGAAAATAACCGGTGAGGAACTTATGAAGATGGCCGAGGGCATTCCTAAACTTTGGCTAGCTGGAGGAACCGCCGCCCTTACTGGATTACTTGTTTGCCTGTTCAAACGCAAGAGAATTGTTCCTGAACTGATACGACAGGCTATCGCAAGAACCAGAGGATGTTCTTCCCAAAGCTACTTTCACTGCATGAATTGTGCTCGTGCTGTCTCTATGGGGCAGAAGGACTGATAAGGACGTTCCAGGCTGTCCGGATAACTCGACACCAAGATGGGAATTCGCCTCCCTTTTGGCCCACGCAAGAATGACAAAGTCCATCTCTCTCGCAGCAGTCAGGCAAATCACCTTTCACAGCCCCATACTTCACAAGTGAATCGAATTCCACGTCCCCCCGGAGCGCTCAATATGGTCTCCTCGAGCTTTCCCTCGAAATGGTTTCAAACCATCTCTGGCTGAGGACTTACCGATTAATAGCGTGGGAATCGTTATACCTTGGGGCCTCTGCTGTAATTTCGTGCTTTGCTCGATCCCAACCTGCTGGGGATTTCAGCAACCTTCAAATAAACTCTCATTGATTGCGCAAGTGGCATCCAACCTGCATGTAGCCCTTTAGTCGCGCCTCTCCGGAGACAAACTTTCTCCTTTGGCGACAGTCGCCAATCAGACCTTCCCTCTGACGGCTCCAAAAGAATCGATCCCTGGAGTATGCCATGAGGGTCTGGTGCAAGTTTGCTCTTCTAATGTTTTCTGCGTTAAGCGCGGGTATTGGGGTACAAGCCCAGAAATTGCAGGAAGACCCGGTGCCGGTAAAGAAGCCGGCTACCTTGCGGGTTCCAAAGATACCGTGGTTGTCCTTGAGCGCAGCCACCTACACTGCGGCGGCATTCGATATGCACGCGACGGCTAAGGCTGTGGAGTTGGGGAAAAAATACCCGGCATTCTATTTGGGGTATCCCGAAGCAGATCCAATCGCGAGGCCCCTGGTGAGATTGCCAAGGCCTGCCTATTACGCCTGTGGCTTTGCATTAGCGACAGGGGTCAATTGGCTTGGCTATCGAATGTCTCGCTCCCACAAATGGCGGAAAGTTTGGTGGCTTCCTCAGTCCATCTCAATAAGCGCAAATAGTTATGGATACCATACATCAAGCCGGTAAATGATCCAGGAAACATTGGGCGCTAGTAGGGCGACACGGGAACCGTTGCCTTCGCCGGGTACGCTTGGTCGTAAAAACGAAAAATTTCATGAGTTGTATCGATGTTGCTTAAGCTATAAGCAATCGGCGAACTCTGCGCGGAAGAATCGATTGTGCCGCTCACGGTTCGTATCGGCACCATTGTCCCGTTATGGGTTGGTATATCTGTTTCGTTTCGGTTGAGCCAGTGTTTTAAGCCCCGCTAAATCCTTTGTGCTCAGCGCTCACTCTCTGGTGAAGCGCATGCAAAACATCAGAACCGACTCGTCCCGAGTCTCGGTGATGTCTGATGATTTTGCGCAAAGTCATTCCGCTCTTGATTGTGTGTTCGTCTGTATCCCAGTCGGCACCGGCCCAGAAAGTCTCCCCTAATCCAGTGCCATTGGCGTTGCCCGCGGTTGTACAGGCGCAGGACTTCAACGAGACCGTCGTCCCGATCACTAAGTTGAAGTTGCTCGGCCCAGCCATAGGAGTCAACTTCGGCACGGGCTTCTGCTTGGACCGGCAGTGTCGCTTCATCGGAACCAATTATCACGTCGCCATGATGGCGCGGCCTCACAAAATCAAGGGACAAAAAGTCATTCACCGGTACCTTGCTACCGGGCCGAATGATGAAGGCGCCACCGTGAATGGCGGCCCCTCCATGGGTCCCATGAAGTACACCCTCAGTCGGGACCTGGCCATTTTCGAGCTACGCCACCCGCTGCCTCACCATCGCGGCCTTGCTTTCAGTCTCGATGACCTGGAAGTCGGGCAGGAGGTAGACATTTATGCTTACCCTAAAGAGCCCATCAATCCCATCCGCCGCCTCCTACAGTTTCACGGTACGTTCAAGGGCCAGACGATAACAGGCCTCCTGGCCTTTGACTACAGCTTGTCCGCTAACAAAGCAATTCGCCCCGGCGCCAGCGGGGGTGTAGTCGTTGACAGCAGGACTCAGCAGATTGTGGGCATTCTGAACGCGGTAGAGAGGAACGGTGAAGCGATTGCGATGGCTGTGCCCGTTCAATCCTTGGCTGATTTTGTGAGCAAGGTGCAGCCCTGCCTGGCACAGAACATTTTCCCTTCCACTCAGGGAATCCCTGCAGTTTCGGCCGACCTCTACCCGAAATTCGTGCCGCCACCTCCAGTCGGCGCACTACAGCACCGGCCCGAGGAAACCGCGGATGTCCAGGTGCTACGGAGCAAGGCTCAACTTCTTGCCGATAGCATACGCAACTTCATCGCGGTGCAGACTTTTGCCTGGGGATCGGGGGACAAGGCACCAGCTGCAGAGGCGGCGTATGAGGTCCGAGTCCTTGACGGCTACCAACGATTCCGCGAATACCCCGATGGCAAGAAAGAGTTACAAGACGTACAATTACCTCCTTTGAATACTGTGATGGCCCCCGGGGGCGAGTGGGCCGAACTACCCCAAATGGTAGGTACAAAACCCCGGTTGAAAATTCAGCAAGCCCCCGAGGTTGTTGTCGACGGGCGGAGAATGAAGGTCTTTCAGTACCGGGCCGACGTCGAGGATGGCCTATGTACTTTCAGATCTATTTTCGACTTTGATTTCTTCGTGATCAGTAAGGATGCCACCGTCGCTTGTTACGGGGAAGTCTGGACCGACGAGGAAACCAACATCCTCCGCATCTCGCTGCATCTCGAAAAGTATGGCTGGTGGAAACACTACCAGGCTGTAGTGACCTACGGTTGGCTCCGGCTCAAGGACGGGTCTCCTTGGCTCGTCCCTCTTACCATCTCTGCGCAGGCAGAACGCGGCAAGAGGGTCTATTGGTGTCGCGGCCGATTTATGAACTACCAGGTATTCAGCAGTCGAGTGAAAATGGCAGCGAAGTAACCGCGTGCGATTCGACCGCGCGCGATCCTGCTGAATTCCTAGCGGGCTCATGCGACGCACCAAAGACCACGTGCATTTTTGGCCGTTCGACGGTCGGGTCGTGCCGCACATTCCCCTGCCGCATCTGTGTGTGATAGACTCCGCCGATGCCGAGGGGAAGCAGGAAACAACCTTGCCGATGCGGCCACGCCAAAGGCATTCACCACGCCCATCGCACCAAGCTTACAGATAAGGATGTGGTTCTCTGCCCCTGCAACTTCCCCGACTGTAAGTGCCGCGACTACCGGTCGGCAACGAAAGCGTGACGGGGACACCGTGTCGGCTACGGAACGGGTATCACTCTTGGTCCGGGAAACTCCCTTTATGATTTTGCCTTTCGCTTTGCACTTGCCACCTTTGCGGCCAAGTGAAGGAGCAAACGCCTATCAGCTTCTGTGGTGCGGCTTAGCGCATGGCGCAACTTTGTGAGCAGTCGCTGACCCTTTCCTCGCGATGCCCAATCTGACTTCCCGTTATCGGAAAAGATCGGCGTCTCAGGAAACTCCTGTCCTTCATAGAAAACCTGATACATCGGCACCTGCAAGCCCTGGCAAATCTTTTCGAGAGTCTCGATTGTAGGAACCGTATGGCCGTTTTCTACGCGGGAGATGTAAGATCGAAGCACACCTGAACGCCTTTCGATGTCGCCCTGAGAAAGCTTTTTGGCTTCCCTTAATTGCCGGAGTCTTTCTGAGATGTCCGTGGCGTCCCCCCAGTTCTTGAGTTACGCAATATGATACTATACTATATGTGGATATGCCACTAATCCGCCTGTGTGGCAGCTGGTCCCTGAACGGCCTATTTGGGCTGGCCCACGCACGTCCACGAGGCTCTGCGTGTGGTAGCATTCGGCCTATGAACCGCTCGTGCAGGAAGCAGCCGTCTCGGTAACGGATATAGGTGAAATCCGCCGTCACCAGGTCAAACTTCTCTTTCAGCTCCCAGGGTCTTGGAACCCAACTTTGCTCGATCAACCACCCAACTGTGTTAGGATTTCTCATGCCCCGCGCCAACCGAAAGCAGCCGTGCCACTGCTCGCACAGGAAGACCATTCACAAGCCAGAGCTTCATAGAAAGAATGAAGAATTCCGCATGGTCTGTTGGCACCCCGGCTGTGGCTGCAAAAGTTACAGGCCAATGAAGACTTAGGGATATTTCCATGAAACCAATCACAGAAGAGTGGGCGCGAACCATAGATTGCATAGCCAAATCTGTTATAGCACTTGCAATTATCCTTCTGGACATTGTCCGTCTACTCGGACAACAAGGCCTACCAACTGGCCACAGCTAGGATCGAGGCCCAGAAACCGTTGTTGGTGAAGCGGCTGGAATTTTATGTAGCTGTGACTTCTACCACGGCTATCATCGCTACGAGCAAGAACGAAACCGAAGTGGCGAAAGCGAAAGAAGAATTTTGGAAACTGTACTCGGGTCCGTTGATTCTGGTACAGGACGCTTCCGTTGAATCTTCTAAGCACCAATTTGCGGACTGCTTGCAGGACAGCAAGAGCTGCGAACGATCGGTGCTAGAACTTTCACGCCGGCTGGCTCGTGATTGCAACTGGTCTCTTTATCGTGATTGGACACGAAAAGTGGCCCCAGTAGTGCAATTAACTACGGGGCTACAATAAATGCAGAACTGGGCACTTTCAGTTGTGGTTGTCTCATAGATCCTTCGGTGATAGCCTCGTGCCATGTCACCGAGAACTAAGAAAGTTAAAACCGTTCTCTACTTTCGTCCCGAACAAATCCGTTCACTTAAGAAGTTGGCCCTACGCCGCGATGAACCGATGTCCAAGCTGATTCGGGACGCAGTTGATCTGTATCTCAAAACAATAGATAGATAGATGACAGACAATTGATAGATGTTGTCTTCTGTCTTTGCAGCCTTAAGAAGTCCCAGGCCCTGTTGCTTGGAATCAACAACTTACGGCGGATGAAAATCCGGTTTTCGGACGAAATCGGCCTTGTTCGGGAGCAGTTGTTCCCTAACTGTTCCCCAACTACTTTTCGATTTTCGAAAATGTGCCGACCTTTCCTCGGATCCATATTTATGGAACAATCATAAGTAGACGCCTCGGGAATGGAAGCTACGTTTTAGAGGGCACCAACTTGGCGAAGACACGACTGTCAATGAAACGTATGGTTTCGATTGTCGACAAACGGACTGTCGTGCGCACGCGAGAGTGACGAAGGTCGGAACCTAAACGCTTGACGCGTCAGGCGAGGTTGATATTATGCGTACCATGCTCACGGGAGGGTTCCTATTCCCGCCGATATCAAAGGTGCTGGTCTTAGGCTTATGCCTTTTGTCTTTTCCCGCTCAAAGAGCGGACCAAGAAGAATCCGTTCATAAACCGATACTTACTCCAGATACAGTCGGAAATCTTCTATCGCAATTTTCGACCGCCGCCCGGCAACGGTTGGAGACGGTTTTATTCAATGAGCATTTCGACGGTGTTCTCGAATCCGGAGTTATTAACGATGTCCTGCGCTTGGAAGCCAACAAAATAACAGTCGACCAGTTGATGGTTGACATGCTCCCGTTGGCGAGGCTCTATTCCGTGCCGGAAACCTCAGGCTTTAAAGTTGGGGCCGTCTGCCAGGGAGTAAGTGGCAATATCTATTTTGGCGCAAACCTCGAATTAGCTGGCACACCTTTGGGGTTTACGATTCATGCAGAACAATCGGCTATCGCTAACGCTCTGGCCCACGGGGAGAAGTCTGTGCGGCTTTTAGCCGTTACAAGTGCGCCTTGCGGACACTGTCGGCAATTTTTGAACGAGCTGACAACCGCTTCCAGTCTACAAGTCCTGATTGCAGGGAAGCCCAAGACATCTCTCACCTCTTTGCTTCCGGACTCCTTTGGCCCTGCGGACCTCGGCGTGAAGGGATGTCAAGGGCGGAGTGAAACTAGACCACTGGGGCGGAGGAAAACTAGACCAGATGAGTGTGTGGAAGATGGGGATTGGCAGGGAGGGTGGCGTCTGAAGCGGAGGCCTGCGGTCCGGTGTGCGGACC
>Ga0326728_10013849_pt1 | contig 17356 bp, 15 predicted proteins | sample MB3enrmetagenome_FD_207602 | JGI IMG/M metagenome (GOLD analysis project Ga0326728, IMG submission 207602) | Lab enriched peat soil microbial communities from McLean, Ithaca, NY, United States - MB31MN | ecosystem: Environmental > Terrestrial > Soil > Wetlands > Peat | place: USA: New York... | reverse complement strand
ACCAGGTCGGCCATGAACAGGAAGCTGTTTTCGAGGATGCCGAGGGCGATCACGGTCTGGCCGCGATAGTCGTCGGAGATCTGCCGACCCAAATCGCGGACCCGTTTCTGGATCTGGTCGGCCGCGATCACCTGGCGCAACCCAGCTTTTTGCGAAACATTCATAGCGGAAGTAGGCGCCTCCGGCGTTTCAATTTGCAACTCTAAACCAGCAACTCCAATGTTGGCATGTTACATCATGCCCGCTATCTCCCGAATCCAAATCGCTTTCGAAGCGCCCGCTGGCGCCCGGAAAGCGGCTGGAACCGCAAACCCGCGCATCCAGACGAGGCCGTGGCCCTCCGCGACGGCAACCGGCCAAAACTTCTTCTCCGCTCCAGTCGCGTGCCGGCCGCTCAGCAGCGCTTTTACCTTCTTCGCCGACGCCGTATGCGCCGGCCAATAACGATCACCCGCGCGCCAATTGCGGATCGCAACTTCCTTCGGCATGCGCGTCAGATCCAGCAACTGGCCGCGCTCATCCTCCGGAACGCCAGCCGCATCCACCACCCGAGCCTCGATGCAAGCGCCAATCTCGGGGACCTTCACCGCGCCCGGCACTGCTAAAGCATACTCATAATCCGCAGGTTTGCCTCTGCCGCCGCAAGGCCCCGCTTCCAACAAAAGTTTATGCTGGCCACGCCGAAGACTTCGTCCGGTCGTCAGTTCCAACTTTCCGCCTGCCGCTCCACGCGCCAGCTCCAGCGTCTCTTCGATCAACCGGAAGGAGATACTCACAGCGGGCGCATTCGCTTCCAGCCATAAGCGCACCATCCGCCGCTGCGCCGCCAAAGAAAGCGCCAGCAAAGGTCCCGTCTGTAGAGACGCGGCTGGCCGCGTCTCAGCGGTGGTTTGCCGGGTACTGGGTACTGGGTACTGGAAACTCACTGGCCCCCAACCACTGGCCACTGACCACTGCTGCCAATGCTCCTCTTCGGCCCGCGCGATTTCCGCGAGTTCGGCCATGTGCTCGATCGCGGCTTCGCCAAATTCTTCGCCAAAATCCTGGCCAAATTCCTTCACAATGACCGGCAACAGCCGATGCCGCACCCGATTCCGAAGAAAGGCAATATCCCGATTGGACGAATCCTCGCGCCAGTCTTGTCCGCGCTGGCGCAGATATTCCTGCAACGCTGCGCGGCGAAACCCCAGCAGCGGCCGCAGCAATTCGCCGAACGCGCGCCCCTGCTCCTCGAACACGATCCGCGGATGAATGCCCGCGAGTCCGCGAATGCCGGTGCCGCGAAATATGCGCAGCAGCACCGTCTCTGCCTGATCGTCCAGCGTGTGCGCCGTGGCAATTTTCGTAACCCGGCCTGCGCGCGCCAACTGCCGGAAAAAACCGTAGCGCAGTTCACGCGCCGCCGCCTCAACGCCGGAAATGGCGGCGGAACCGCCCTCGGAAGCGCCGCCGGAAACTTTGCCGGAAACTTTGCCAAAACGAGGCTTGCTCTCCACCGGCGCCGCCGTGACATGCAGTTCGAGCCCGTGCTGCCGCGCCAACATCGCGACAAAGCGTTCGTCCTCGTCCGAGTCTTCTCCGCGCAGCTTGTGATTGACGTGCGCAACCGACAGCACGATTCCCAACTCGGCCCGCAACTCCAGCAGCAGGCAAAGCAAAGCCACCGAATCCGCGCCGCCGGAAACCGCAGCCGCCAAACGATCGCCTGCGTGAATCGACCCCTGTTTCCGAATTGTCTGCAACAGCCGCTCCGCCAGTTCGCGCACGAAGAAATGGTACAGCAGGAAAGCAGTTGCCAGCACCCATTTGCCAGTTGTCAAATCTCAGTTCTCAGTGGCAGCGGGTTGCCGAAAATTGAGAACCCCTAGCTTGGCGTTAGTAATCTAAGGAACTTCAATATGCATCGTCTCAAGCTTCTAACCTTCGTCGCCTTACTGTTGTTATTGTTAGTGATAACGCTAACCCCAGCCGCCTTCGCCAACGTCTACGGCGCCGTGCGCGGCATAGTGCACGACCCCCAGCATCGCCCCATTCAGGACGCCATGGTGATGCTCAGAGCCAAATCGTCGGAATGGGCTAAAAGTGTCACCACCGACGCCAACGGTGAATTCCAGTTCAACGCCGTCGCGCTCGGCGAATACTCTGTAAGCGTCGCCAGTCAGGGCTTCGCGCAAACTTCGCGGGACGTCACCGTCATCTCGGGGACTGTGCCGGTCGTTCACTTTCAATTGCAAGTGGCCTCGGCAAATGAAAAAGTCACCGTCTCCGGCTCGCCCGCGGTCGTGGCCACCGACAGCTTCACTCCCACCACCCTCGTCAGCCGCCTCGATATCGAACGCACTCCCGGCGCCGACGGCACCAACAGCATGTCCATGATCACCGACTACGTCCCCGCCGCTTACGTCACTCACGACATGCTCCACATGCGCGGCGGCCATCAGACCACATGGCTGCTGGATGGCATTCCCATCGTCAACACCGCCATCGCGCAAAATCTCGGCCCCCAGTTCGATCCCAAGGACTTGGATTATGTCGAGGTCAATCGCGGCAGCTATGGCGCCGAATTCGGCGACCGCACCTATGGCGTCTTCAACGTCGTGCCCCGAACCGGTTTTGAGCGCAACAACCAAGCCGAACTCGTCATGGCCGCCGGCAACTTCTACCAGACCGACGACGCCCTCAGCTTCGGCAGCCATACCGATCGCTTTGCCTATTACGCCAGCGTCAATGGCAACCGCAGCAATCTCGGCCTGCAGCCGCCCGTTCCGCAAGTTATGCACGATGCCGTCAACGGCGTTGGAGGCTTTGGGTCCTTTATCTTCAATGTCGATCCCTCCAACCAGCTTCGACTGATGACCTCAGTCCGCCGCGACTATTATCAAATCCCTTACGATCCGAATCCCAACGACATCGAAAGCCAGCTTTACCCCAGCTACGGCCTTCGCGATAACCAAACCGAGGTCGACACTGGCGTCCTCTTCACCTGGCTGCACACTTTCAATTCCCATCTCCTGACCACGGTTTCTCCCTTCTACCACTACAACAGCGGAGACTACGCCAGCAATCCTAACGACACTCCAGTCGCCACCACGGAAGACCGCGCTTCCACCTACGCCGGGGGCCAAGCCAGCTTCGCCGCCAATTACAAGAAGAACGATTTGCAGGTTGGCTTCCTCAGCTTCTACCAGCACGACTCGCAGCTCTTCGGAGCAACCTTCAATCCCCCAAACCAGATACAGTGTGGAACAACAGGCGAGCCCGCGCCCTGCACGAATTTCACCAATTCCGAGAGCCCCACCGCCAATCTCGAGGCCTTTTACATCGACGACAGATTCAATCCTTTTCCCTGGCTAACTCTATCCGCCGGCCTGCGCCCCACGCGTTTCTCCGAAGGCAACTTTTCGGCCGGCTCACCCGAGACGCCCGTCTCCGAGTCCGCCATCAGCCCACGCTTTGGAGCTACCGTCACCATTCCTAAACTTCGTTGGACATTTCGTGCCTTCTACGGACACTACTATCAAGCGCCGCCCATCGAAACCGTTTCCGGCACGCTCGAATCCCTGTGCGGCCTGCCCGAGTATGCGTGCCAGTTCTCAACTCTCAAAGGCGAGCGCGACGAAGAACATCAGTTCGGCGTCACCATCCCTTACCACGGATGGGTCCTCGACGCCAATACCTTCAAAACCGATGTCGCCAATTTTCTCGACCACAACAACATCGGAGCATCCAACATTTTCTTTCCCCTCACCGATACCCGGGCCTTGATTCGCGGATGGGAACTAACGCTGCGCTCTCCCCGCATCGCGCACCGCGCCCAGGTCCACCTCGCCTACTCCAACCAGATTACCGAGGGCGGTGGCGTCATCACGGGAGGCCTGAATAACACCGACGTCTGCCCGCCCAACCCTGTCACCAACGTCGAACCCTACCTTTGCCCGCTCGACCATGACCAGCGCAATACGCTCAACGTCGGCGGCGACGTCACCCTTCCCTGGCGCTCCTATGCCTCCACCAACGTTTACTACGGCTCCGGATTCGACAACGGACAACAAGGCGTTCAAGGCTGGCCTTACCCGGGCGAGTATCTCCCGGGCCACACCACCTTCGATCTATCGCTCGGCAAAGATTTCGGCGAACGCTTCAGCGCTTCAGTTACCGCCCTCAACGTAACTAACCGCAGCGTGATCTACGACGACAGCGTGACCTACGGCGGATTCCACTGGAACTTGCCCCGCGAAATCTATGTCCAAGTGCGGTATCGGTTCCATTATTGAAGGGAGGGCTCTGAAGTAGCGACGGTTGGTTTTCCGGTTATGTGGACAGTTGCATAGCAGCGTCCGGATTCGAAATTCATTTCGGCGAGGATAAGGAGACGCAGACGCTCGCTCCAGGTTGTCTTTCTCAGCGGCGTTGTAACGTCTAGGTTTCAGCACTGTTTTGCAGTATGATTCTATTTGAAATGACTGGCTACGGCGAGGGCAGTCGAGCATGAACTACCAAAGCAGGATCGTTAGAAATCACCAGATTTGTGGTGGAGAAGCTGTCTTTCGCGATACGCGTGTCACGCTACGAACCGTCCTGGCGAGCCTAGCTACTGGGGATTCCGTGGAAGAAATTCTCGCCGATTTTCCCGCACTGAAAGCTGAAGACGTGCACGCCGCGATTGCCTTCGCTGCGGCTTCGGCCAGTGAAGACCTGCCTGTACCGGCCACTCCGCACATTCCAGTATCCCCGCACCCATGAGGATCAAGCTGGACGAGAACCTTCCGGTGCGATTGGCTGGAATCCTGAGTGATCTCGGCCACGATGTACACACGGTTCCCCAGGAGAATCTCAGCGGCAAGAGTGATCTTGAGATCTGGGATGCGGCGCAACAAGATCAACGCTTTTTAATCACCCAGGATCTTGACTTCAGCAACACGCGGCGGTTCATCCCAGGGACCCATTTCGGCGTCTTGCTGGTCCGTCTTCACTCCCCGGATCGGCAAAGCCTCATTGCCCGTATTACCGACTTATTCCGGCAGGAGGAGATAGGCCGCTGGGGCGGGTGCTTCGTTGTGGTGACGGATCGCAAGGTAAGGGTGGTGCAAAAACCAGTTTGAACGTTCGGAGGGTTGGGATTCTTTAGCAGCTAAGGAGGTTTCATTCTTATGTCTGTATGTGTATGGCTTGATAAATGCTCCCGTTGCCATGGTGAAAGAGACAAGAGGACGATGTTGTACAAAAGCAGGAAGACAAATGCCGCCGCGGAGTATCGCTCATTGGAGCGTCGGGTCAACGAATCAAAATTCATAAAGCTTCAGTCGACGCCGTTGCATAGCCGTGTCTGTTTACCTTGCCTTTGGGATTTGGTTGGATGGCTAGACTACAAGGCGGCTTGAGTCTCTGTGGAAATCAGACTGACCCACTGCCGACTCGCTGCGATTCGGAAGGGTATGTTGAATGAGGGGGGCGCCAACGGGCGTGTGGCAATCGTGTGTTTGACGTTCCACTTAGGAGATGGAAGTGACAAAACCCGCAACTAGTTGCTTCATGGTGTCGGCCTCTTCTTGATTACTTGGAACCTTGGCGGCAAACAAGTTGACAACTAGCCCCTGCAGACCGGGTTGCTCTATTCCAAGGCGAGAACACGCTTCAAGCAGTGTGCCGAAGCTCAGTAGTTGTTGCATGAGCTCAGGCTTTATATTCTCGAACAGCGGACTCTCTTCGAGCTCGCGGATAACCTCGCAGAATTTCCCGCCATCTACTACACCTTCGGGGAGTGGAATGTCCATGCCGCTTTCCACCAGTACTTTGCTGACGGCCGTGCGGAAGGCACCTTGCGTTTCTGCCGTATCTGATAGACGAACACCTGTATTAGGTGCTGGAGGTAATCGTCTATCGAGGAGCCAATAGAACGCGGTAGCAATCGCAAGAAGTGTACCAACCAAAAGGTGAAAGCACAGAACAATGACAACGAAGACAACCCAAAGGATCCGTTTCGTCGTGAATTTCATTGGGGTTGGCCCACCTTGCGCCTCCTGTGGACACTACCACAATTCAAGATGCGAGAGCGAGAGCGTTCGAAAACGCGGCACTCTCGCAACAAAAAAAGGGCGCGATCGCTCGCGCCCCACTTCTGCAATCTGACTTCTTACCTCTGACTTAGTCTCTTACTCCATCCATGAACGCGCGCAGCTTTCGCGAGCGTGATGGATGGCGGAGTTTTCTCAGCGCCTTGGCCTCGATCTGCCGGATGCGCTCGCGCGTGACCGCGAACGATTGGCCGACTTCCTCCAGCGTGTGCTCGGAGCCGTCTTCCAGCCCAAAGCGCATCTTGATGACCTTCTCCTCGCGCGGTGTCAGCGTGCGCAACACCTGTGAGGTCTGGTCTTTGAGGTTGACGTTGATCACCGCCTCAGCCGGCGAAACCACCGCGCGGTCCTCGATGAAGTCGCCCAGGTGCGAATCTTCCTCTTCGCCAATCGGCGTTTCGAGCGAGATCGGCTCCTGCGCAATCTTCAGGACCTTGCGGACTTTCGCCACCGGAATATCCATCCGCTTGGCGATTTCTTCCGACGTAGGTTCGCGTCCCAATTCCTGCACCAGCTGCCGCGAAGTGCGGATCAGCTTGTTGATGGTTTCGATCATGTGCACAGGAATACGGATCGTGCGCGCCTGATCGGCAATGGCGCGGGTAATCGCCTGCCGGATCCACCATGTGGCATAAGTCGAGAACTTATACCCGCGGCGATATTCGAATTTGTCCACGGCCTTCATCAGGCCGATGTTGCCTTCCTGAATCAGATCGAGAAACTGCAAGCCGCGATTGGTGTATTTCTTCGCAATCGAGACCACCAGGCGCAAGTTCGCTTCGATCAGCTCACGCTTGGCGTGCTCGGCGTCCATGTCGCCCTGGATGATCTCGCGCTGCGTGCGCTTGAGCTCCTGGAACAACAGGCCCGCTTCGGCTTCAAGTTTTTCCAGCTCTCCGCGGACGGCGCGCGCCTGCTTGCGATATTCCTTGCGCTGCTCTTCGCTGCGCGTCGCTTCGGCCCGCTTCTCCAGGTTCTGGATCTGCCGGTCGAGCGAGCGCATGCCGTCGACGGTGCGGTTGACGCGGTCGATCAGGCGCTTGCGTTCGTTATGCGTGAAGCCCAGCTTCCGCACCGCGATCGACGTGCGCACAATGGCGTGCGCCAGATGGAAGCGGTACCGGCGATGGTCGCGCGGCCGCTTCTTCACATTCACCGCCCCCAGCTTTTCCTGGAGCGGCGCCACCTTTTTGTAGAGCTTGTCGAGCGCCGCGATCTTGGCGAGAAATTCTTTCAGACGTTTGTCGACGATTTCTTCCGTGATTTCCTCTTCGTCGAACGTCACCAGCTCTTTGATCGAGCGGACGCCCTTCTCGAGGTCCTCACCCAAAGCGAGGAGTTCACGAATCACAATCGGCGAGCGCGAAAGCGCTTTTAGTACGCGGTTTTGCCCCCGCTCAATCCTCTTAGCGATTTCAACTTCGCCTTCGCGCGTCAGCAAAGGAACAGTCCCCATCTCGCGCAAATACATGCGGACGGGGTCGTTGGTCTTTTCCAACGCGCCGGGCGTCAGGTCGAGCTCGACGTCGTCGGAGCCTTCTTCTACATCCTCGAATTTTTTTTCCAGATCGGTCGTCGGCCCTTTCGAGCTTTCGAGTACATCGATTCCCTGTGTCCCGATCGTGGTCAGCAGATCTTCCAGGTCTTCAGGAGAGTGCACATCGTGCGGGATAAGGTCGTTGACCTGATCATAGGTCAGATATCCCTTCTCTTTGCCTGCGTCGATCAGCTTTTTTATGTCGTCGTACTTGTCGTCAAGTGCCAAACCAGATTATCCTCAGGACGTTCGCTGGTTCGCGAACGCCGATTTCTTCAGCGGTGGGAAATATTACGGAGTTGTGCGCGGCGCGCACAGACTTCAGAAGTATAGCACGCCGACACCTGTTCCCGTCGGCACGAGTTGAAGTTCGCGCCCGCCTGCCGATGCCCTTCGCCGCCCCTATCTCTTTTCCCGCTAATTCTTTAGATGGCGCTCGCCCCGGTTAAGTTCCAAGTCAGGACGCCGGGCCATCCGCCCCCACCCCGCCCGGATTCATTTTGGCCAGCTTCAGGCGAACTTTTTCCAGCGCCAGCGCCTTTTTTTCCTCCATCGAGATCCCCGGACGCTCCACGGCTCGCTGCGCTTCTTCCTTCCGCCGGTCCAGATAGCTCCTTCGCAGACCCTGTACCGCGCCTTCCACAGCTTCGGGCGTCAGCTCTTCCTCTTCGTGCATCAGGATCGAAGCCAGCAGGCGCCGGTCTTCCTCCGTCTTCGGCAGCGCCAGAATATCCGCCGTCTCGGCTCCGGCTTCGAGCAGCGCTTCCATCAACGACTGCGAAGCCAGCCCCTCATACAGATGCTCCGATTGCAGCGCATATTGCGCCTGCCGCGCCGGATCGAACTCCTCGTCGGCCCCGTCGCGTGCCGAACTCCGCGCCCCACCGGACTGCATCTCGGTAGCCGAAGCCAGCGCCCGGATCAGCACGCGTTCCGAGTCGGTGACCTGCGCCTCACCCGTCGCCTTGACCGCGGTCGCGGAGCGGTTCGTGGCGGCATGTTTCAATTCCTGCCGCAGCACCGCGGAATCGATTCCCAGCTTCTGCGAAATTTCCAGCGCCAGCTCGTCGCGCACTATGCGGTTTGGCACCCGCTGAATGTGCGGCAGAAGATGATTGACGGCCTTGACCTTGCTGTCCGCGTTGCGCGCCGGAAACTGCGCCCGCGCCCGGTCGATCAGATAGTCGAAATATTTCTGCGAGTGCTTGAGCGCTGCGCCATAAGCGTCCTTGCCCTTGCGCCGTATGAAGAGGTCGGGATCGAACCCAGTTTCCAGCGTGAGCACGCGAATGTTGAATTCCTCTTCGACGAGCAGGCCGAGAGTGCGCTCGGTAGCGCGCGCTCCGGCGGTGTCGGGATCGAAGTTGACGACCACATTTTTCGAAAATCGGCCGAGCAACTTCGCCTGCAACTCGGTGAACGCCGTGCCCGAGCTGGCGATTACATTGTGGAAGCCCGCCGCGTATACCGAAATGCAATCCATCTGGCCTTCTACGAGGATCGAGTAGTCGAGCTTGCGCACCGCTTCTTTCGCGTTGTCTAGATTGAAAAGCACCCGCGACTTCGAGTAGATCGGGGTCTCCGGCGAGTTCAGATATTTTGGGCCGGATTTTTCGTCGGTAGAAAGCGTGCGCCCCGTGAAGGCAATCACTTTGCCCTGGTCGCTGCAGATGGGAAACATCACGCGATTGCGGAATTTGGAGTAGATGGCGGGAGCGGCTTTTAGCTCTTGGCTCTTAGCTCTCGGCTCGGGGCGCTCGCTGTTCGCTATTCGCTGTTCGTCGTTCGCTATACGCTGTTCGCCGTTCGCCCCCGAAGTTTCCGCCACATTGTCATCCTGAGCGGAGCGAAGGATCTGTGCATTTGCATTGTCATCCTGAGCGCCCATCCCACCATTCTTGTCATCCCGAGCAACGCGAGGGATCTGCAGTTGTCTTTCCTGAGACCTGACACCTGAGACCTGAGACCTGTCCTCTTCTTTCCACGAAAATAACCCGCTCTCGCGCAGCAGCTCTTCGTTGAACTCGCGGCGCAAGGCATCGCGCAGCAGGAAGCCGGAATCGGGCGCATAGCCTATGCGGAAGCGGGCAATCGTATCGTCGTCGAGTCCGCGACCCTTGAGATATTCGCGGGCATTCGCGCCATCGGGACGCCGCAGGCAATCCTGAAAAAACGCGGTTGCGCGCACATGCACGTCCACGAGAGCCATACGGGCCTGGGCGTTGCGGGCCTCCTCCGGACTGGAAAACACGACCTTCGGCATGGGCACGCCCAGCTTCTGCGCCAGCAGCCGGACGGCCTCGGGAAATGAAATGTTCTCGACTTTTTGGATAAACGCGAAGACGTCTCCCGACTCTCCGCAGCCAAAGCAGTGATAAAACTGGCGCGTGGCGTGGACCGAAAACGAAGCCGTCTTCTCGGCATGAAACGGACAAAGCCCCGAATAATTCTGCGCCCCAGCCTTCTTCAGCTTGACGTAGTCGCCCACAATGCGGACGATGTCCGCCTGCTGCTTCAGCGTCTCTTTGAAGTTGTCCGAAGAAGTCAATGTAGAACTCATCGCCACCGCACACCAGTCCCATTGTGATTATGAGGGTCAAAGGGGCCGAGGGGAAGGTGCAGGAGCAGGATTGCTGTGGGAAAGGTGTGGAAGACGCGAATCATCGGTTGAAAGTTAAGCAAATTCGGCAGGCCAACCGAATCGCTCCTGGTGAAGAAGCAGAGAGGCGATCTCGCGGGCTCTTTCTTCAGAAATACTGGTCTGCTGCTCTACGGCAAGTGGATGTTCCAATTGTTCGACTATAAACAAAGGGCGCGTAGCAATCGGCTGGATCAGAATCTTTACTTTCAAATTGAGAGTCTCGGGATAGGGGGAGAGAGAATTCGCGAGTCTGCCCTTGAAAGGTCCGCGGACATTTTCCCGCCCCTTCTGCTCCCAGCTTTCAGAAATCTCATCGAATACTTCCTCACGCACAGAGGCCCACAGACCCCAAAGGAACGGTTCGGTCGAACTTAAAACTGGAATTTCGAGACATCCTCGAATGAAGAACCACTTTTGGTCGACTACGCACTGGTCCGTGCCGATAATTGTGCGTAGATCTCTTTCCTCTCTTTTCATGTTGGCATACATGTCTGGGAAATCGGCAGCAAAGCTACGCGGCAGATTCTGATGAACCTTCCCACAAGTTGCACATTTGAAGCTCTCGGTCACACCCGCAACTCCACCACCGTGGCCCCGCCGCCGCCTTCGTTGATTGGGGGTTCGGTTACGGATTCTACGTGGGGGTGATTTTTTAGGTACTGGCGGAGGGCTTTTCTTAGGATGCCCATGCCGCTGCCGTGGACGATGCGGACGCGGGGCATTCCGGCGAGGAAGGCGCGGTCCACGAACTTCTCCACTTCGGCGGTGGCTTCGTCCACGGTGCGGCCGATGACGTTGATTTCGCTGGGCGTGTTGAACTGGCTCGATTCGCTTTGCAACTTGACGGTGATGCCTCGGGAGCGGGCGGCTTCGACCGGCGTCGGTAGAGGCTGCGTTTTGCCTTGTCCTAAAGTATGCGCGCTGACTAGGACTTCGGCGATGTCTTCGCGGGCAATGCGCATTTTCATCGATCCAATTTCGACGTCGAAGTGATTATCGCCAACTCTCTTTTTGACAACGGCGGCGCGGCCCATGGATTTCAGCTTCACCGTGTCGCCTTCGCTGACGTGTTTGACCAGGCTGGGCTGGGCGTTGGGATCGCCGCGATCGGCGCCGGTCGAGTGCGCAACGACCGTGGCATCGAACTGCTCGCGAAATTCGCGGCGCATTTTGGCGATGCGGCGTTCGGCGTCTTTCGATAGCTTCTGCTGCGCGGCGCGGTCTTGCACGGCGTTGACCGTCTCTCGCGCGTGGTATTCGAAGTCACGGAAAAGGGTTTCGAGCTTCGCCTCCATCTCGCGAATTTTGGCTTGCTGCTCTTTGCGGCCTTCGTTGGACAGGCGCGACTTCTCACGTTCGAGTTCCTGTTCGCGGGCCTTCATGCGCAAACGCTCGGCGTCAAGTTCGCGCAGGTCGGCGTGCAGGCGGTCGAGAAAGCGCGCCACATCCTGCGTTTGCGAGCCCAGGCGCGACCGCGCCGAAGCGATGATGGCCGGATTCAGGCCGAGACGTTGCGCGATGTTGATGCCGGCGGAGGCTCCAGGGACGCCGATGTTCAACTCGTAGGTCGGTTGCAGCGTGGCTTCGTCGAAGCCGACCGAGGCGTTGACGACTCCCGGCGTATTCGCGCCATAGACTTTGAGCGAAGTGTGGTGAGTGGAGATGACGATCATGCATCCGGCTTGGCGAAAATGCTCGGCGATGGCAACGGCCAGCGCAGCGCCTTCTTCGGGATCGGTGGCGGAGCCGAGTTCGTCGAGCAGCACCAGTGAATTCGCGGTCGCTGCGCGCGAAATGAAGTCGATGTTGGTGACGTGCGCGGAAAAGGTCGAGAGGTTCTGCTCGATCGATTGATAGTCTCCGATGTCGGCGAGAACGGCGTCGAAGACGGGCAGGTCGGCGCGGTCGGCTGGCACGGGGATGCCGGACTGGGCCATGAGCGCGAGCAGGCCCAGCGTTTTTAGGGAGACGGTTTTGCCGCCGGTGTTGGGGCCGGTGATGACGAGCTGGCGATGGTTGCCTTCGAGCTCGATGGTAATGGGGACGATCTTTGCGTTCTTGAGCTTAAGATTACGCTCGAGCAGCGGATGGCGAGCGCGGTGGAGAACGAGGCGAGCTTTGCTCGCCTCGGACCCTTCGGCTTCGCTCAGGGCAGGCTCGCGAGGGCGCCCGTCCCCACATGGTTCTTGCTCATCCACCACCAACGTCACCGCAACGCAGTTGAAGTCTTCGGCGAAGCGGGCTTTGGCGAATTGGAGTTCGAGTTCGGCGAGGGTTTCGGCGGCGGCTAGGATCGCGTCGGCGTTCTCGCCGATTTGGCGGGTCATCTCCAAGAGGACGCGATGGACCTCGGCGAGTTCTTCATCGAGCAGGCGCACCAGTTCGTTGTTTTGCTCGATGGTTTCGAGCGGCTCGACAAAAACGGTTTGACCGCTGGAGCTGGCGCCGTGCACCACGCCTTGCACGCGGCGTTTCTGCTCGACTTTCACCGGAATGACGAAACGCTCGCCGCGAATGGTGATGAGTTCGTCCTGGACGGCGCCGCCTTCGGCGAGTTTGCGCAGGTAGCCGCGCAGCGATTCCTGGATTTGGCGCTTCTGGCGCTCGATTTCGCGGCGAATGCGGCCCAGTTCGGGCGAAGCGCGGTCGTCGAGCGTGCCGTCGGGCAGAATTTTGTTGCGGAACGCGCGCAGGAAGCCGGTGAAATCCTGAATGCCAGAGGAAAGCGCGGCCACGGCGGTCCACTCAGAACGCATGGCGGCGGGAGGCTGGCGCACGATTTCGCGCCACTCGGCGGCGCGATCGGCGACGAGCACAACGTCGCGGATCTCGGTGGTTTCAAGAGCGGCACCGCCGATGCGCGACTTCTCAATCAATTTTTTGACTTCGGGCAGACCGGCGAAATCGAAGCGACCTCCAACCCGGCGATACTCGCGGATTTCGGTGGTGAGCTGCTGTTGGGTTTCAATCCACGCGCGATCGAGCGAAGGCAGAAGTTCGGCGATGCGGCGCTGGCCCAGCGGCGAAGAGGCGTATCCGGCGAGCAAATCGCGCAAAGTCTCGAATTCAAGCAGGCGCGAACTGGTGTGGGTGACAGGATTAGGAGCAATAGACATGCGATTCGATGTTACAACGCAAAGCAAATTTCCGCCGGCGATGATGATTCGCAGGCTGCCCGCGGTGTAGAATCGAGAGCGCCGGTTTACCGCGGCGCGGCTTCCGGCGGACGGCCCCGTAGCTCAACTGGATAGAGCATCAGCCTTCGGAGCTGAGGGTTGGGGGTTCGACTCCCTCCGGGGTCGCCATTCTGAAAACTGGTTTGTCAGTCTGGACGAGTAAACGAACGAGCGAAACAGTGCACAACAAGTGACTTTCTAAAAGTCAAAGGAGATTTCGGTTTGACCATGTCGAATAGTCTACTTTTCACAGCGGCAGTGTTGTTGGTTGTCACCGCCTTCGCGCATTCGGTGTTGGGTGAATGGAAATTGATCGGTCCGCTGCTTACGCGTCGCGAAGGTGTTCTCGCTAACGATCTTGCCCGCGTCATTATTCGCTTCGCCTGGCATTTGACCAGTGTGGCATGGATGGTTCTCGCCCTGATTTTAGTGCGATTGATCCGGGATACCGCCACAATACGACTCTGGGCTGTGGCTGGAACGGGTGTGGCCTTCACCGGCGTCGGTCTATTCGACGCAGTTGCTAGCCGCGGCCGCCATGTCGGCTGGCCGATGCTCACTGCAATTGGCATCGCCGCGCTTTTATCGCTCCGGTAATAGAAAATGTTTCATGACCGAGTTCAGAGAACGGGGGCAAATCCCTCAGGGGCTAAAGCCCAGTGTTTATGGGGATCGAAGCGGCACGGCTGAAGAGGCTGCGGAAAAAGTCAAACTTCGACGCCCAGCCCCTAAAGGGGCGATTGATTTCGAAGGACTTGTGGTATCGCTAAACCGATACCCTGATACGAGACCGGAGTTTCCCCGCAGCGTGTGAAGCCGTGCCCTTTCAAAACTCTCCATGAACCGACTTAATCAGAGCTTCCTTAAGGGATGCTTCTGTCCGGTCTGGGGACAAGGCATTTTGGACGGAAAACCGTTGCGGGCTGGTTCAAGACTTGACGTTCACAAAAGAACCGGCACTCTCTCAATCTGGCGCTTGGGCGACGGCATCGAGGGCCTGGCGCAGATCGGCGATCAGGTCCTCCACATCTTCGATGCCGACCGAGTAGCGCACGAGCCCATCGCTGTAGCCAGCGGCACGGCGATCCGCCGGCGATATGCTGGCGTGGGTCATCGACGCCGGGTGTTCGATCAGCGTTTCCACGCCGCCCAGAGAAACGGCCAAGGTGGCGACACGGACGTGGTCCATGAGCAGACGTCCGGCTTTCATTCCGCCCTTCAGTTCGAAGCCGATCATGGAACCGAAGCCCGTCATCTGCCGCTTGGCCAGTTCATGCTGTGGGTGGGATTCCAAGCCTATGTAAAGGACCGAACTGACCTCGGGTTGCCGCTCGAGCCAACGGGCAATTTCTATGGCGCTTTGCTGGGCGCGCTCAACCCGGATGCCGAGTGTCTTCAGACCGCGCAGCACCAGAAACGCCTGGTGTGGGTCCATGTTGCAGCCGGAGTTAATCATGGCCTTACGCAGACGCTTGTAGAGGTCCTTCTCTTTGGCGACGACGATGCCGCCGACGATGTCGGCATGGCCGTTGATGAACTTGGTCACGGAGTGAAGAACGACGTCAGCGCCCAAGTCCAGTGGCCGCTGGAGGTAGGGGCTGGCGAAGGTGTTGTCGACGACCACCAGGCAGCCGTGAGCGTGCGCCAGCTGCGAGATGCGCGCGATGTCGCTGACTTGCATGTTGGGATTGGAAGGGGTCTCGAGATAGACGAGTTTCGTGTTCGGTCTGAGCGCCTGCTGAACTTGGGCCAGATCGGTAGTGTCGACGTAGGAGGACTCGACACCGAAGCGCGAAAAATCTTTCTCCATCAATCCGCGGCTGGGGCCGTAGACGGAGGCGGTACTGACGATGTGCGCGCCAGCCTGAAGCATAGCCAGATACACGGTGCAGACGGCGCCCATGCCGGAACTGGTGGCGATGCCGCCGCAGCCGTTCTCGAGTTCGGCGACGCTGTCCTCGAGAGCGGCAATGGTGGGGTTCCCGATGCGCGTATAGATGTAGCCATTTCCCTCGCCGGCAAAAAGCGCCGCGCCATGCGCAGCATTGCGGAAAGCGAAGGTGGAGGTTTGGTAGATAGGAACGTTGACCGAGCCCGTTGCATCCGCCTTGTGCCCCGCATGAATCAGCTTGCTGTTAATACCCAGGTGTTTCGTGTCCATGAGCTTTCTTCCGGCTCCTTGGCCGTGGCCGCGCCGATGCAAGTAATCGCCGCTCCCATACCTTGGGGCAACGAGCTAGTGCTGTGACCGAGTGATTCTGTACTTCGCAATTGAGCGCCATCCGATCCCAGGTCCCAAAAGCGGGACCTGGGGCACCCGAAGTTGATACATCAACAAGCGGTCAGAGACCTAGTATTGCTCACATCTTATCAGCGCACGGTGATAGCGAGCACAAGCTCCGGTGACCGCCGACCGCGGCACGACATCCTGGAGGCGATTTGCCAGCAGTTTCGCGAAATGGCGCCCCACGGCGTGGAGAATTACGGCGGCGGCGGCTCCGGCTTTGCCGTCATGCCGGCCTTTAACTTTATCGTTTTGGAGGCGTTGGCGGGGGACCTCAATTTCAGCGGACCTGCCAGCACCTGCACTCTGGTTACTTGCCGCCGTTCGGGTTTCGCGGTGCAATGGCAGTTGCGGAGCGAATTATGATGCGTCTTTTTGGATTTCTGGGTACGGTCGTCACCCTGGCGATCGGCATGTACATCTACTCTCTACAAGTCAAAACGCTGACGCCGAGCGGGGGAAACGGCAATCCCATGGAGTCTGCCACCCTCACCGGCGTGAAGACCGATCTGCTCGCCATCGCCAGCGCCGAGCGCGCATATCAAGCCGCGGAAGGCAAGTATGCTTCGCTGGATGAGTTGACTTCCGGCAATTACCTCACCATCAAGGGCGAGCGCCCTCCCTATATCTACGCCGTCGAACTCACTACCGGCGGCTTTCGCGCCACGGCCACGCGCACCACGAAAGGCGCTCCGGCCGAACTCTGGGTCGCCGAGGACATGCAAGTGCAAGGGTCGGACTGAAGGTCTTTCCCGCCCGCAATCCAGGGCGCAGCTTCGCTAGGACGCGCAGCCACCGCGCGGATCAGGTTTTTTTCCAGTCGGTCAAGGACATGAGTTCGTCCATGATTTCCTGCAATCTTTGCAGCCGCCGTTCCTGATCGGATGCTCCGATCGCTTTTTTGCCGCCTTGCATGTACTGGCGGTTGGCTTCGCTGATTTCGGAGATTTCTTCTCGCAACTTCTTCACGCGTTCGCTGACGGACACCGGCATAGACATAGGCTAGCAGAGCGATTCGCACCTTGGTCAAGTTGTTTTTCAAGGTTGAGCGGTCGAGATAGAAAATCCAAGGCTGAACGATCGAAGGGTAGTGTCCTAATCTGCCTTTTTTCACCACGGAGTCACGGAGTCACGGAGAAAACCTTGAACCCGTAAAAAACGGAAGGGGAACGCTTTGCCAAGCGATTGGGTTACTCGGTGTTACCGTGACTCCGAGGTGGAATAGCTAATTTAGGACAATACCAATCGAAGTTGAACGTGGCGCGGAAATTCCAGTCCGCGTACAATCGAACCTTCGCCTTATGCCAGAGCTTCGACGCGGTCTCATCATCGTGAATACCGGCGCGGGCAAGGGCAAGACCACCGCGGCCCTGGGGACGGCGCTGCGGGCGGTAGGGCAGGGAATGCGGGTTTTGATGCTGCAATTTCTGAAGGGCTCGTGGCATTACGGAGAGCTCGATGCGGTCGCGGCGTTTGGCGACAAGTTCGTCCTCAAGCAGATGGGACGAGGCTTTGTGAAAGTCGGCGCCGAGAAGCCCGACCCCGAGGACGTGCGCATGGTGGAGGAAGCCTGGGCCGAGGCCGAACAGGCGATCCATTCCGGCGAATGGGACCTGGTGGTGCTCGACGAAATCAATTACGCCA
>Ga0326728_10013843_pt1 | contig 17360 bp, 18 predicted proteins | sample MB3enrmetagenome_FD_207602 | JGI IMG/M metagenome (GOLD analysis project Ga0326728, IMG submission 207602) | Lab enriched peat soil microbial communities from McLean, Ithaca, NY, United States - MB31MN | ecosystem: Environmental > Terrestrial > Soil > Wetlands > Peat | place: USA: New York... | reverse complement strand
GGCATCTCGCGGGTGACAAGGATGCACCTCCGGCGTTCTTTCAGGCAGACATCGGCAGTCCGGGTAATCAGGTTGTCCGCATAGCCGGATGCAATCGCGGAGAGCGTCTTTGCACTGCAGGGGATGATAACCATGCCGTCATGCCGGTGGGACCCGCTTGCGATTTCCGCGCTTATTGCACTGACATCGTGATAAGTCGCATCGAACCCTGAGAGATCGACTCTCTCGTGCCGTGCGATCTCCTTCGCGACCTCAGAGATGATCAGATGCACATGGGCGTCCTGGCACAGCACCTCGAGCAGGCGCCGGGCATAGCATATCCCGCTCGCACCGGTTACCCCGACTACGTATTCCTTTTTCATATGCACTTCCGTGCTCTCCTGTGATACCAATGTCGGAGCCTCTAGGTAAAAAGCATTTATGCCAAAATGATGGGCGAACCCGGGAAAAGGTAAGATTTATTTTCGCAACGGGGCAAAGAAACGGTACCGCACCCGGGATTCCTCTACCCTGCGGGCATGAGAGGGGTTGAGATCCCGCCGGGCTTCGATGACGAGGGTATTGAGGATATTGTGGAGACGGAGGGTATCAAAGTCTTTTTCCTTGTGCTCGTTGAGGAAATCGAGCAGGTCGCTGACGCTCTTGAGAACACCGGAGCTGGCAATGAGGTTGAGCCGGTTAAGGGTGAGTGCCAGGTTCTTTTTTGCGATATCCATCTTGTAACTGTCATTTCCGGCGAGGTTGATCTCGGTCACGGCGTTGAGCAGGTCCGTGTATGCCCGGAGCTTGTAGCCGCTCTCATGCATCCTGCGCTCCGCAGAACGGAGCCTGAGGAACGTGACCGCAAGTACGACAAGAACGATAATGACACCGCAGGTAATGACAAATACATCGCTTGTGATATCAGCCAATTCATTTCACCTCATGGAAGTCGCTTTGCCACCGTCAGGTCCACCTTGACAAATGTCCCCGTCATGGCAAACTGGTAGAGTCCCGGCGTATACATGGGATATTGCTGGTATGATTCATTAAGATATGTCCAGGTAAACGTTCGGGAATTCATTGAATCGAGGTTGGTCACCCTGATCGCAAACCGGCAGTCCTGAGAAGTGCTGCTGAGGTTAGTGATCTTATAGGTTATCGCCCACGAGGGGTCTGCGATCCTGATCTGCTCGGAATAGGTATTGTTCATCCCGGAGAAAGCATAGGATTTGGACAGGTACTGATCGCCCAAGGAAAGGGTCGGCGGGGTCGTGAACGTAGCTGCCGGAGTGGGGGGTATGATGGTGGTGGGGGGCGGTGGCGGCATGGCGGTGCCGGTGTCCGTACACCCTGCACCGAGGATCGCGATGACCACCAGAAGCGCGCAGGGGATCAGGTAGATTTTCATTGGGGATAGTGTTGGAAAAGAGCACTATTAGAGTTTATTATTCGCATGAAGGAGTACCGGAACGGAGGAGATCAGAAGAGGGTTTCCTGACGGGTGGGCTTTTTTATATGCAGGATCTCTGCTGAGGCGTCGGCCACCGCATCGCGGTACCGGGGAAGGGTATATACGCCGAGTCTCCACTGTTCGCGCCGGGTCTGGTTGAGGGTCTGCAACCGGGGAGAGAGTTCGGCAAAACCTACGACGCTGTGCCGGTTTTTTACCTGAACCTCAAGCGACATCTCCCCGGGAACGGGAGGGATGTCCACCAGCACATCGCTCGGCTGGCACCCGGCTCTTCCGGCAATCTCTCCGGCAACCTCACGTGCCCCTTCCACCGGCAAGCCGTTCTGGAATGCTGCTGCGTTCACCTGATCCTGCCCGGCATATACTGCCCTTTTATAGAGTTGCCTCCGGTAGAGCCGGGAGGTTATTTCCCGTGTAAGGGAACTGGGGGAATTTTTGAGCTCATGCATGCATTCCCAGTCATCGAGACCACAGAATCGTTCAAAGCCACCGGAAGGGCCGGTTTCCATGTGAGCGAGGACGGCCAGCTGGAACATGCACTCCCCAATCCGGCTGACATGATGATAGTAAACAGTCGGACGCATCAGCGTTCGTGCAATGAGGAGCGATTCGGCCGCGTTAATGCCGTTCTCGTCGAGCGCAATCCCGTCAGGGGTCAGGTGGAGATTCCTGATGAGCCGGTGCGCGTCCACCGTGCCGTACGGAGCGCCGGTATAGTATGCGTCCCGGAGCAGGTAGTCCATCCGGTCCACATCGAGATCGCCGTGAATAATCCCCGAAAGCCGGTGTCTGCCCTTCACGACATCACAGATTTCGGTTGGGCTTAGAGACAATGGTTCAAGGAGCGCTCCGAACTGCGTTTCTGTTATCCCAACGATATCGTCATGGGTGCGGCCGAGGCGCGATTCCATGAGCGGCTCGCTGGCATGGGAGAACGGGCCGTGGCCCACATCATGGAGAAGGGCAGCGGTCATCACCAGCAGGCGGTCGTCCTCCTCGAGACCAAACTGCCGGCAGGCGACACCGGCCAGGTGCATCGTCCCCACCGAATGTTCAAAACGCGTGTGGTTGGCCCCGGGATAGACAAGGTACGAGAAGCCGAGCTGGTGGATATACCTCAGGCGCTGGATGGCAGGGGCATCCAGGAGCTGCAGGATCTTCTCGTCCACCTCAACATAGCCATGGACCGGATCCTTGATGATCTTGGGACTCACTAAAAGAATCTTCATATACATCGCATAAAAGTATTGAGTAATGATTACGTTCCTTTCGGGTGGGACCGGCACCCCAAAGCTGTTGCGCGGGATGCAGAAGGTGATGGACCGGCACGAGATCTCGGTTGTCGTTAACACGGCCGAGGACATCTGGATCTCAGGCAACCACATATCACCTGACCTTGATACCGTCATGTACCTTTTTGCCGGGGTGCTCAATACCGATACATGGTGGGGGGTAAGGAGCGACACCTTCACCACGCACGATGAGATCACCCGGATGGGCCTTGAGGAGTTCATTGCGATCGGGGACCGCGACCGTGGAGTGCATATCGCGCGTGGGAATATGCTCCGGGACGGCATGAGGCTGACGAACATTACTAAAAACCTCTGCGATCGTTTCGGCGTACGGGAAAATGTCCTGCCAATGTCAGATACCGAAGTCACTACCCGGGTAAAAACTGAGCTGGGGCTTATCCACTACCAGGAATACTGGGTGAGGGGCAAGGGCAAGATCCCGATCCAAGGTGTCATCCGCTGTTCAAAGGAGCCCCCGGAAAGTTCAGAAGAGGTATTGCAGGCAATTGACGCAAGCAGGACCGTGATTATCGGGCCGTCAAACCCGATTACGAGTATCATCCCTGTCCTCGAATGCAGGGGGCTCAAAGACGCCCTCAAAGACAAGTTTGTCATTGCCGTGAGTCCTTTCATCGGGGACACTCCGGTGAGCGGTCCCGCGGCTGCACTTATGAAAGCCTCGGGATTTGAAGCGACATCCGCAGGAACTGCCGCGTGCTACGGGGATATCGTAGATCTCTTCATCCATGACATCCGCGATCCCGTTGAGGTAAAAGACGCGATCCGGCTGGATACGCTGATGACCGGGGAAGAAAAAAGTATTGAGCTTGCGGAAAAAATCCTGAAGCTGGCAGACAGGAACTGATTGTTCCCCTTCGTGCTTTTTCCCGGGAATGATCTTTCGCGTATTCCGGTCATTCCGCTCCAGAGCATTTGCACAAGTATTTTAATTGATAATCATGATAACCTCTCCAGTATAAGGAGACGGAATGAAGCGGCTTCTCATCATTTCTGCCTTGACAGCCTGTATTCTTATCGCCGGATGTACATCTGCCCCAGTCCTTGGTACAGGCACCCTCCAGTTTTCAAGCTCGCCCCAGGGCGCCCAGATCTATCTCGACAACCAGTACCAGGGAACGACCCCGAGTACGCTGTCCGGTATTCCTGTGGGAGCGCACACGCTTGAGTTCCGTTATCCGGGGTATCAGAGCTGGGATTCCAATATCACCGTCACGACAGAGACATCGAATTATTATGCAGCCTTGACTCCGCTTGTATCCCAGACCACCCAGCCCACTCTGGCGGCAGGAGGATCCACAACACAGGGATCCACAGCTGGCTCTCAGCCTACAGTAACAATCACACAGAGCCAGTCGATCGTGACACTCGGCAGCACGCAAACGTTCTCCGGCACCTGCACGGGAAGCGACACCGTCCTTTTAGTGCTCTTTGGGCCGGGTGCCTACACCAACGGCGTCCAGATCGCCCAGGTACCGGTCACCGCGATCAACACATGGAGTTACACGTGGAACCCCGGCTACCGGATAATCTCCGGAAAATATACCATGAGAGCCTTTGATAAGAATAAAATCACTTCGGCTACGACGACCTTTTCAGTGGTCGGTGGTGGATCGGTAAGCATTATCTCGAGCGCTACTCTCGTACCGCAGGGCGGCACGGTGACATTCTCCGGCCTCTGCACCACGGGAGCAGGCAGCGTGACCCTCACCCTGTACGGTCCGGGACAACTGTCTACCGGTGTGCAGGTCGCAACCCTGTCGCTCAACGCGGATAATACCTATTCATACAAATATACCTTCGACCTCTCGAGACCCATCGGGACATATACCATGGCTGTCAATGATCAACAAAATACTGCATCAGCTTCCGTGTCCATTACCCTGAGCAGTTAATCGTTCGCACATCCGTCGGGGGCGCAGGCGTACACAAAAATCATTTTTTTTAAAGAAATCACATTATGGATGGGGTTCTGGACCCTGAACGGCATATTTTTAACCAGAATGGAAATCAGGCCATAATGTGGGCATCCGATACCTATTTGAATGATTTTATACAAACACTGAACCCATTGGAGAAGATCCATGGCGATCATAAAAAAAATTCTTAACATATTCAAGTCCGGGAACCGTGAGGAAGAGGAAGCCCGGTTGCGTGCTCAGAAAGAACGCTATGACAATTTCCTCAGGGCCCTGACCAGCGGCGATCTCGATACCCGCTGGAATGCCGTCCGCTCGGTCGGCGATCTGGGGGAACCGCTCATCGAGCCGCTCATCAACGGCCTCAAAGATGAGTTCTGGATTATCCGTCGGGGCTCGGCCGATACCCTGGGCAAGATCGGGGCGCCTGCTGTCGTACCACTGATTGGGGCACTTGCCGATCCTAGCGAGGATGTGCGGCAGGAGACCATCCGGGCACTCCAGCTGATTGGTGAGCCTGCAGTCACCCCGCTGATCCAGGCGCTCAAGCACAACCACGCGTTCATCCGCCGCGGTGCTGTCCAGGCACTTGGGATCATGGGGGAGGGGCGTGCAGTGCCAAACCTCATAGAATGCCTCAAAGATGCAGACCCATGGGTCCGTCACGAGGCGGCGGTGGCTCTCGGCAGGGTCGGAGACCCGCGAGCCGTGGCCCCCCTAATCGAGAACCTCAACGACCCTCTGGAGCATGTGCGAATGGCAGCGATGGCAACACTCTGCTCACTGGGGCAGGCATCGATCCCGCCCCTCATCCAGGCCCTTGTCGACAAAAACGAGGATATTTCCCGCCGGGCTGCACTGGCACTTGCCACCATCGGTGAGCCCTCGGTCGAGCCACTCATTGCTGCCCTGACCGACAAGAACCCGGGTATTCGCAAAGAGGCCGCAGCGGTGCTGGGCCAGATCGGAAATACAAAGGCCATTCCCGCAATCATTGAGGCACTTGCAGACCCTGAGCGGGCGGTCAGGATAGAGGCAGTCAAGGCACTGGCAGCGCTCGGCGTGCCCGCAATTGCCCCGCTTATGCAGGTCTTCCGCGAAGGGGATGTCCGGACAAGAACGGGCGCGATGGAGGCGCTCTGGATGCTTGGCCAGCCGGCTACAACGCCGCTCATCATGGTGCTCAAGGACGACCAGAGTGATGTGCGGAAACGGGCAGCCCTCCTCCTCGGTGAGATTGGTGACCAGAAAGCTACCGACCACCTGACCGGTCTCTTATCCGACGATAATGTTTCCGTGAGACGCGAAGCGTTCGAAGCACTGGAAATGATCAAGAAAAGAAGTCTTCAATAATCCTCACTTTTTTCCGGCGTATCGTGGTTCTCATTAACTCAAAGCCGGGGGAGTTTTCACATTCCGGCGTACCTGCTTTGGCACTTCCTGCAGGATCACCGCGGAACCAGAAATTTATCTCGGTGCGGTGGAGTTTCCGAGAGCACACGGTATTGAGGTGATTAGGCTTGTGTCTCCAGACTGCAGAGAAAAAAATGAATGAGTCCTTTGTGGAAAAACCCAAGAGAGAAAAAGAGGGGATATTTCATGCAGGTCGTTGGAGATCGGGAGGGAAGACAGGGAATTTTCATGGGTTAGATGAATTTTACCGTGTATTTTTCCAAAAAGTCAGATCCAGCCCATCGCCTTCCAGTGATCGAACTCGTGCGTCCACACATCCTTGTTTGCAAGCACGAGCTGCTTCATGTGGGCTTTCCTGTCCGCATAATATGCCTGCTGGGCAGGATCCTTCCACCGTGTCCGGATAGATTCCGCCAGTTTCCTGCCCAAATCCTTCGCCTTCTTCTCGGCCGGAACGATCAGGCCGGGATTTCCCATGAAATTTACGCCCACCGTGCCGACCGTGGTCGCTCCAAGCATCCGCAGTGCCGAGTTCATATACTCTGCTGTCTCGTCTGCCATTGCCCCACCTGCAGTGGAAACCGCGCACCCGTATTTCCCGGTAAAATGCATGCAGTGGACGCTGTCTGCCATCCGGTCGAGCATGGTCTTGAGCTGCGCCGTAACCGAATTGATATAGACCGGCGAGCCAAGCACAATACCATCGGCATCGAGCAGTTTCTCGTAAAGGGCCGGCATATCGTCGTCGTGGACGCACTCACCTTTAGCATAGCAGGTTGTACACGCCCTGCAGTACTGGATCTTCAGGGAGCAGATATCAACAAACGTAACATCCGCACCAGTTGCACGTGCCCCTTCAAGCACGCCCATGACAAGCCGGCGTGTCTGGCTCTTTTCTCCTTTTGGGCTCCCGTTTATACCGATGATCTTCATGGAGGTGGTCACCAGAGTAGTGGTCTGCCCGGGGCCTCATAAAGGAGTACGGTGAGCGGGCATACGAGAACTGACGGGCCGGATGAAGCCTGAAGGCCCCGCCCGCGTAAACCGGGGAATATACATAATTGGGTTATATTAAAAAACAAAAGGTTGGTTAAAACCAGTAATTTTTTACGAAGACTTTCGATTTCTCGACCCTCGGGGTATAATAGTGGAGCACCAGCGGGACGATGATAATCGTTATGAGCGCATTTCCAACCAGCCATGATGTGAACACGGACATAACCTGAGACCAATCAACAACCCCCCCGACAGCCAGTGCTGCCGAACCCCATGCCGCTCCAATGACGTTATTGAGGATAACCCCGAACAGAACCAGATGGAAGAGATCGCGGCGGGACTCCATGCCAACATTTACGTTAAAGATGCGGAATGCGGCAAGGGGGATAAGGACCTGCCAGAGACCCGCGAGCGAGAAGTAGATCGCAACGGTGGCCGGCATCCCCGAGAAGAGACCGGATCCGATGAAACAGCCGACGTACGCGGCAATCACTCCGTACATTCCATACCAGAGAGTAAAGATCAGCATGAACGCAGCAGCGAGAGAGATCAGTGCAACGCCGGCGGGAAGAGTGGAAGAGGGACTGATGAGATGGAAGACCAGATGGGAGACCAGAAGGGAAAACCAAGCCAGCAGCGAGTTAATGAGAATCAGCCCGATCACAAGGATGAGGAACGAGTAAGTCGGACGTCTAACATTTTTCATACTTCACCTTACCCCCATATTATACGCCACTCTAGATAGAATTTATCCCTCCTGCGACATTCCGGGAGTCCGGAGAGGCCAAAAACCGTTATCCCGAAATGGAGAAGCGGACAGAGGATTTTATGGGCGGGTGTCGTAACATTAGGTACTATCGGGTGACACGCGGTTCATGATGGTGACAGGGATTGATCCCGGGCTCGCAAGGCTCGGGTATGGGGTAATCAGGGCTGACCGGGGCAGTACCTTGCCGGTCTGCTACGGGTGCATGGAGACCCGGGCCGGGACCCGGGTGCCAGAGCGCCTGCTGGAGATCTACACCGGCCTCCAGGACCTGTTCGATCGTTATCCCCCGGATGCCCTTGCAATGGAGAAACTCTTTTTTTCAAAAAATGTTTCCTCTGCGATGGGTGTCAGCGAAGTTCGGGGAATCGTCCTCCTTGCAGCGGAGCAGCGGCGGATCCCGGTAACGGAGTATACGCCAAACCAGATCAAGCAGGCCATCACCGGGTCGGGCCGTGCGGACAAAGCCCAGGTGCAGCAGATGATTACCCGGCTCCTCCACCTGGATGAGATCCCGCAGCCGGATGACGCCGCAGATGGCCTTTCGATTGCCTTATGTCATATCCACATCATGAGATAGTATAATGATCGCGTATCTGGACGGAAAGCCGGTCATGACCGGTGACCGGTGGGTGGTGATGGAGGTCAATGGTATCGGCTACCGGGTGCACGTGCCAGAGCCCGAGATCCGTGAGATCGCCCATGCGCCCGGGAACGTGAGACTCCACACATACATGGCCGTGCGCGAAGATGCAATCACTCTGTACGGGTTTTTGTACGAGAGCGAACTCGAGATGTTTACCGTCCTTTTGGGGGTCTCCGGCATCGGCCCGCAGATCTCCCTTAACATCCTCTCCCAGATCACGCTCGAGGATTTCGTCGTTGCAATCCTTTCCGAAGACGAAAAAAGCCTGACAAGGATTTCAGGTATCGGACAAAAGGGGGCGAAAAGGCTGATACTCGAACTCAGGGATAAAATGAAAAAAGTGCAGGCAGCCATGGCACCGATCCCGACCGGGAAAAACGAGCAGGCCATCCGGGATGCGGCCAGTGCCCTTGTCTCGCTCGGGTTTGCGGATAATGCATCGTATGATGCGGTAAAAACTGCAGCCAAAGGACTGACCTCTCCTTCGATACAGGACCTCATAAAGGCGGCACTCCTGCACCTCAAGGAGGGGGAGCGGCGGTGAGCGAACGGGTGATCTCCCCGGAAGCTGTCGGAGACGATCCAGAGGAGATCACGTTACGGCCGGCAACGCTTGATGCATTTGTCGGGCAGGAGCCGGCAAAAAATGCGCTCCGGATCGCGATCGCGGCGGCCCATCAGCGGGGTGAGCCTATCGACCACATCCTGTTTGCCGGGCCTCCGGGTCTGGGGAAGACGACCCTCGCGCATATCATCGCACACGAGATGGGTGCGGCGATAAGGACCACGACCGGCCCGGTGCTTGAAAAGCCCGGGGACATTGCTGCCATCGTGACCGCTCTCAAAAAGGGGGACGTGCTCTTCATTGATGAGATCCACCGCATGAACCCGGTAGTCGAGGAGATCCTCTACCCTGCGATGGAGGATTTCTTTATCGATGTAATGATCGGTGAGGGCCCCAGCGCCCGCTCGATCAAACTGACGCTTGAACATTTTACCCTTATCGGCGCAACGACCCGGCAGGGTCTTCTGAGTTCGCCGTTCCGGGACCGTTTCGGGATCATTGTGCGACTGAACCTGTACTCTGCTGAAGATCTCATCAGGATTGTAACAAGAAGTGCGGCGATCCTGAAGATCCCCATAACCTCTGAAGGTGCAGCAGAGATTGCCGCCCGGAGCCGGGGTACACCGCGGATCGGTAACCGCCTCCTTCGGAGGGTGCGGGACTTTGCCGTAGTGAAAGGCGACGGTACAATCACCGCCGGGATCGCAAAGAGCGGGCTTGAACTACTCCAGATCGACGAACTCGGTCTTGACGATATCGACCGCCGCATCATCTCGGTTATTGCGGATGATTTCAGCGGCGGCCCGGTCGGGGTCAAAACGATCGCGATATCAGTGGGTGAGGAGGTCCGGACAATAGAAGAGGTCTACGAACCCTACCTGATCCAGATAGGGTTTGTGAAACGTACCCCGCAGGGCCGGGAGACGACACCTGCCGCACAGCAGCACATCAACCTGAACCATTCCCAGAAGACCTTGTTCTGAGGGAATGTAACCTCCATCGCTTGTGTTCAGGCCGGTCTGCCGGACTTGAAAAATGTCCGGGCCTTTTTGCGAACGTTTCTCATGAAGTCCGGATCGGTTTGCGGCTTTCTTAAAAGAAGCTGTACCAGATTTGCGTAAACCAAAACCAGGATAAAACTGCAAGGGGCGTTGGGCATCCATCACACAAAAAGCCTTGAACCATCAGGACAACAGTTGACCAGAGCACAGTATATGGAAGTCAACGGGCCAATAGTCAGGAAGTACCTGAAAAAATTCATTGCAGAGCCGCAAAAGAAGATCCGGTTGAAAAACTACGATGCCGGCCAGGTTCAGAACGAGTCCCTGAAAGACAAAAGCGATGAGGAGGTAAACGAGATCCTCAAAGAAGTCCTGAAAAAAGATCAGAGTGCGCTTTTTGCGGCACAGGATCTTCTTGCCGCGTCCCACAAGTACGGCATTTTGATCGTGCTCCAGGGAATGGACACGGCGGGAAAGGACGGCACGATCCGGCACGTGATGTCCGGTGTGAACCCGCAGGGCTGCGAGGTGCATTCGTTCAAGGTGCCCGGTGCTGAGGATCACGCGCATGATTTCCTCTGGAGATATGAAAAGGTGATGCCCGAGCGCGGCATGATCGGCATATTCAACCGCTCCTATTACGAGGACGTTCTTGTCGTCCACGTTCATCCCGAACGCATGGAAGAGCTCCCCGAAAAGATCGGCCCCGATGCAGCAGGGTTCTGGGAGGGTAGGTACAAAGACATCAACGCCTTCGAAAAGCACCTGGTGCGGAACGGCACGGTCATTCTGAAGTTCTTCCTCCACATCTCAAAGGACGAGCAGAAACGGCGGCTGCTCGACCGGCTCAACCACAAGGAAAAGTACTGGAAATTCTCGGTCTCGGATGTCGCAGAGCGGCAGTACTGGGACGATTACATGGATGCCTACGAAGAAATGCTCTCGGCGACATCGACCGGGTATGCCCCGTGGTTTATCGTGCCCGCGGATCACAAGTGGATGGCCCGCACCTTTGTCGCTGAAGCAGTCACTTCAGCCATTGAAGGGCTCAGCCTTTCGTACCCGACGTTTCCCGACGAACAGATACTGCACCTGACGGATGCAAAAAAGCAGCTCGAAGAAGAATAAACGGCGAATCTGGGGGATCCGGGCCTTCAGCGGTTTTTGTGGTGAAGGCACCCTTATCCGTCTAACGCCCATAAAATCCATTATCCCCCCCCACCTATTGTACTACGATTTTGATGCGTATACCCATACAATCAGTCACGCCGGAAACCGGCCATGCGGAAGTCTGCGGATGGGTCCACGAGGAAAGAGACCTCGGAGGACTCGCATTCTTTTTGATCCGCGACAGGACCGGTATTATCCAGGTGACCATCCCGAAAAAGAAAGTTTCAGAAGCAGTGCTTGCCGCTGCAAAGAAGGTCTCGCGTGAATCCGTTGTCCGTATCGCCGGCACGGTAAAAGCCGTAGAAAAAGCGCCGGGCGGCAGGGAAATTGTTCCCGATACTTTTGAGATCATCAGCCTCGCCGAAACCCCGCTTCCCCTTGATGTCTCCGAAAAAGTCGGGGCAGAACTCGATACCCGGCTCGATGCACGGTTCCTTGACGTGCGCAGGCCCCGCGTCGCTGCGGTCTTCCAGATCCGGAGCGCTGCGATGCATGCAATCAATAACTTCTTCCACAAGGAGGATTTCATCAGCATCACCACCCCGAAGATTGTCGCCGCAGCGACCGAGGGGGGAACAGAACTCTTCCCCATCGCGTACTTCGACAAGGAGGCGTTTTTGAACCAGAGCCCGCAGCTCTACAAGCAGATGATGATGGCAGGCGGATTCGAGAAAGTTGTCGAGATCGGGCCGATATTCCGGGCCGAGGAGCACAACACCACCAAGCACCTTAACGAGGCAACAAGTATCGATATCGAAGTCTCGTACGCGGATCACAACGATGTGATGAAAATCCTCGAAAACCTGATCGTCAAAACTTACGAATACGTGAACAGGTCCTGCGGCGACCAGCTGGCAAACCTCGAACTGACCGATTTTGCCGTGCCAAAGGCCTCGTTTGCCCGGTTACCCTACAGGGACGCCATTGAGATTGCACAGAAAACGTGCAGTGAACCGATCAAGTACGGCGACGATATCAGCGCTGCGGCAGAGCACGCGATCGGTGACGAGATGGGAGCCCATTACTTCATCACCGACTGGCCCACCGAGATCCGGCCCTACTACGCGATGCCCTGCGAGGACGATCCGTCCATCTGCAAGGCATTCGACCTCATGCACCCAAGGATGGAGCTCTCGAGCGGCGCAGAGCGTATCCACCAGTACGACCTGCTCGTGCAGCAGATCAAAAAGAAGGGCCTCAACCCCGAAAGTTTTGAGTTCTACCTGCGCCCGTTCCGGTACGGGATGCCCCCCCACGCGGGATGGGGCCTTGGTGCCGAACGGCTGATCATGACCATGCTCGGGCTCTCAAACATCCGTGAAGCTGTCCTCTTCCCGCGGGACATGCATCGGCTCGTTCCATGAAGGCATATTTCATCAACAAGGTCCTCGCAACCACGGTCGTCGGGAGTTACCCGGTGGTTAAAGGCTCCGGCCTCAAGACCCTTTTTGATCCCTTCAAATCTGCGGTGGAGACCGCGGTTGCCGACCAGCTCAATGCCGGCATCGATATCATCTCAGACGGGCAGGTGCGAAATGAGATGATCCCGCTCTTTACCGGCCGGTTGCCCGGGATCAAGGGACAGGACGTTGTCGGCAAGATCCAGCCGGCATCCGGCGCTATCACGGTTGCCGATGTAAAGTACGCCCGGTCAAAGTCCCTGTATGTCAAGGGCATCCTCACCGGCCCGTCCTCCATTGCCCACGGCCTCCATATCAGCACGCCGATGTACCGGAACAAGGAGGAGCTGGCACTCGACCTTGCCGCGGCGCTCGCAGCCGAGGCAAAACACCTCGAAGCGGCCAGAGTCACGCTCCTCCAGATCGACGAGCCGATCTTCTCGACCGGGATCGCCGATCTCGCGGCCGGAAAACAGGCAATCGAGGCCATCACGGGAGCGGTCAGCATTCCCACCTGCCTGCATGTCTGCGGGAACCTCGGGAACGTGATCGATGATGTCCTGAAGATCAACGTAAACGTGCTGGACTTCGAGTTCTCGAAGAACCCGGAGAACCTTGCCCTCTTTGGCTCCCGGGATCTCGCGGGACGGATGATCGGCTACGGCTGCGTCGACACGACCACAGAAACGGTTGACACGGTTGCGGAGATCAAAAAACGGATAGAAAAAGGCGTCGAAATTTTCGGGGCAAAAGCGATGCTCGTGGACCCCGACTGCGGCCTGCGGATGCGGTCCCGGGAATCGGCTTTCTGGAAACTCAAGAACATGGCACAGGCTGCAAAGGAAGTACGGCTCGCGCTGTAACCCATTTGACAGATCCCTGAAAAATAAAAAATACCAAAAAGATCTTTTCTATACGACTCTCGAAGTCGTTGATGCCTCGATCCCATGCTCCGTGATAATGAACGGCAGCAGGCGTTGGGGGGCGGCTGCGTCCCGGATCTTGTGCACCGCAAGCGTCCGCTCGATCTCGCTCTGGTTTATCTCTGTTTTGAATTCTATCACGAGATCTGCTGCACGCATGAGCCTGGTCATCTCGACAGGTGTGTGGACATTGGTATAGACGATAAACATCAGGATCGCACCACGTTTCCGCATTTCCTCGCGTGCGAGCCGTAAAAATTTCAGCGCACTGTCGATTCCGTACTTGATGATAATGGTGGAGAGGGAATCGACAACTATCCTGCCACCGATCATCTGGGAAAGGTACATCTCGGGATGGAGCTCGGCTGCGTCCAGCATGTCCGTCTCCACATCCCCGTCATTCATCAGGTACGTGCCCTCTTCTCCTTCAACCTTCCAGAACTGCATCGCTGCAAGGTCGACGCCCGCAAGTGGCGTCCCATAAACCATGATAACAGATCCTTCGGGAAATCCCCCATTCAGAAGAAGGTTGAGGCCCACGATGCCGGTGGATCGCTTCTTTGGTTTGCCGGTGATCGGGACGTCAACTATCTGGGTTTTTGTATCCACGTTAGGATGCTCCGGCTAATATTACTGGCCGGATATTTAAAAAGTTTCCGGGAATTAAGCCATTTTGTCGCAGAATAATTCGGCAATTCTGCATCAGGACCTGATCTATCTGAATTTTTCCCGCAGGGTACGGCGCAGGAGTTTCCAGCCATGCACCCGGGGAAGGTCATCCACGAGCAGGAGTTTTCGCGGAACCTTGTAGCCGGCAAGGTGCATGCGACAGAACGAATCAAATTCCGTTTCCGAAAGGGTGGTTCCGGCTTTTAAGATGATCGCAGCTACCGGCACCTCTCCCTTTCGCTCATCGGGAATACCAAAGACTGCCACATCCGCAACTGCCGGATGCTGGACAATCACGTTCTCCACCTCGGTCGGATAGATCTTCCAGCCCGACATGATGATCATGTCTTTTTTCCGGTCGGTAATGAAGAGGACGCTCTCCCGGTCCATGTACCCGATATCACCGGTCAAAAACCAGCCGTCATGGCGGAAGGCCGCGGCCGTTGCCTCGGGCAGGTTCCAGTAGCCCTGGGCAACGGACGGTCCGCGAAGTGCGATCTCCCCGGTCTCCTGCGGGGGCATCTCCTTTTCAGGATCGTCCACATCCACAATCCTGACCTCCGTGTACCCTACGGCAACCCCTACGCTCTGGTAGTTACGGGTCAGTGCCGGGTATTCGGGCAGGGTGGTCGTGCCCGAACCGATCACGATCGTCTCAGAGAGCCCGTACGAGTTTGCGACCGGGATATGATACCTCCTGTCAAATGCCTCCCAGACTGCAGGCAGCAGTTGTCCACCACCCGAGATGATGAGCCGGGCCGTGCGGAGGTAGTTTTCTGTACCCTGAGCGCTGTGAACGAGCGTGTGGATGACCGGTGGCATGCCGGCAAGAACCGTCACCTTATAGTGTTCCACAAGGGAGAGGTACTGGTCCGGGTCGAAACGCTCCATCATCACAAAAGTTCCCCCGGCCCGCAGAACAGAAAGCCCCCATGATAACCCGACGTGCCCCATGGGGTAAATCCCGAGATACACGTCTTCCGGCCTGAGCCGGAGGGCTTCACGCTCCGCATCGAGTGCAGTCATCCAGTTGCCATGGGTGAGCATGGCACCCTTGGGCTTACCGGTCGTGCCGGCCGTGTACTGGATATGGCAGAGGTCATCCATCGCGCAGTTGGCCGCCCGCATGGATGCAGGCGCCGAAGGAAATGACTCCCATGCGATGATATCGGCGCCGCTGCCTGTGCCGTCTCCACCCACGCAGATGATATGGGTAAGGGCCGACGCCTTTTTTTGTACGTCCGCGACAACGCGGAAACCCCGCACGTCAGTGATGATCGCACTGGCGCCGGCATCGCTGACCGCATGCAACAGTTCCTCTTCCCGGTAAACGATGTTCGTGGGAACCGCAACTGCACCGATCCGCCAGATCGCAAAATAGCTGATCAGGTATTCGGGAGAACTGTCAAGGTAAATACAGACCCGGTCGCCTTTTCTGATGCCAAGATGGAAAAGGCCGCTCCCGATACGATTCATCTCCTCGCGGAGTTTTAAGTAACTGTAGGTCTCATTCCGCGACGGGCAGACGAGCGCTGCCTTTGCTTCGGGAACACTTTTTGCGTCAAGGAGCGTGGTAACGTTGGACATGGCCACCGGACTGATCTGATGATACGAATTGGGCGTTGATGTATATACGTGTTCATTTTATGGATCCGGTCATGGATGACCACACGACAATTTTTATTTCCGACCACAATTTTGTAATAATTGTATACCAAAATTACCGTAAGGGATCAGTGGGGACATGGCAGATATTCGTAATTTTATAGGATTTGCACAGAATGAGACCCTGATTAAGGAATATGACAGCCTGCGGATGTATTATCCGGTGAGGGCCAAGATCGGCCTCGCTGTGACCAGCAAACGGCTTATCGCTTACTCTTCGGTCAGGAATTTTTTTGATGTAAAAACAGAATCCCTCTACCAGCAGGTCAGCATCGCAGACATCAAAGGTGTCGGCCTTGTGCAGTCCAGGCGATACCGCCCCGGACTTGTCGCTTGTGGGATTGTTATCCTGCTCGCGGGGATCCTGACCACGGTCATCGGTCTTGGCGGGAAGGCACTCTTTGAAGTTGGCGGGATCGCGTGCAGCATTCTCGGTGTTATCCTGATCCTTACCGGCATTTTCTGGAAAAAGCACCAGTTCCGGTTTGAGATCTGGGGAAATGCATGGGTTCTTTCGGTCGGCGAATTCGAAAATGCCAGATCGGTAATCACTGCCGGCCCGGGCCTGCTCAAGGTTGTCGAGGAACTGGGTGCTCTCCTCATCGAGATCCAGGAAGGGACCCTGTATTCCGGGGAGTAACCGGAAAGTCAGAACAGGAACGATAGGTTTTTTCTGTATCCTGAGCTGTATGATAATTGATATCTATGGCTGAGGAAACGCACCAGGAGCGACCGCCCCACCAGCCGCCCCGTCCGGCAGCGGAGCAGCGGCCACCGGAGCCGACCGGCGAAAATCTTGATGCTGCAGAGGATGAGGAAGAACATGCAGAATCCCAGCGCCGTTCGCATGGCAGTGGCCGCCGCGGCGGCAGGCCGGTAAAAAAAGTCTACGAAGAATGGGCAAACGATCCCTACTGTGAATAAACGTTTTAAAATATTTTTTAGGAACGGTAAGGAACGTTCCTGATTTTTCCTTTTCAAGGGAAATTCCGGAGAATTTTTTCCCGGATCGCTTCCTTCGGGTACGCCCCGATCACCCGGTCTACCATTTTGCCGTGCGAAAAGAAGACTATATTCGGGATTGCGGATATGTTGAGCTGCCGTGCCAGCTGCTGGTTCTCATCTGTGTTGCACTTCCCGAATGTGACCTTTCCTGCAAACTCCTGCGCGAGTTCCTCGATGACGGGCCCTACTCTCCGGCACGGCCCGCACCATTCAGCCCAGAAATCAATTACGAGGGCCGGGTGCTTCTGGAGCAGATCACTGATGTGCAGCTGGTCGACCGGGATCACGCCTGCCGCAACGTTCATGTGCTCCATTTTTTCTTTTAATGCCGCCATCCGCTTTTCGCGGATCTCGTTGAGCTCATGATCATCCATACCTGTGATTAGGGCAGCACTGCTAATTGAATCTAGCGAACGGGGCGGGTGTCCCGACTGTCAGGTGAGTAAAGTATATCAGCGC
>Ga0326728_10013841_pt1 | contig 17363 bp, 16 predicted proteins | sample MB3enrmetagenome_FD_207602 | JGI IMG/M metagenome (GOLD analysis project Ga0326728, IMG submission 207602) | Lab enriched peat soil microbial communities from McLean, Ithaca, NY, United States - MB31MN | ecosystem: Environmental > Terrestrial > Soil > Wetlands > Peat | place: USA: New York... | reverse complement strand
TTGACCCGCAAAGTGACCCAACGATCCTCGAACCTTCCTGAATCGTTGAACGCGAGGCTCACGCTCTGCTGGCCGTAGTCACCTTTCAACGCCGGGAGCAGGCCCGTTTTTGCAAGCAGCTGAAAGCCGTTGCATATGCCGATAATGAGCTTCCCGTTGCCCACGAATTTCAACAATTCATCGATGAACCGGCGTTCCGAGTCCTTGATCCGCTGATATCGCCACTTGACCGCCTGTGCTTTTCCGGCCCCAAGGTCGTCGCCGTCGAGAAAGCCGCCAGGGAAGTTGAGAAAGTCGTAATTGTGGATGTTCTTCGAGCCTTCCATGAGGCTATTGATATGGACGATATCGGCGTTGAATCCGACAAGCCTGTTGGCGAATGCGGTCTCGAGCTCGCAATTGATTCCGTTTCCTGCGAGAACGAGGCTTCGGGGTTTTTTCTTCCTAGGAAGCGCCATAGCTGTGTAGTCCGGACAGGACAAAGTTTACACCAAAATAGGTAAAAATGACACTCCCAAATCCTACTATGGACAGCACGGCTATTTTCGTACCTTTCCAGCCCCTCGCGAATCGCGCATGGAGAAAGAGGGCATAGACGATCCACGTGATGAGGGACCAGGTTTCCTTGGGGTCCCACGTCCAATAGGAGCCCCAGGCATAGTGGGCCCAGACCGCCCCGGTGAGGATGCCTGCGCTCAGCATGGGAAAACCGACCATGACGCTCTGGTAGTTGATCTCCTCCAACCTCTCGGCCGTTGGGATGATACCCCTCCCCTTGACGAGGTAGAAAAGGCCGCAGAGAAAAGAGATAGCGAATGACGCGTACGCGATGAAACAGGTGAAGACGTGCACGTGGAGCCAATTGCTCTGGAGTGCGGGAATGAGCGGCTGAATACGCCTGTCGACGGACGGAGAAAGGGAGGCCAATCCGATGAAGAAGAGGGCCCCAAGGAGGGCGCACATGCTGATGACGGGGGCATTCAGCTTCTTTCGCATGATGATGAGGATGAGGGCTATGCACCAGGCGAAGAAGATAAGGGACTCGTAGTAATTCGACAAAGGGGCATGACCTGGGCCATTCGGCTGCGGTAACGACAACCATGACATCCAGGTCCAGGGGGAGTAAGATTCGACCCACCGCGCGATCATCCCTACCGAGTGCAGGCCGAACGTCACGTAGAGGACGAGCCAGCCGATCTTCAGCGCCCCCTCTTTCTTTGTGGCAAAATAGAGGAGATGGATGAAGAAAAGAGAGAGATAGAGAAGCGTTACCACTCCGAGGATCTTGCTACTTATTTCCATTCAATCGGTCCCTCCACTTCTCGAATTCCTGCTTGAAGGCATCCTTGTTTCTCGGCGAGACGCCTGCGACGAGCACGCCGGAAGACGTCTGGAGAAGGTAGACACGCCTGTAATAGAAAAAGAAGTTGACAAAGAGGCCGCACAGGATCATGGCAAATCCCACCCAGACCACCCAGACGCCGGGATCGTGAGCGATCTCCAGACCGGTGAAGAAGTCTTCTCTCACGTCATCGAGGCGCACGGGCACGCCCATGATCTCCTTTTCCCTCAACCTTGGCACATCCTTGAGGAACCATGACGCTTTCGATTCCTTTCCTTCGACATAGGCTATCTGGACTCCGGGGCCGAAGTTGTGGATGGACTTCTCGAACCTCATCACCATCATGGTGAGCCCATCCTCCTTGTAGACGCTCCCCTGGATGAGGCTGACCTCCTTCCCGGCCACGCTGAACCGAAACACCGGGTTGCTTCCATAGCTGGCCTGGTATATGCTCGTCCCCTTGTACGTGAGCGGATGGTTAACCCTCACCTCCGCCTCTTTAACGGGGTGCCCGTGGTCAATAACGGCGATTCTGCTCACGTAGTCCTTTGGCTCGCCGCTCGGATAGAAGGCAACCTTGAAATCGTCGCATCTGATGGCGAAGCCGAGAGGAATTGTTGCCTGCGCAGCGCCTCTCTTGAGGACTGCATCCCTCATCTCCCCTTTGGCGAGCGTGAGAGAGCCCCGAAAGCCGGCAATGAGGCCGATGAGGCTTCCCGCGAGGATGACAATGATGCTCCCATGAATCACGTAGATGCCATATCGCGCTATCCCACCCTTTTCGAGGACCTGTCCATTGTCGTAGACGCCGGCCCGTTTGTACCCTCTGAAAAGCCGCGCCACGTCTTCGACCCGCTTCCCAGGGAGAAGGAATGTCTGGGACATGGCGGATAAGGTTTTCTCGTTCGGGAGCTTCTTCTCTCCGGCGCTTCTGAGGAGGAGGCTCAGCCTGTCGATGGTGCAGAAGACAAGGTTGACCACGAAGAGGCCTATGAGCAAGAGGAACCAGGGCGCGTGAAACACGTCGGTGATCCTGAGAAACCTGAGGATTGCGTAAGTGCTGTCAGAGAACTGCGCAAGATACTCCTCAGGAGTCGCCTGCTGCTTTACGAGTGTGCCCAGTACGCAGCTCGCCGCGATGAAGGGGAGGACGAGCATGGTGAATCGCACGGAAGAGAGGAACCGGTAGATGCTGTCCGTCGCCGGGACCCGCGAGAGGGTCTCCCCTTTCGCGGGCGGGTTACTTTTTATGACACTCATTACACTTGGTGGGCGCGCTCACCCCCTTTGCCGCTGACTCCTTGTGACAGCCCTGGCACCTCGTGTGGAAGGCGTCCTTCGCGAGAGGCGCCCCGCCCTTTGCCTCTTTTGCGCCATGGCACGTGGTGCACGCCTTGGGATTCTGCGCGTCCTTATGGTGGCAGGTGGCACACGCGACTTTGACCTTGTCGACGTGCGTCTCATGGGGGAAGGTGACGGGAGGCATCTTCGCCCCTTCGAGCTTGATGGTGATGGGCTCCTTCGGGTACTCGGCTGACGAGGCCGCAATCGAAAAGAGAAGGAGGGAGAGCATACCTACCATTACGGCGCACACCGACAGTCTGGTCTTCATGGGGCAATACCTCCACATGGTTTGGTGTTACCTATTATTAATGCGGGCTCGGGCCTAAAGTCAAGGAAAGTATCATGGAGCCCCATCCAAAATCGAAAGATATGCCTTGACACGTTATCCGTGGACCACTATATTGCATTCACTTTTGATGAAGAACCTGCCGACGAACCCCATGAGGAGGATGTGGCACAGAATCCCGGAGCAGGTCCGCCACCTCCTCGTACCGTGCGTCATCATCCTAGGGGGTGCTTTCGTAGCCCGTCACTTCTTCGTCCCGGCCGATTTCAACCTCTACGGTCACTACAGGGCGTCCTCCGTCGTGGAAAACGCGGAGAGGGAAATCAAGTTTGCCGGCAGCGAAGCCTGCTCCGATTGCCATGACGCGGAAGCGGCGGTCAAGAAGACCGGCTATCACCAGGGGGTCTCCTGCGAGGCATGCCACGGCCCCGAAGCCGCCCACACTCAGGACCCTGAAAAAGTCAAACCCTACGTGCCGCGGGCACGCTCCCACTGCCTGCTCTGCCACGAGTACCAGCCGTCGAGACCCACCGGCTTCCCCCAGATAGTGGCTGAGTCGCATAACCCTGTGAAGCCGTGCATCACCTGCCATAAGCCCCACGACCCGAAGCCGCCCCAAGTTCCAAAAGGCTGCGAGGCATGCCACGCAAAGATCCAGCGCACCATCTCCGTTTCGCGCCACGCGAACCTCCAGTGTACGGTGTGCCATGAGACGGACAAACAGCACAGCGTGCTCCCCAGACAATATCCGCCCAAGAAACCCCAAACAAGAGAATTCTGCGGCGGGTGCCATGGCCAGGACGCCAAGGCCGACAAAGATATCCCGAGGGTGAACATGAACACCCACGGCGAGAAGCACCTTTGCTGGGAGTGCCACTACCCGCACATGCCGGAGGCCCACTAAATGAAAAGGCGTGATGGAGACGGTGTGAACAGGGAGAGGCGGGGGTTCTGCAAGTTCCTCCTTCTCGGCGCCATCTCTTTGGTAGTCCCCGGAGAAGCCCTGGGCGCCGCGAATGCGAAGCCTGCCGCACCAGGATGGTACGGCACCACCTATAAACCTACGGAGCACCTCTACGGCATGGGCATCAAGGTAGACCGGTGCATAGGATGCGGCCGGTGCGTGGACGCCTGCAAGAAAGAAAACAACGTGCCGGACGAGCCTTTCTTCTTCAGGACATGGGTGGAACGGTACGTGATAGACGAGGACGGCGAGATAACGGTCGACAGTCCGAACGGGGGAAGAGACGGGTTCAAAGGGCCGGTCTCGGAGAAGAGGGTGCTCAAGTCTTTTTTCGTCCCCAAGATATGCAACCAGTGTGAAAAGCCACCTTGCGTCCAGGTCTGCCCCGTGGGCGCCACGTACAAGACGCAAGACGGCGTGATACTCGTGGACAGCTCGTGGTGCATCGGCTGCCGGTACTGTATCCAGGCCTGCCCGTACGGGGCGCGCTTCCTCCACCCGAAGACGAAGACCGCGGAGAAATGCACGTTCTGCTACCACAGGATAGTGAAAGGCCTCACCCCTGCGTGCGTCGAGGTATGCCCGACCCAGGCGAGGGTTTTCGGAGAGCTCGGGAAGATAGCGAGCCCGTTGAGCCGGTTCAGGCGTATGAACAAGATCGCGGTGCTCAAGCCGCACCTCAACACCGAGCCCAAGGTATTCTACGCCGATCTCGACATGGAGGTGAGGTAGCATGAATCAGGTCGATGCGGGCCTCTACCCCCTCCTCAAGCAGGTTGTCGGCTACATCTATCCCAATGAGATCGAGCTGCACTGGAACCTCCTCATCGTGGTCTACCCTTACATCACGGGCCTCGTGGCAGGTGCTTTCATCCTTGCCTCCCTCGTGAAGGTCTTCAAGGTGAGGGAAGTGCAGCCGACTTACAGGCTCTCCCTCCTCACCGCCCTTGCGTTCCTCATCGTGGCGCCCCTGCCCCTCGTCGTCCATCTCGGCCATCCGGAGAGGGGGTTCGAGATGTTTCTCACCCCCAGCACCTCGTCGGCCATGGCCATGTTCGGCTTTGTTTACGCGTGGTATCTCATGTTCGTCCTCCTCCTCGAGATATGGTTCGACTACCGGTACAACCTCGTGGCCCGGGCAGACGCCGAAAAGGGCTTCAAGAGGCTCCTCTACCGCGTCCTCTCGCTCTTTACCCGCGACGTATCGTTGAACGCCGTCGCCTTCGACAAGAAAGCGGTGAACGTCATAACGATCGTGGGCATCCCTTCCGCCTTTCTCCTCCATGGATACGTGGGCTTCATCTTCGGATCGGTGAAGGCGAACCCGTGGTGGTCGAGCGTTCTCATGCCGATCGTCTTTCTCTTTTCCGCCATCGTGTCCGGAATCGCCCTCATGCTCCTCATCTACATGATTGTCAGCCTGGTTCGCAGGGTAGAGCCGGACATGGCGTGTCTCGACAAGCTCGCGAGCTTTCTCTTCTACATGATGATCGTCGATTTCGCCCTCGAGGGTCTCGATTTCGTCCACCGGGTGTACCAGTCTGAGGAGTCCATACAGATCCTCTCGCAATTGATATCGCAGCGCCTCTTCGTGAGTCTCGTGGTCATACAGCTCCTCCTGGGCATGCTCATTCCCCTCTTTACCATCGCGGGCACGAAGATATTCCGTCCTCCCGATGAGCTGAGGCGCCTCATCTACTTCTTTTCCGCCCTGCTCGTCCAACTCGGCATCTTCACCACGAGGTGGAACGTGGTGATGGGGGGGCAGCTCTTCTCGAAGAGCTTCAGGGGGCTCACCACGTATAAGATAGCCCTGGGAGGTCTCGAAGGGCTCCTCGTCTCCCTGGCCTTCCTCATCCTGCCCTTCATCATCCTCTTCATCCTCATCAAGGTCCTGCCGCCCTGGCAAGAGGTCGAAGAAGAGGCTATCGGCTAGCTGTGTTAGGGCCGGGAAAGGACGTGGAGCGGATCCGGCTTTCAGCCGGGTCACCCTGAAACACATCTTCACAGGTCTTATAGTTAGCGAAAGGTCCGGGTAAGGACCCTTAAGCCGGTCCGTCCCCATAGGGAACCATGACGAAAGAGGTGTTATGATGGAGGCACGAGTGGCCGCGGATGTTCGACAGGTCTTCTGGAGCAGGCTAGCCGCCAACCGATACGCGATACTGGTCTGTCGCTTTGTCCTAGCCGGGACGTTTCTCGTCTCTTCCCTTGGCAAGCTTGTCGATATCGAACATTATTCGGTGGCCATGGTGTACAACTTCGGGATACTTCCCCGGCCTTTGGCTTATGCGTTCGGATGGACCCTCCCTTTTATTGAGCTCTCCTGCGCCCTCGGTCTGCTGTTCGGCGTCCTGACGCGCCTTTCCTCCCTGGGTACTGCCCTTTTGAGTGCCTCTTTTCTCGTGGCCAAGGTGATCGTGCTCTCCCGAGGGATGGACATAGAGTGCGGCTGCTTCGGCGCCGTCGTCTCCACCATGGCATCGTGGAGCATTTATCTCGACCCGATAGTCCTCGTCCTGTCCCTCGCGGTCCTTCTGTCGCCAGGGCCGAGCCGCCATTGGGTCTCCCTGGGAAGCAAGCTGCCGGAGACATGGAAGGGCACACTCGATCGTGTGTGGTAAGACCGCCTTGGCCTTCCCGACTTCAGGGAGAAAAGGAAGGGCGGAATCCCTGAAAGTGATGTATCATTGACTTTATCAAATGCCTTCTGTGGGGGGAGGAACTCTCATGCTCAAGGAATTCAAGGAATTCGTGATGCGGGGAAATGTGCTCGACATGGCCGTCGGCATCATCGTGGGCGTGGCCTTCGGCCTCATCGTCAACTCCTTGGTTCAAGACGTGATCATGCCGCCCATCGGGCTCATTCTGGGCCACATGGACTTCACCAACATCTTCACGGTCTTGAGGGAGGGCAGCAAAGCAGCGGGGCCTTACCCGACACTAGCCGCGGCCAAAGCGGCCGGCGCCATAACAATGAACTGGGGCGTCTTTGTCAATACGATCATCAACTTCGTGATCGTGGCGTTCGCCGTCTTTCTCATCGTGAAGGCGGTCAACCAGGCACGGAGGAAGCAGGAACCCCCGCCTGCCGAACCTGCGACAAAGGAGTGCCCGTACTGCGTCTCGGTTATCCCCGTGAAGGCGACGCGCTGTCCCCACTGCACTTCCGAGGTAAAGACAGGGTAGACTCGACTCCTTAAGGGCGATGATCGAGGCAATCATGATCGCGGGCAAGGCAGACTCCGCCGCAGTGAAGGATGCCCTGGAGAAGGTGAGGATAGAAGGCTTCCTCGGGAAATTTGCGTGCACTGCCACGGACCATCAGGGGGCGCCGGTGGACTTCATGAGACCGATGTTCCTCAAGAACGGCGAATACCCGCCGTACACGAAGTAGGCCGACAGATCGTCAGCGGGCACCCGCCCTGCCGTCAAAGAGAGAAAGGGCGTCCCGTACGGGACGCCCTTTCTCTGAAATCTCCCTCGGCGGGTTCGGGGCGTGCCGGCGCTCCAGCTTGACACCTTTCACGTCGATATGAACATCGATAATGGAAAGCCTCCCCCTCATGCGGAATCACGCGGATGCTTTTGAATCAGCATGCTGCGACAAAAGAGCAGGGCCTCAGGAATCCTCGATTCGCGGGCAAGGAACGACGAGAAATGATAGAATGCACATCGTCGCCCCGTGGGTTTTCTTGAAGACAGCGAAGGACCGGGGGAGAAATGGTCGCACAATATGGCAGGAGTGGGTGCGAAAAGAGAGGAGTGCTCACGAGATGGATGGCTAAAAATGAGGGGAAAGGACCGGCGGGTCCAGGATCCGACTCCATCTGGACCGGGAACTTTGCGCTCCTCTGCCTGGCCAGCCTCTCCTTGCTCGTCTGCGCGCAGGTGCTCCTCCCTACCCTGCCGTTGTATGTGCTCAAGATAGGCGGCACCCAAAGAGACGTCGGATTCGTGATGGGTGCCTATACCATTGGCGCGACGATCATGCGCGCCCTCGCCGGCTGGCTTTCGGATCAATACGGCAGAAAGAGGGTTATGATCTCCGGACTCGTCATGATGACGGCGGTCACCGTGGCCTACAGGGCGGCAGACAATGTCCCGTTCGTCGGGACGATACGGAGTCTTCATGGTCTTTTCTACGGCCTTGCCGGCACGTCCATGGGCGCTATTGTGGCTGACAACCTGCCTGCCGCCCGGATGGCCGAGGGGCTCGGCTATTTCGGCTTGATGGCGACCCTTTCAATGGGCCTCGCACCGATGATCGGCATATGGCTGGTAAGCAGCTTCAGCTATCCCGTGCTGTTCGACGTGGTGACCTCCATGGCCATCATGACCCTGCTCGCCGCTCTGCCCGTGAGAAGCCCCAGGGTCAGGGTCCCCGCACATGACAGGTCCATCGGCGGGACCCTGTCCAATCTGCTAGAAAAGAAAGCCCTGCTCCCTTCGGCGGTGATGTTTCTCCTTTCCCTTGTCAACGGCTCAATGGTCTACTATATTGCGCTCTATGCAGTTGACCTTCGCATAGGGAATATCGGGCCGTTCTTCGCCGTCAGCTCGCTCTTCACGATCATTTCGCGCCCGGTGAGCGGACGGTGGGCCGATCAAGGCCATGCCGTCGCGGTTATCCTCATCGGCTTCCTCTCTCTTTGTGTCGGAATGATCGGGGTCGGCCTCTCCCGCACCATGGCAGGCTTCCTTCCTGCCGGCGCTCTTGTCGGCCTTGGTTTCGGGTTCTCCATGCCCACCCTACAGGCGTTGGCGGTGCGACACGTGGCCCCGGGGAGGCGGGGAGCGGCGACCGGTACGTATTATGCGTCCTTCGACTTGGGCATCGGTATGGGAGCGATGGTCTGGGGCTTCGTGGCCGCGGCATCGGGGTACCGGATCATGTACTTCTCTACGCTGATCCCCCTGGCTCTGGCCGCGGCGGTCTACTACTTGTTCAAAGCTAGGATGGGCTCGCCGACCTAGCCGTCTTGGATACTCTCGGAACAAGGGCTGCATAGAATATTCGCATGGTTGAACGGAGGTGCTTATGCCCAAGGTATTTCGCATCGATGATCTTGAAATGAAGGAATGGCAGGACCGGGTTCCGGAATTCAGCTGGCGGACGAGCGACAATCTGGGAGGGGTTTCCGGATCCAAGTACATCAGTTTCGATGTTCGCGCCCTCGATCCGGCCAGGTACTCCTTCCCTTACCACTTCCACCGGGCCGCAGAGGAACTGTTCGTGATTCTCTCGGGCGTTGCAACCCTTCGATCCCCGGAAGGATTCCGCAAGGTCGGCAAGGGAGACATTATCTTCTTCGAAGAGGGCTCAAGCGGGGCGCACCAGCTTCGCAACGACGGCGATGTGCCTTGCGTCTACCTCGATATCAGGACGATCCATGGTATCGACGTGTGCGAGTACCCGGACTCGGGTAAGGTCAGCATACTTCCCTTTCGCGAGGTCTTCGAGGCGTCGTCGAAGGTCGACTACTTCAAAGGAGAGGAAGGCGTTGCCGGAAAATGGCCTGCCCCGGGTTCTCCGGAAAAGAAAGGCCCGTAGTCGAACAGGGTTGGGCGCGCCCGCGGCACGGGACACCCAACCCCGACTTCCTCCAAAAAGGCAATCGCCCCACTAGGCGAACGACGATAGCGTCACGGGAAAAAGCAGGCGTGCCATCCGCGAAACCGTTGTTTTTCACGGGCACCTTATGGTAAAAATAGCTAAGTCGAAAACAAAATGGTCTTTGGAGGAGATGGCACATGGCAAAGCGTTGCGTCCTGGGTCTACTGATCACCGATAGAATCAAGAACGTGCCGGAACTACAGAGGACGTTGTCAGAGTGCGGGTGCAATATCAAGACGAGGCTCGGCCTGCACGATACGAACGAGATTTCCTGCTCCACAAGCGGCCTTCTCTTGTTGGAACTCTTTGGAGACGAAAATGCCCAGGCCGAGGTAGAAAGGAAGCTGACCAAGGTCGAGGGTGTGCAGCTTCAGAAGATGGTTTTTGACATGTGACGGGGTTCTCCGACACTCCCGTGAAGCGAAAGAAACCGCGGGAGCACCGGTTGGAGAAAATTGCCTTCTTAAGAACTTCAAAAGCCCCATGATCCCCGGGTCCGCTTCTATCAGAAGATTCAAGGGGTGACCCGACGGACCTTCCCTGGCACGGTATCTGCAGAGGTTCTTGGTATGCTGCTTTGGATTCTAACAATGTGGGTTGGGTTTTCTGTCGCGTCCGCCTTGGTAGTGGGTAAATGCATCGCCTCAGTCGATGGAAGGTGGTCAGGAGAAGAGGTCCACTCGTGTCTGAAAAACCCTTCAGGCCAGATGGAAATCCCCTTCACCATGGCTCACGAACCGAGACGGATGGTGCTGGAGGCGCAGGCGCGTTAGAAAGTGGGCAAGTCAGGGCCTTCTTAAGAACCTAAGAAAGCCCCCATTGTCCCCCCGGGCCCATTTCCCCCAGAAGATTCAAGGGCCATGACCCTGCAGAACTTCCTTCCCTTCTTCCCCGACATGAGAGGGCGTAAAGCCGTGCCAAGACCTTTGCCTGGCGCGACTCGTCTGTTTGTGCGGTTGTCCACCCGCAAGAAGGTCCTCACCTACACCCCGACCGCCGGGTAGAGTGCGTTCCGTGCATGGCTTCGGAGCAAGTCTGAGATGCCGTTGAAAGGGGCGGAACGGGGGAGAAGGAAATCCTGTCCGCGGCAGGAGGAAAAAACATCCTACCGGGAAGAAATATGCCCGAGAAAATTGATAGAGCGTTTTCGCAGAATAAAGTAGCGATTGCCCCGGCGTAATCTTTTCCTAAAGCGAAAGTCTAGCGCCGCGAAGGAAAAGATGGAGCCGGTCACTAACGGGAATGAATTCTGCGGAACGCTATAATGAAGTGCAACGGGGCTCTATCTATCCCCTCAAATGGGGACATATGTGTCTGGAACGGTCACCGTGTACCAGATTGAAATCAGTGCATAAGAAGCATGTTTACCGTCAAATGCGTAGCTTTGCTTTATGTCGGTTATTTGAATATTGTCGTTGTTCTTAAGCCACGTGTTTATTTCAGCTTCCAATTTTGGCGCCTCTTCTTGGCTCAGAAATACTTTTACCTGCATCGCACAATTCCCCCCTGTGACGGATTATACCACATCCATCTAAGAACGAGAATCGTCTCCGGAAGGGGGAACACGGATCGTCTCTTCCCAGCAAGACAGCATTCTGTGTCTTCCTCCTTGAAGCGTATATAATGGTTCGCCACAGCGATTGTCGAGGCTTACGGAGACCGGCGAATCAGGACGAGGAACCGCAAAGCACTGAAGCCAAGTCTCGGGTTCATGGGGAGCCTTGTCTTTCTCCGGTTCTCCTCTTAGACTTTGGGTAGGCGGCGCCGTCTTGTGACGCCATGAGGTCAATCGACCCCGATCCGTCAAGATCGGCGCATGCAGCAAGGGGGAGGCGAAGCCCGGGCGGGCCGAACATCTAGAGCGTTCCGCGAAAATAAAGTGACGATTGCCCCGGCGTAATCTTTTCCTAAAGCGAAAGCCTAGCGCAGCGAATGAAAAGATGGAGCCGGTCGGTAACGGGAATGAATTCTGCGGAACGCTATAGAGGAACTGCGAAGATTTCCGCCAATGAGGAGGTATCATGAAAACCACCGGCGATGAAAAACAGGCTTCCGGAACCATCACACACGTCTTCGTGCTTATGATGGAAAACCGGTCTTTCGACCATATGTTGGGATTTGCCGGCTTGTCGGGGACGGACGCAGCGACAGGGAAGCCCACGAGGGCTGACGATCTCGTTGACAACCCGCGCTCCAATGTGGACCCCAACGACCCCGGCACCCAGGTTCCCGCCGCCAGCCCTGCGGAATTGAAACTGTACCCGCCCGACGTTGACCCCGGTCACGAATTCACCAACGTCCTCATGCAGCTAGGCGGTACCCATGCCAGTTACCCCGATCCCGCCACCAAGAAGTATCCTGCAATCGATAACAGCGGATTCATAGGGAGTTATCGTGTAAGCGGTTCTCCCAATCCGGCCAAGATCATGAAATGCTTTTCCCCTGACCAGGTGCCTGTTCTGACCGCCCTTGCGCGCGAATTCGCCGTGTGTGACCGCTGGTTCGCCTCCATGCCGGGACCCACGTGGCCCAATCGTTTCTTCGTCCACGCTGCCTCTTCCGGAGGGCTCGACGACAGCCCCTCCTCGTTCTCGGATGTGACATCCACGATGCTGGACGGCTATAGCTTTCAAAACGGCACGATCTACGACCGTCTGGATGCGAAGAACCTGCCATGGGTTGTTTTCATGGGCGACGAATTGCCGCAAGTCTTTGCCATCCGCGGCATGACCGAGGCAAGGCTCGAGGGCCGCTTCAAGAAATTCGACCGATTCGCCCCAATGGTAAACGATCCCGGTTTTCCCCCTTCCTACGTGTTCATAGAACCGAGCTATGGGAACACGCTGCCCACCACACCGGGTGACTACACGTGTGGAAGCTCGCAGCACCCCCTCGACGATATCACCCGGGGCGAAAAACTCATCAAGACGGTTTACGAGACTATCAGGAACTCACCGCACTGGAATAGCAGCCTCCTGCTGGTTACCTACGATGAGCACGGCGGTTTTTACGACCATGCGGCGCCCCCTGCCGGTGTCAGCCCCGGCGATCGAACCACTGACAAGGCCAACAACCATCACAACTTCGATTTCACGCAACTCGGTGTTCGTGTTCCGGCGGTCGTCGTCTCACCGCTCATCCCTGCCGGCACGATAGACCATGCCATTTATGAGCACTCCTCTCTTTTGGCTACCGTGGAGAATATCTTCGGTCTCGACCCCCTGACCGATCGGGACAAACAGGCCAACGGGCTCACCCACCTTCTTTCCCTGACAGCCCCTAGGGCCGACGCGCCGACCGCTCTTCCCGATCCACCCGACTCGGGTTTCCGTTGCGAGGGTGACGATGCAGGCAAAATGGCCGCCAGTGGCCCGGCGCTACAGGCAGGTAGCGGCGAAGTCAAGCCGGGCCCCATCGACCCGACGCTGCGCGGGTGGCTTCACGTGGCATTCCTGCGGCATCAGCGGCTCGCGTCCGACGCTGATCGAGAGACGATTATCAAGGACTTCTTGAACGTCCGCGACCGCGTTGATGCACTCTCGTATATGAAACGAGTAAACGCGATGATAGGGGAATTGAAGGGCAAACAGGGAACGTAGACAAGAAAGAGTGCCTGCCTCATCTATCGACGATCTTGATCCCTATCCGCTTCAAGAATGTCCGCGTCTGTTCTCTCCATATTTCGATCCCGGCGGGATCGGAAAAAAGAAAATGGCCGTCTGTCTCGAAGGCCGGGGAGATGACTAGGAGCGCATGGCCTCCATTCTTCTGATACTCTCTGTATGCCGTCCGGGCGACGTCAGCCGGAAAAGTCCGGTCGTTCTCGGAGTAAAACCAGATCGACTCCACCTTGGTAGTCTTCGCATAGGTCTTGAATGCGTCGGCCATATCGAACTCCCAACGGGGAGATCGGGTTCTCAGGCCGCCGGCAAAATTGACGATGCCTCTGATGTCTGTCCTGCCCAAGCTGCCGTAAGCCAGCGATGCGAGCCCGCCGCCCGATTGGCCCACCAGGACCACCTGGTCGGCATCGACGTACGGCTGCTGCGTCATGAAATCTATGGTGGCTTGGATATCTTTGGCGTCTTCAAGACCGAAACCATCGATCGACGAAAGAGACATGTTCACCCGACCTTCGGAGCTTCCGTAGCCTCGCCTCATCGGCACGGCGACGACGCATCCCCATTCCACGAATAGCCGGCTCTGTGCAGTAAACCTCGCCCTGGCTCTCATTTCTCCAGCTCTCCCCATGTCCGTGTTTACACCGTGGCTGAGAACTATGAGTGGGAAAGGCCCCGGGCCATCCGGTTTGAAAATCGTAGTCTGGAGGGTAAACTCGTTTGACCCGCTTTTCATCGGAACACGGATCACCTCTTCGTTGAGAAATCTCTTTGTACCCTGCGGCACCGGCTGCTCTTCGATGCTTCCCCTCTCAATCCAACCGGCGATGAGGCCCCCGGCGCTCTCCTCCAGTCCCAAAAGACCGTGGGCAGTCGGGAGGGAACAAAGATCGGGTTCCCGGTTGGGTCCTCCACCCACGAGAGTCACAAAGGTAAAGGAAGCTTTTTCGGCTATCTCCTTTGCTTCGATGAACGGAGAGGACCCACAGCCGTCTTCGATATGGTGGAGCGCAAGAACCGGCACCTTCAGACGGGGGGCGTCGTGCACGTACAGCTCGTTTGAGTCCATGCCTATGAGGACGACGCCGCTCAAAGTACGCTCGGACTCACCGAAGGAAAGAGCCGAAACGGCACCCGAGCCACTGCCTGCTGCAAAGATCTTGGCCACGGGAAAACGCTTCCTCAGATCCTTCACCACTTTCCCGAGGTCCTCCATATGATATCGGTCGCGCCTCCCCTTGTAGGAAAGCCCGTTTCTTGCGTCTGATGGAACGTCGGGAATTGCCACGGCTATCCCTTTCGAAAGAAGGCCCGGGACGAGCTTAAAGAAGGAGCTTCTTACTGCGTACGTGACGATCCCGCCTTCCTTGACGCTGGGGCTAATCACTCCGTCGCCCCCCGGAATGATCAACAGTATTGACCCGACGGATGCATCTTCGGGTGTTTCAAGAACGTAGTCGACAGTGACTTTCTGACCCCATGAATCGCTTCTCGTCACGAGGCTTACTATCTGCTGCCCGGCATCCGCCTGAATCACAAAGACCCAGAGAAAGGCCATGACAAAAAGGCCGACCGGCTCCCGGACAAAACGAGAAGCCACCTTGTACGCGATATCGCCCACGCTCGCCCCCCTCTTTCGACCTGATCTCAATAAAGCCCGGAACACGCCAGTGCCTCCCTACGAGTACCATCAATACCCGGCCGCCACGGACAAAGTCAACTGCCCCTTTTGGCCCCGCGTTATTTCAATTGCATGGTGACCCTTACTATTCCGTTGGCGGGGAATCCCAGTGTAAAGCCGAGGCTTGCACAAAAATTGAGCATCTTTTCATTATCATCGAGCACTTCGCCGTATACCTCCCGCAGCCCTTTGTCTCTGCCTATCTTTATAAGGATCTCCATCAGTTTCTGCCCCAGGCGTCTTCTTTGGAAGCTGTCGTGGACAACCACCGCAAACTCACCGCAGTTTGTGTCGGGCTGCACGATGAGCCTCGCCACGCCGATTATCTTCCTCTGTTCGTCTTTCTTGGTTTCGGCGACAATGGCGATATGCCTGTCGTAGTCTATGTTGCAATAAGTGACAAGCCAGTCGTGGGATATGTTCCTCAAGACGGAAAAGAACCTCGTCCTCAGGGTCTCCGCGGACAGGCTCGATAGGAATTCGTGTTCCATGGCCTCATCCTCGGGTCTGATTGGCCGTAACAGCACCTCGGTGTCGTCTGAGGTTTTCCATCGCTCCACGTATCGCGTCGGGTACGGGGTGATGACCAGGTGTGAATAGGGTTGGGGAGACTCGACCCGGTTCTTGTCGAGAATGATCCTCGCAGAAAGAGCGCGCGATGTGCCCCCTGTTATGGCGAGCGGGTTAATGTCGATTTCCGCTATTTCGGGGAAATCGACGACAAGGTTGGAGAAGTTGACGAGTATCGCTTCCAGCTCTCCGAGATTGGCCGCCGGCTTTCCGCGCCAGCCTTGAATGAGCCTGTACGCCTTCGTCTCTTCCATGAGCCTCCTTGCCAGGGTCTGGTTCAGCGGAGGCAGGGCGATCGAGAAGTCTCCGATAAGCTCCGTGGCTGTGCCTCCCATCCCGAAGAGTATACTTGCGCCAAAGTCCTTATGTCGTGCTGACCCGAGAATAAGCTCGTAATCTATGTCGATCATTTTCTGGATGGAGACCCCCTCTATGTGCGCTTGAGGAGCCCGCTCCTTGACCCTCGTCAACATACTCTCGTACAACTGCATGAGTTGTTCATCCGAATTGATCCACATGACGACACCGCCAATGTCGCTCCTATCCAGGATGTCGGATGAGACGATCTTGATCGCCACAGGATATCCGATCTCCCGCGCAATGGCCGTTGCTTCTCCCACGTGCCGGGTAACATACGGGGTGGTGGTGGGAATGCCGTAGTTTGAGAGGAATGCCTTCGATTCCTGCTCGTTAAGAAAGGTTCTTCCCTCCTTATGGGCCTGTTTTATGAGTTCCTGGAGATGTTCCTTCCCGGGCACTTCATGAACCGACAATTCAGCAGGCGTCTCATAAAGAAGCTCGAGATTCCTCTTGTACCTGTACATAGTGGCGTACGTCCTTACCGCCCGTTCCGGGGTTTCATACGTGGGAATGCTATTCTGCGTGAGGGCAACCCGAGCGGTGCGCAGGTCAGCTGCCCCCATCCAGGCGGTAATGGTCGGCTTCTGCGCCCCCGATGCTGCCTCGATGACGGCCCGGGCCACTTCATCGGGTGGGGCATCTGTCGGCACGTAGACAACCAAAACGCCGTCTGTCCCGTCATCATTCAGACATATTTCGGTGGCCGTTCCGTACGCGTCGGCATCCACATTTTGCGGCAGATCGATGGGATAGCCTTTACTCCACAAAGACGGTAAGGATTGATTCAACAGCTTAATGCTCGAATCGGAAAGCGTTGCAGCCTCACCTCCGAGGTCGAGAAGGGCATTCGCAGCAATAAGGCTTTGGGCGCCGGCGGCGGCAACTATAGCAAGCTTTGGTCCCTCCGGTGCCTTCCGGGAATCAAGAACTTTAGCGGCATCGAAGAGATCGGCGGTCTCCCTTACCCTCACCACACCCACTCTTTTGAATACCGCCTCGTAGACCGCGTCGTCAGCAGCCATGGCTCCCGTATGAGATCTGGCCGCCCTCAGGCTCCTGACGGGTCTTGCCGGTTTCAGGATTACGATGGGCTTGCGCATGGCAAAGGCCCTTGCGGCACTCACAAACTTCTTGGCATCGCCCACCCGTTCCATGTAGAGGAGAATGCTTCGCGTATCCTCATCGTCGCCGAGGAAATCTATGAGATCACCGAAGGTCACGTCTATCATCGAGCCGAGTGAGGCGAACATGCTGAAACCCACATGGGCATCAGCCGCCCAGTCTAGGATTACACTACCCAGCGCACCGCTCTGGGATATGAAAGCGATGTCCCCCGGCGGGGGACTGGTTTTCATGAAGGTCGCATTCAATCCGACATTGGGCCGCACAAATCCCAGGCAGTTCGGCCCAAGGATACGCATGCCGTACTTCTTCCTCGTAGCCGATATCTGTTGTTCCAACAGCCTTCCTTCTTCGCCCGTCTCCCTGAAGCCGGAAGAGACGATGACCAACCCTCCGACGCCGGTTTTCCCGCATTCTTCGACAACCCCGGGGACTTCTTTTGCCGGTGTTGCGACCA